>Ga0307442_1000237_pt1 | contig 25564 bp, 25 predicted proteins | sample SalMarWE160430MG_FD_202143 | JGI IMG/M metagenome (GOLD analysis project Ga0307442, IMG submission 202143) | Salt marsh sediment microbial communities from the Plum Island Ecosystem LTER, Massachusetts, United States - WE1604-30 | ecosystem: Environmental > Aquatic > Marine > Intertidal zone >...
CCCATTCCCCCCCGCCCGAGCACGCCCTGGATCTCGTACTGGCGGATCATCGTGCCCAGCAGCGGGTCGCGGCGGTCGACCACATCTTCCGCCGTCGTCCCCTCGCCGCTGATCGACGAGAAGATCGCCGCCTCGAACGTGTCGAAGAACGATCGCGCGGATTCCCGACACTCGAGCAGCGAGGCGACCTCGGCCCGCATGGCGGTCCTGCCGCGGCACGCATCATCCAGGAACGCCTCGCGCTCCGAAGCGGGTAGCGTACACGCCCGATGGAAGAGCTCCTCGATCTCCCCGGAGGTCGGCGTCGAGTCCTCGTCGGACATCCGTCAGGCCCGGTCCGAGTCTCGCATCTCGCGGTAGAGCCACGTCTTGGCCAACGTCCACTCCCGCTTCACGGTCGCTTCGGAAACGTCCAGCGCGGCGGCGGTCTCGCGGTGCGTCATTCCACCGAAGAACCGACACTCCACTACACGCATTCGACGGGCGTTGCGGGTCGCGAGCCTCGACAGGCAGCTCTCGAGCAGCAGGATCGCCTCGACCTCCATATCGATGGTCCGATCGGGCGCCGCGAGCGCCGACTCGAGCTCGTGGATGCTCGCGGGGCGCCGGCCGCCCCCCCGCTTGGCCGCCCTGTGGCGCCGGGAATGGTCGACGAGGATCTGCCGCATCGCCGTCGCGGCGACCGCCATGAAGTGGGCCTTGTCCTGCCAGGAGGGAGACGGCTGCCCGGCGAGCTTGATGTAGGCCTCGTTGACGAGCGCGGTGGTGTCGAGGGATACGTCGTTTCGCCAGCGTCCGCGTTGCACGCGGGCGAGCTCGTGCAACTCGGCGAACACGAGCGGAACGAGCTCGTCGAGCGCCTCACCATCCCCGCCGCGAATGCGAGCGAGCAGCTTCTGGACGTGCTCCTGATCGGGTCCGGTCATCCCTCGTCGTCTTCTCCGCCGCAGGGCGGAGTCAGGAAGACCCGGCGGACCGGGGACCCCACGAATCAACATGAGACGGGGGTCCGGGACGGGCAACGCCAAGCGGCGGTGCGAAGCTCTCCGTCGAGTGACCATCTGTGAGGGGGCCGGCGGCGCGTGGACCCCGCCACTGACGCTCACAACCCCAGGGCGCGCTCCAGGTCCTCCCACCGCGAGCGGGCCACGCGCAGCCGCACGCCGCTCTGCAGCACCGCGAGCCCGCCCCCGTCCGGCTCGCGGCGCAGCTCGGCGATCCGCGCCAGGTTCACGATCGCCGAGCGGTGGATCCGGAAGAAGGCATCGGGCAGTCTCGATTCGAGCTCGTGCATCCGCGATGCGACGAGGTGCGACTCGGGCCCCGCGTGCAGCCGGCAGAAGTCGTCGGCCGCCTCGATCCAGTCGATGTCGGCGACGCTCACGAGAATCGTTCTCGTTCCGCGCCGCACCCCGATCCGGGCCGGACCTTCCACCAGTGTCCCCGCCTCCCCGTATCGGTCCCGCTGCCCCTCGATCAGCGTGTCGAGCGTCCGGCGCATCTCGAGCGCCACCTCGCCGGCCAGGGTGCGGAGCGCGCGATCGACCGCGTCTTGGAAGCGGGCGTACCCGAACGGCTTGAGGAGATAGTCGAGCGCGTGAACCTCGAAGGCGCGGAGCGCGTACTCGTCGTGTGCGGTCACGAACACCACCCCGCGGGGAACGTCGTCCCCCAGCGCCTCCAGCACCCCGAAGCCATCGCGATCCGGCATCTGGACGTCGAGGAACAGGAGGTCCGGGTGGAGCTCGCGCACCCGCTCCACCGCCTCGTCTCCGTGCGTCGCCTCACCCACGATCTCGACACGGGGCTCCCGCTCGACGAACGCGCGGATCACGGCGCGCGCGCTGGGCTCGTCGTCGGCGATCACGGCGCGGATCGGGCGCGCCGGGGCGGCCTCCCCGGGCCCCGGCGCCCGCGGCCCGCGCTCCTCCCGGCCCACGTCCCCGGCGCTCACCCCCGGGTGCGTTCCGCGACCGACCACGGCCTCGCCGGAAGCTCGACCCGGGCCCGGAAGCCGCCCTCCGGCTCCGATCCCGTCTCCAGCACCGCACCGCCGCCATACAGCTCGGCCAGACGCTCGCGCGTGTTCGAGAGCCCCGTACCGCTCCCCCGGGAGGCGGCGCCCTCGACGAGCCCGGGCCCATCGTCGCGCACGTCGATCCGCAGCCGACGGTCGGTCATACGAGCGTCGACTTCCACCCGTCCGGCCTTCGACGACACCGAGATGCCGTGCCGCACCGCGTTCTCGACCAGCGGCTGCAGGAGGAGCGGCGGCACCGAGCAGGCGAGCGCCTCCCGCGTCGCGCGCACGTCGGTCGACAGGCGATCCCGGAACCGGACCTGCTCGATCGCGAGGTACTCCCGGACGAGCGCCAGCTCCTCCTCGAGCGGCACCTCGGCCTCGGACGCCGTGGACTGCACCCTCTGGAACAGCGACCCGAGCCGGTCCAGCAGCCCGTCGGCCTCCTCGCTCCGGCCCGAGCGCCACAACTGACCGATCGTGTGGAGGGTGTTGAACAGAAAATGCGGGCGGATCTGCGCATTGAGCGCCTGGAGCCGCGCGCGGGCGAGCTGCCCCTCGAGGCGTGCCACGTGGAGCTCGCGCGCCCGGGTCGCCTCGAAATACCGCGCCGCCTGCGTGACGCCCGCGATCGCGACGTAGATCATGACGCCCACGTGGAGCCGGATCGTGGCCCAGAAGGCGCCCTGCCGCAGCAGGGTTCCGGGACCCTGGAAGCTCCCCGACACCGTCCAGAATCCGAGCACCACGAGCACGTTCACGCCCAGCGTGACGAGCGGGATCGCGGCCAGGTGGATCCACAGGGTCCGGGTCCACGTCGCCCGGGTCACCGGGAAGCGCAGCGTGAGCGCGACCACCGCCAGGGTCGCCGGGATCCACGGCAGGAGATTGACGAGGGCGGTGCGCACCGCGGGACCGAACGGCACCGCGTCGCCCTGCATGCTCGCGCCGATGGCCGCTTGCGTGCCCGACACCACGCCGACCAGCGTCCACAGGGCGCTCACGCCGAGCACCACGCGAAGCCGCGTGCTCACGTGGCACCCGCCGCGCCCGCTGCGCACCGGAGAGCCGGCGCGGCGGTCCCCGACGCGCGTCCGGAAGGCGCCCGGAGGACCGACCCCGCCCGGCTCCCTACGGCGCGAACGTGTGCGTGTACTTGAGGATCAGCGAGCGCGACAACGACAGCGGCGACCGTACGTCGGCCGGGTCCGTGCCACGCTCGGTGTCCAATCCCTCGTTGTAGACGAGCCAGAGGTCGGTCCCCTCGGCGAAGTTGTACCGCAGTCGGACGTTGAACTCGAGCCGGTCCGTGGTCGAGTTGTACTGGATCAGCGCGTTCCCCGACGCCCGCGCATCGAGCGCCGTGCGGATGCGGAGCGCCGGCACGTGAATGTCGGTTCCCTGGTCCCGGTCCGCGAACCGGATGCGGCTGTACAGGTACTCGGCGCCCAACTCGAGGTGCGGCGAAACGTTCCACGTCGGCGTGAGCGTCACCTGCTGCCGCGTGCCGTCGAAGTACGTGCCGGCCCGGAAGTCGATGTCGGTCCGCAGACGCGACCCCGCCGGCATGCTCCACACGAGCTGGAGATCGGCGAACGTGTACCCGCCGGCCGGGACCTCCGCCTCGGCCCCGATCAGGAAGGGCGTGTCGACGTTCTCGCGGAACAGCTTGGGCTCGATCCAGCCGCCCCCGCCGCGCTTCGTGTCCCACTGCACCCACACCGCCCACTGGGCGGACTCGAGGACGCCGTCCGAGTTCCGGAACGTCTGGAATGCGAGAGCGCCGGGGTAGATGCGCCGGAAGAACGAGTTCGAGTCGGTGAAGATGTACCAGTTCCCATACGCTTTCGCCGTCCAGTAGTCGCGCCGGGGGAGGAAGCCGAGCTCGGGGCGGTACTCGGCCCCGGACCTCGAGACCGATGTCGTGTACGAGAGGCCGCGGTTCGTGCGCCGCTGCCACGAGGCGTACAGGTGGCTGCGATCGAACAGGCCCGTCCCCACCGGTACGCGATCGTCGCCGCTCGCCGCCCACTTCGCCGTCAAGTACTCGTCACCGAACAGCCGGAACACGCCGTCCACGCCGCCCGCCACGTTGTGTCGTCCCGAGCGGATCCGCGATGTGGCCATGAGCCCCACGAACGAGAAGGGGTTGAAGATCCGTCTCCGCACCCGGGCCACCCCGAAGTTCTCCGACGGGGTGTCCCCGAGGGCATCGGTCTGCATGTCGAGGAGCCCGATGTCCCACTCTCCCGCCCGTCCCACCAGCCGGACGCCGCCCAGCACGGGGACCGGCTCGCGGTTCTCGTCGAGCCCGATGACCCGCGAGTGGAACAGACGACTGCTCGAGCCGGTTGTGAACTCGAAGATCCCGCTCCGCTCCTGGAAGAACCGGCGTTTCTCGGGGAAGAAGAGAGGGAAACGGTCGAGGTTCACCTGCTCGTCGTCGGCCTCGACCTGCGCGAAGTCCGTGTTGACCGTGACGTCCAGGTTGAGGTTGCTCGTGAACGCGTAGCGGAGGTCGAGCCCGATGTCGCGCGAGACGTCGCTCTCGGCGTCGAACGCCCCCGTCTCGGGGTCCGCGATCTGACGCCGGTCGAGCCCGGTGAGCACGTACGGTGTGAGGTACGCCGGCTTCGAGGAGGTCACGCCGCGGAGCACCACGTCGCGGGCCACCGACGGCTGCCGGAAGGCGAACGCCGGATCGATGGCCGGGAACGTCACCCGCTCCCCCGTCCGCGAGACGAGCCGGGTCACCGTGAGGCCCATCTCCACGCGTCGGCCGTCATCCACCTGGAAGCCGAGGCTCGAGAACGGAATGCGGATCTCGGCGAACCACCCCTCGTCCGTCCTCGTCGTGCGGGCGTCCCAGAACGTGTCCCAGCTCTCGTTCAGCGTCTGGCCGTCGTCGGAGACCAGGATGTCGAACCGGATGCCGGCCGGCGTCGTGCCGAACCATTTGGCGTTCTGGTTGTCGTTGAACGCGTCGATGTACAGCGCGAACGCGTCGTCCCCGTTCCACCGGTCGCGGTACAGCGAGTTGACCCGGATGCCGTCGGGGTCGTCGTCGTAGAACCGGCCGGCGGCGTACAGGTACCGGTCGTCGTACGCCACGCGGATCTCGGTGCGCTGTTCCGGCTCGCCCCGGAAGACGGGGGCGTACATGGTGAGCGGGAGCGACTCGATCGACTGCCACGCCGGCTCGTCGGGTCGGCCGTCGAGCTCGATCTCGCCGGTGATCCGCGGGATCTCGTACGGTGGGGCTTCGACGTCGGGCGCCGGGCCCTCCGCTTCCTGGGCGGCGAGCGAAGCCGCTCCGAGGCCTGCCGCCAGGGGCGCGATGATCGCCGCCAGCCTGGTGGCTCGCCGGGCGGTGTGCCACATGGTCCCACTCCCCTCGTGTCGGGTTGCGCGCACGAGAGAAGAGAGGGAGGTGTGGGGACCGCCGCGGCCGAAATTCGGCGAAATGTGGAGGGCGGCTGGCCAGTCGTCGTCTCGGCGCGGTGGTTCGTGACGAGATCCGGCCCGCCCGTGCGGCCTCGCCTCGCGCTAAACCTCCCCGGTGTCTTCCGCGTCTCCTGATCGACCCCGTTCGACAGGGAGGCACGGCATGTTGGGGATCGGACAGGACCTCCGGTACGGGATCCGCAGCCTGGCGAAGGACCGGTCGGTGTCACTGGTCGCGATCGTGTCGCTCGCGCTCGGGATCGGGCTCACGGACGTGGTGTTCACGCTCGTCGATGCGGTCCTTCTGTCGCCGTTGCCGGTCCCCGATCCCGGACGCCTGGTCCGGGTGGGGGCGACCGACCACGGCCACGGCTTCTTCGTGTTCTCGTATCCGGACTACGTGGATCTGCGGGACGGAGCGGCATCGCTCGACGGACTGATCGCGCACCAGTTCAACACGGCGATCCTCGACGTGGATGGGGACCCGCGGGACACGCAGATGGAGCTGGTGTCCGGGAACTACTTCACGGTGCTGGGCGTCCGCCCCGCCCTCGGACGGGGCTTCCTGCCGGAGGAGGACCGCACCCCGGGAACGCACCCGGTGGCGGTCATCAGCCACCGGCTGTGGCGTCTTCGATTCGGGTCCGATCCGGGTGTGGTGGGGAGGCAGGTCGGGATCAACGGACACCCGTTCACCGTGATCGGCGTCGCGCCCGCCGGCTTCCGGGGGACCTTCCCGGGTTTCGAGGTGGAGCTGTGGCTCCCGGTGATGATGCAGGAGCAGGCCCTCCCCGGGAGCGGCTCGCTGGCGCTCCGCGGGGATCGGTTCCTCATGTCGATCGGTCGCCTGACCGCGGGCGCGAGCCCCGACGAGGCCGAGCGGGAGCTGGGGGCGGTCGCGGCCCGACTGGCGCTCGCCTATCCCGATACCGACGAAGGCCTCGGGGTCGCGGTGGCCGGCGCCGAGGGCGTCCACCCCATGCTCGCCAGCGTCGCGCGCGCGTTCGTCTTCCTGCTCCTTGGCATGGCCGTCCTGGTGCTGCTCGTCGCCTGCGCCAACGTCGCCACCCTCGTCCTGGCGCGCGGAGCCGGGCGGCGCCGGGAGCTCGCGGTGCGCGCCGCGCTCGGAGCCGGACGGGGGAGACTGGTGCGCCAGCTCCTCACCGAGAGCCTCCTTCTGGCCCTCGCCGGCGGCGCCTGCGGCCTCCTCCTCACGCTGTGGGCGAACCGGCTGCTGTCCGCCTTCCGTCCGCCGGTCGGGCCCCGCATCGAGCTCGAACTCGGGGTCGACTTCCGGGTGCTCGCCTTCTCGCTCGCCGTGGGGGCGGGGGCGGGGATCGCCTTCGGGCTCGTGCCGGCCCTCCGGGCGTCGCGGGTGGATCTGGTGCCGGCGCTACGCGGTGTCTCGTCCCGGGATGGCGGGCGCGGCTGGGTTCGACGGGGGCTCGTGATCGCCCAGGTGGCGGTCTCCGCCCTCCTCCTCGTGGGTGCCGGTCTGCTCGCGCGGAGCCTCCTCAACAGCCGGAGCATGGACACGGGGTTCGACCCCCGTGGGGTCCTGCTCACGAGCGTCGAGGCCGGGGCGCTCGGCTACGACGAGGCGCGGACGCGCGCCGCGTGGGAACGCCTCGAGCGCGGGGCGAGCGCGATCGCCGGTGTCGAGGCCGTGGCGTGGGGGCTGTTCGCCCCGCTCGGCGGCCGCTCCGACCAGTTGATCGTGGAGGCCGCGGACGCCCCGCCGCCCGTGGGCGATGGGCGGCGGCCGCTCTACAACTACAACTGCGTCGGCCCGGGCTACTTCGCTCTGCTCGGGATCCCCCTCCTCCGCGGCCGGGACTTCGACCGGCGCGACGGCGACGGGTCGCCGGATGTGGCGATCGTGAACGGGACGCTGGCGGCGTCGTTGTGGGGGGATGGAGAGGCGGTCGGGAAGCTCCTGCGGACCGTGGACCGGGTCGGGCGGGAGCGGGTGGTCGAGGTCGTCGGGGTCGCGCGCGACATCAAGTACCGGAGCCTCGGCGAGGGCCCGACGCCGTTCCTGTATCTCCCCGCCGCGCAGTGGTACCGGTCGGACCTCATGCTCCACCTGCGGGTCGACGCCGGCGGAGGGGCCGAGCGGCGCGCGGCCGCCCGAGGGGAGCGCGGCACGAGGGTCGAAGAGATCCGAAGGGCGCTGCGCGATCTGGTGCGGTCCCTCGATCCCGACCTGCCCGCCGTCGTCTCCTCGTTGGACGACGAGGCCGCGTTCTCGCTCGTCCCCCTGCGGCTGGCGGGGTTCGTGCTCGGCACGTCCGGGGTGATCGGGATCGTGCTGGCGAGCGTGGGTCTGTTCGGGGTGGTGTCGCGCGCGGCCTCCCGGCGGGCGCGGGAGATCGGGATCCGCATGGTGGTGGGGGCCGACGCGCGGGATGTCCGTCGTCGGGTGATCAAAGGGAGCCTCCGGCTCACGGCGCTGGGGCTCGTCGCGGGGCTGGGCCTCGCGCTGATCGCCGCCCGGCTCCTGAGCCGCTGGCTGTATGGAGTCCGACCCTCCGATCCCGTGACGTTCGTCGCGATCGCCTTCCTGTTCCTCGGGGTGGCCATGGCCGCGAGCGCCCTTCCCGCGCGGCGGGCGAGTCTGGTGGACCCGGTCCGGCTCCTCGGGGAAGGGTAGGATCGAGCCAGCGGCGCGGTCGGCGCCGGACGCCGGACGCTGCCGGTGGGTGCTACGGGGCGCGGCGCCGGATCAATCGATCCTGATGTCCTCGACCGTCACGCGTCGCAGATCGTCTCCCAACTGGAGAAACAGCTCGGCCGTGTAGATCCCCGGCAGGACCGCCCTGCCGCTCTCGCCCGGGCGCCCCACGCCTCGCCATGGCTCGGGGCGTGCGACCTCGCCCGGCGCGAGGCTCACTTCGACCAGGTCCGATGTGCATGCCCGGAGATCCAGCCGCTCCGCGGTATCCCACACGAGGGCCCGCTCTCCGCGCTGCTCGCGGAACAGCCGAACCCGCTCGACGAAGCACCCACCCGCGAAGGTGCGCCGGATCGGCCGCAGGGACTCGTTCCGGATCGAGACCGAGACCTCGAGCACGACCTCTTCCGGCGACGGAATGGGCATCACGGAGCCCGTGAACCGTAGCCCGTCCACCTCGACGTCGGGTCCGAGCGCCGAGCCGCAGGCGGTGAACAGAGTGAACACCACGGGAACCACACACCGGGTCGATCTCATGCGCTCACGCTCGACTCACCTTCCGGTCTCGAGAGGGTGCGAGTCGGCGGTCCGCCGACCCGCAATCATGAACGCGCCCGGCCGGTGGACTCTGACGCGGGCCGGACCCCCCTCAGTCCCTCAGGTACCGCCACATCGGGCGCCCGAACGCGAACAACACCGCGCACCCCGTGGAGAGACCGGGAAGGAACGCGAGACCCAGCAGGATCCCCTCTCCCGTGTAGCGCGCCTCGGTCGACACGAAATACGCGCCGGACGCGAGCAAGCCGAGGCTCGACAGCGCGACCACGAGGATGCCGACGGTCTTGCCGCGGCCCAACGCCACGACGCCGAGCAGCAGAAGCCCCAGGAGCGCCACCGGAACGACCAGGTGCCACTCGACGCGGTAGTCGTACGCCACCACGAACAGGTACAGGGTGAGCATCGAGGCGATGTTGGCCACGATCGTCCAGCCCACCAGCGCCATACGCCCCGACCGCCAATCGACCCGCGCCGAGCGACCCTCGAAGCGGCGGGACACGGACGGCCCCGCGAGCCCGAGGAGGATGGCGAGCGAAGCCGCGAGCGCGACGACCTGCGGGCCGAGCGGTAGGCCGAGCGGCGCGACCGTGAGGACGAGGGCCCAGGGGAGGACGGCCACGGCCGCCGCGAGTGCCAGCCAACGGGCCCACGACGCCTCGCGGAGGACCCCCGCGGTGGTCACCGCGAGCGGCACGAGGAGTCCCCACATGGCCAGGGCGAAGCGGTCCGGCGCCCCGCGAGGCGTGATCGGGCGGAGCGTCACGATCAGGGCGGCGAATGTGAGGAGACCGCCCACCGCGGCTGCTTTTCGGACATCCATTGGGCCCTTCCTTGCGACGCCGCTCCGCTGCACCACCCTGTAGGACGCTCGGGACCCGCCGACCGTGCACACGCCTCCGTCCTCGAGCCCGGCTGACGCGCGCCATCTCCCGCTCCGGACGTGTCGGGTCGAATGAACCGCACAGAGCGCCTCAACGCAGCTCCCACAGGACGTTCACGATCACCCATCGGCCGTTCCACTTCGCGAGCTCCAGATAGTCGACCCAGGTGAGCGCATCCACCCGGACGACCGCGGCGTTGTTGAACATGTCGAGGATCCTCACCTCGGTGCGCCGCTTCGCGGCCGGGGCTCCTCCCGTCGTGTTCTCGATGAGGGTGGCGGCGTGCATGTGCTCGAGTCGGCTCCTGCCGGTCTGGGCATCCGTGATCACGATACGCTTCGCGAGCTCGGGGTGGAGGGCCTGCCGCATGCGTTCCGGATCCCGATCGTACCAGCCCTCGATGTAGTCGAGCGCGGCGGTTCGGATCCCCGCCGAGTCCTGGGGCGCCTGGGCCCGGACCGGGAGCGCCGCCATGCACGCGGCGGCGATCAGGAGACACGAAAGAATGCGTTCCCGGTAGTTCATGGCGTGTGTCCCTTGTGTGGATGGAGGTGGGCTGCCGTCCGTGCCGAGCTGACGTCACCCGGGGCACTCGGCCCCGAGTGCGGCGGTCAACCAGGCCACGCGCTCGCGGCGCGCGCGATCGTCGAAGAAGTGATCCGTGTCGTACCAGCGCGCCTCCTTCGGCTCCGACGCGACGTCCACGCTCCGACGCGCATCGTCCTCCGGGATGAACTGGTCGTGGCGGGCGAACTGGAACAGGAGCGCCGTCGGATTCGCGTACGGGAGATAGCGCTCTGCGGCGAGCGGCTCCATCTCGCGTACGAGCCGCTCGAACCGCTCCGCGTCGAGCCTGCGCCTCGCGTCGGCGGCGATCGGATGGTCGCTCGTCCGCCACCACGACGCCTCGGAGGCGAAACCCGCCATCAGCACCGCCGCGAGCAGCCGTCGCTCGAGCCCGACCAGCACCCCCCCGGATGTCGCGCCGAGACTGTGTCCCACGTACCCGACGCGCGACGGATCGACATCGGTTCTCTCCGACAGGGCGTCGAGCCCGCGCCTCGAGTCGACGATCAGGTGGATCTCACCCTTCGCGAGGTCCCCGGGAGCGTACGGTGGGGGCTGCGGATTCGCCCCGTCCGGACGCGCGAACGGCCCGTCGATCAACAGGCTGACGATCCCGCACGCGGCGATCCCCCGCGCCTCCTCCAGGAACGTGGAGCGGTCGCCCTGGCCGGGGTGCACGAACAGGACGCCGGGGTGGCGCACGCCGGAACCGCCGGCCGGCGTCACGAGGTAGGCCGTGACCCGTCCGCCCATCGGGCTCGCGTAGCTGAAGTCGTACTGGCGCCATCCGTCGGTCTCCGCCACGAGCGAGTCACGCGCCGCCGGATCCGCCCCTTCGTCGTAGCGGAACCGAGCGGACAGCGAATCCGGGACCGCCGTCTGGCCGGCGACGGGCGACCCGATCGCGCACAGGCCGGCCAGGCCGATCCGTGGGATCCGCGCGACCCGCGACGAGGGACGGCGGCGAGAGCCATCCGAATCCCTCCGACCGGGCCCATGTGGGGCGGGGTACGTCGCGAGAGGCGCAAGTTCACGCGAGCCCTTCTCGAGTCACACGGCCGTGCACGATCGGAGGCGCAACCTGCTGATCGGTCCATCGCGCCGACACGATTCCTGGTGCCGTTGGTGGAGCGGCGGGAGACGACCGGTACGCATGGCGGGGTGGACGGGTCGGACCCGTCCCGGGCCCGAGGCCCTCCCCGCGGCAACGTCGTTCGCCCGATCATCCCCGTTGCCCGACCGGTCACATACCACCGCGTGCCGGTTGTCACCCGCGGTTCCTCCCCTCAGTGTGATCCATCGCATGTTGGATTCCTCTGCGGGTCCGGGCCCGGCAGCCCCCCGGCACCGCTCCGACGACCGCCATGACACCCGAAAGCGATCCCGTGAACGGTTGGCGACACGACGTCGGCGGACGGTTCCCGGGCCGGGGCCGGCTGTTCCGCCGACGGGCCGCCATCACGCTGGGTGTGTGCGGCGGCCTTACGTTCTTCTTCGGTGCCCAGAACGCCCTCCTGTACATCGTCCAGGGACTGGACGTGCCGTGGTCCCTGGCGCTGGGGCGAGAGGCGCTGTGTTGGACGGCCTGGGCCGCGCTCGCGCCGGTCCTCCTGTGGATCGGGCACCGCTACCGGCTGGAAGCGCCCGGTTGGGGGAGGAACCTGGCCGTGCACGCGGCGGGAGCCATCGTGGTGTGCGCGCTCCAGGTGTCGCTGTACTTCGGTCTCGAGCTCCTGGTGTTCGGCTACATCCTCGTGGGGCGGAGCGAGGAGATCGCGGCCCTGCACGCCGAGATGACCCTCGGCACGCCCCTCCTTCTGCTCACCGCCTTCTGGAAGTACTGGGTGTTCGTGGGGATCTTCCACGCGTTCGCGTACTACCGCGAATACCGGGAGCGCGAGGTCGAGGCTTCGCTCCTCGAGGCCCGTCTGGCAACCGCGAAGCTCAAGGCGCTCCAGATGCAGCTTCACCCGCACTTCCTGTTCAACACGCTGCACTCGATCTCGATGCTCAACCTGACCGACGGCGATGCGGCGAACCGCGTCATCGTGAGGCTCGGCGAGCTCCTGCGCCGGCGATCGGCCATGACGGGCGGCACGAGGACACGCTCCAGGGCGAGCTCGACTTCATCGAACGCTACCTCGACATCGAGCGGCTCCGGTTCGGCGACCGCCTGACCGTCGAGTGCGATGTGGAGGACGGCGTACGGAACGCCCGGGTCCCCCGGCTCCTGCTGCAGCCACTGGTCGAGAACGCCATCCGGCACGGGATCGCGCCGAGATCCGCTCCGGGGACGATCCGGATCCGCGCCGTGAGCCTCGATGGGCGGCTCGCCATCGAGGTGCGCGACGACGGATGCGGTGCCCCCGAGGGGTGGGATCCCGAGCTCGGCACCGGCGTGGGCCTGCCGAACGCACGCGAGCGCCTCCGCATGCTGTATCGGTCCGGGGCGCGGATGGAGTTCGAGACGGCCCCGGGGGCGGGGTTCCTGGTGAGGATCACGCTGCCGCTCACGTTCCAGACCCGCACGAGGCGATCGTGATCAGAATCCTCATCGTGGACGACGAACCCATCGCGCGCGGTGGGATCCGGACGCTGCTCGGCACGCAGCCCGACATGGAGGTCGTGGGCGAGTGCGCGAGTGGCGAGGAGGCGATCCAAGCGATCCGCTCCGCGCGCCCCGACGTCGTCTTCCTCGACATCCAGATGCCGGACGGAGACGGGTTCCAGGTGCTCGAATCGCTGCACGAGGAGGACGGCGCCCCCCGCATCGTGTTCGTCACCGCCTATGACGACTACGCGGTCCGTGCCTTCGAGGTGAACGCGGTCGACTACCTGCTCAAGCCGTTCGATCGACGACGGTTTCTGTCGACCCTCGACCGGATCCGGACCGCTCTCGAGGTCGGCGCCGATCCGGCGGGGGCACGAGAACGGTTGCGCGACCTGCTGGAGGAGTTCGGCCTGCGCCGCGACGCCGGGTCTTCGAGATCGTACAGGGACGGGCGCGTGATCGTGCGCGACCTGGACGGATCCGGTTCGTCCGCGAGGGAGACATCGACTGGCTCGAGGTGCGGGGAAACTACGTCCGCCTGCACGTCGGGGATCGGAGCTACCTGGTGCGGGATACGCTCACGTCTCTTGAGGAGCGGCTGGACGCGAGGCGATTCCTGAGGATCAGCCGCTCGCATTCCCTCAACGTGGAACGGCTGGAGGAGATGCGGCGGCTCCCGAACGGGCGTTACGCGTTCCGTCTCGCGGGTGGCGTCGAGCTCGAGTCCAGCCGGCGCTACGGGGAGCGCGTTGAACGGTTCTTCGGGATCAAGTGATGCGGGCGGCCCCCGACGGGTCGGAGCCAGCGGTCCCCCCGGTGCTCCGAGAAGCGGGGCGTCGCACCGAGATGTTCTCACGATCCGTCGCCGAAAGCCATGCGATGGCGGGCGACATCGGGGGTGCCCCCGAGTGGCTGCGATAGGGGCGACTCCCCGGCCGCGTCGGCCCTCCGCGGACGCTCAGCGGGCCCTCTGATGGACGCGCACCCAGTCGATCAGCATCGACTGCGGGAATACCGTCGCCGAATCCGGGGCGCCGACGAAGCCTCCCCCCACGGCCACGTTCAGGATGATGTAGAAGGGGTGATCGAACACCCAGTCGCCGGGGACCTCGCCCCTCTCGACCGCGTGGTAGGGCACGTCGTCCACGAGCCAGCGGATCGAGTCACGCACCCACTCCAGCGCGAACACGTGGAAGCCACGGTCGAAACGGTCGCCATCGAGCACGTAATCGCGCGTCAACCCCTGCGAGGCCGAGTACCCGGGACCGTGGAGCGTCCCGAGGACGACGTCCGGTCGCTGCCCGCGATACTCCATGACGTCGATCTCGCCCGATGCCGGCCACCCCACCGAGTCCACGTTCGCCCCCAACAGCCAGAACGCGGGCCACAGCCCCCGTCCGGTCGGGAGCCGGATGCGGGCCTCGATGCGGCCGTAGGTCGGCTCGAAGCGTTCCTCGGTGGTGATCCGGGCGGAGGTGTACGCGCTCCCCCGGAACGGCTCCTCGCGCGCCGTGATCGCCAGGTGGCCATCGCCGTCCAGGGCGGCGTTCCCGGGCCGATCGGTGTCGTACTCGAGCTGCTCGTTCCCCCAGTCGGTGCCCACGTCGTACGTCCACTTCGCCGGGTCCGGGGGCCGCCCGGCGGGCCCCTCGAACTCGTCGGCCCACACCGGCGTCGGGCGTGGGCTGGCCGATTCGCGGCAAGCGCACAGGGCGGGGAGGAGCAGGGCGGGGAGCGCCGCTCCGTGCCGGATCCGACGAAGCACCCCGGAAGCCTCGCGATGCCGATGTGGCGGACTCGTCCTCGTCAGCGGTTCGGGCTGAACATGTCGACCGCGACCTTCCAACGGCCGTTCTCCTTCACCCACACGACGAGGTACTTGATCGGGGTCGCCTGGCCGTCCGGCGTCTTCAGCGTGCCGGTGCCGAAGTCGTACGCCACATCGCCGGACGCCGCGACGTGGGCCTCGGTCGGCTCCCAGGTCGCGGAGAGTCCCTCGGTGTGCGTCAGCCCATCCCACGTCGCGCGCAGCGCCGCGGCACCGACGATCGGCTCGCCGTTGGGCGGGAACTGTCGCGCGTTCGACGCCTGCAGGTTCATGATCCAGTCGACGTCGCCCGCCGCGGCCCTGGCGGCCCACTCGCGCTCGAGCGCCATGATGGTCTGCGCCTCGGCCATCGTGTCGACGGTTTGCCCCGAGGCCATGTCGCCGCCCGCAGATCCGGCGGCCGTGTCGTCGGCCGCCGGCTGGCAGCCCGCGAACAGGATGGCGATCGTGGCGAGCGGCAGGTGTCGGAACGGTGCGCGCATGGGAGGCTCCCTTCTGGCGGGACGGAGACGCGCACACCCCGGGTGGGGGCGCGCCGAACTTCGGGAAGATGCGTAGGCGCGCCGTGGCGAGTCGTCAAGCGGCCACCTCGCCGCGGGACTCCGCGACCATGGCCGGGCGCGGTCGAAGCCCCCATGATGGCGTGGCAGCCCGCGGATCGCCGCCCGTCGCCAACCCCCTTCGATTGGAGGATCGATGCGAATCGTGCGTGGACTGACCGTGCTCGCCCTCGCGGCGCCGACCATCGGCCCGGCCGCGGGTGTGGCACAGGAGCTCACCGGAGCGGAGCGGGAAGTGTGGAGCATGGAGGAGTCGTACTGGGAGCTGGTGGCCGCCGGGGATGTCGAGGGATATCGAGCCCTGTGGGACGAGGAGTTCGTCGGGTGGCCGTGCACGAGCGAGGCCCCCGCCACGAAGCCGACGATCCACGCCTGGATGGAGGGGGTGCGCGACGGGACGTACACGATCTCCTACGACCTCGTCCGCCAGGCGGTCCGGGCGTTCGGCGACGTCGCGGTGGCCTACTACACGACCCCCATCGTCTATCACTTCGCGAGGGGCGGGACCGACGGGGAGAACGAGGTGTGGAAGTTCGTCCACACCTGGCGACGTGAAGGGGACACGTGGCGGATCATCGGGGGGATGTGCGGTCTGTACGCGTGGGGTTCGACCCCCTGGCCCTAGACGGCGGAGGGCGGGACGTCAGGGTGGCGGGGCCGCGGGCCCGACCGGCTCCCCGGCCGCCACCCGGACGCTGTCCGCGCACGCGTCGGCCAGGCCGCTGGGGCTGGCCGGGCTCGTGGCCGTCACCCCGTGCGGACAGATGACGAGCGTGATCTCGGCCCAGGCCGCGACGGGCGTCCCGTCCTGGAACGCGGGATGGAACGTCAGCTGACGCACCCTGGACGCGATCTCCTCGTTCAGCCGTGGACTGGGCGTCGGGGGGACGAGCTCGACGAGCCCGGTGGCGCGGCCCGCGGCGTCCGTGTGGACGCGGACCGTGGTCTCGACACCCCTCGCCGACACCCGAGGCCTCCAGTTCGTGAGGATCGACAGGGCGACGGGTCGGACGTACACGTTCCCCTCGTCGGAGCCGGGCGCCGGCTCCACGGGAGCGGGCCGGGGAGGGACCGACCAGCGGGCCGGCGCGGCGGCTGCGAGCGTCAGGTTCGGACCGCTGGGTGTCGCCGTGACCTTCGGACGGACATCGGGCACCTCGACCGCGAGGACGGGGCGAGCGGACGCAGGGGCCGCAGGGCTGTCGGGCACACGCACATCGATCGCCTGCAGGGGAGGTCGTGCGTGACGGCGCTCGTCGGGGTCGCGAACACCTCCGACGGTGATCGACATGGCGGGCCACAGGAGAACGACGAGCGTGTGGACCAGCACGGACAGGATCGTCGCGCCCGCCCACGCCGTGCGCTCGCGACGACCGTACTCGACACACCGACGCTCCGGTGCGGAAGGAGCCCCCAATCGGTCGACGTTGCCCGTCGCCGCGCCCCCCGGAGCCAGACGGAACACCCGGGGGGGCGGCGCCATGAACACCCTCATGCGTCTCTCCTCCCCTCCTCCGAGCACGACCTCGGCGCTCGCGCGCGGGTTCCGAAGATGGGCGACTTCACGCTGGAAGGCGAGAACCGGCTCCCGGACGGATCACGGCCGCTCCGGGGTGCCCCACAACGGCGTGTCGTTGCCGTTCCATTCGACGCCGCACTCGGCGAACACCGGCGGGTGGCCCGGCGTGCCGAGCAGGTCATGCAGCATCTCGTGCTTGACGAGACGCTCGTGCTCCACGTAGGCGGGCGCTATGGTGATGTCGTGCGGCGCCTCCCAGAGGCCATTGCACATCAGATTGTCCCCGCACGGGAACTCGGTGCCGCGAATGATGACCGGTGTGACGACGGTGTAGAAGCGGAGCCGTGCGAAGCTTCCGCTCCGCCCGCTGCACCCGCGGATGTCGTCCCACCAGAACGCGTAGACGGTGGGGACGGGGTAGGTTTCCCGGATCAGGACCCGGGACAGGTCGTCCGGACCGTTTCCAACCTCGCACGAGCCGGCGGCCAGGGCGGCGCCGATCATCAGGACGGTCCGCATGGCGGCCCTCGTCGTGGACCCGGTCTTCCGTTCTTTCATGGGATGCGTTCGCCCTCGGGCCCTCCATGCCCCCTGCGGGCACGATCTCGTGCCCCGCGTGTGGTCTCCGGTGATGACCATCTTCACCGTATAAGACGACAAGCCCGGCTTCGAACGGCTCACGGCCGGTCCAACGCTGCCGCCATTGGCACGGACCGTCGGAGAGGGATTGCCCCATCGACGCGAGAGCGGGCCGTCGACGGATCACGGCCGATCGCGACCCGCCACCCGGTGAGACGTGAAAGAGCCCCCGATCGCGCCATGTCGACGCCTCGGGTGGACCGGCGCCCCGCGAGCCGGTGGCGTGACGTTCGGCAGATGAAAGGCGACAGCTGATGTCGACGGGGGCGCTCGTCGGGCTGGTGGCGTTCGGCGTCGCGCTGCTCCTCGTCCTGGTCGTCGTCGGCCGCCTGCACGCGTTCATCGCCCTCCTGGTGACGAGCCTGGTCGTAGCCGTCCTCGGTGGGATCCCACCGGTCGACATCCCGGGTCTGATCCAGGAGGAGATGGGGGGGACGCTCGGCTACATCGCCATCGTCATCGGGGTGGGGGCGATGTTCGGCGAGATGCTGCGGCGCTCCGGGGGCGCGAACGCGATCGCGAACACGCTGCTCGGACGCTTCGGCGAACGGTATTCGCCCTGGGCGCTCGGGCTCACGGGTCTCGTGGTCGCGGTGCCGGTGTTCTTCGATGTGGCGTTCATCCTATTCGTCCCGCTGCTCTACAGCCTCGCACGGCGCAGCGGCCGCTCGCTCCTCTACCATGCCATCCCGCTGCTCGCCGGTCTGGCGGTCGGGCACGCGTTCATCCCGCCGACGCCGGGACCTGTCGCCGTCGCGGGGCTCCTCGGGGCCGATCTGGGCTGGGTCATCGCGCTCGGGGCGGTCGCCGGCATCCCCGCCGCGATCGTGGGCGGGGTCTGGTTCGGCCGCCGGGTCTCGAGCCGCGTCCACCTCGACGTCCCGGAGTTCGCGGAGCCGGTGGGCGAGTCCCCGAATCCCCCGAACCCGGCCCGCGTCCCCGGCGTCGGTCTCGCGGCGGGGCTCGTCGCCCTGCCGCTCCTCCTCATCCTGCTCGGTACGGCGTCGTCGGTCGCGCTGCCCGAGGGACACCCGCTACGCGACGTCCTCGCCTTCATCGGGCACCCGTTCACGGCCCTCATCGCGGCCACGCTGCTGTCCTTCTACGCCCTCGGCACCCGCCTCGGGTTCTCGCGCGACGAGATTCGCCGCATGGCCACGAAGTCGCTCGAGCCAGTGGGGCTCATCATCCTGGTCACCGGCGCCGGCGGGGTGTTCGGGAAGGTCCTGGTGGCCACCGGCGCCGGCACAGCGGTCGCCGACTGGATGGCCACCTCGCGGCTCCCGCTCGTGGCGCTCGCCTTCCTGATCGCCGCGGTCGTACGGGTGGCGCAGGGGTCGGCGACGGTGTCGATGGTGACGGCCGCCGGTCTGATGGCGCCGATCCTCGAGGCGGTGCCCGCCTCCCCGCCCCGGGTAGCGGCCATCGTGATCGCCATCGCTTCGGGCGCCACGGTGCTCTCGCATGTCAACGACTCGGGGTTCTGGCTCGTGAGTCGCTACCTGGGCATGACCGAGAAGCAGACGCTCCGGGTGTGGACGGTGATGGAAACGCTGGTCGGTGTCACCGGCTTCGGAGTAATCCTCGTGCTGTCGCTGTTCCTATAGGCGACGCCACCGCCCGGTGTCGCGGGCCTCGAGCGCGAGGGCGCTCGCCTCAGGACGCTCGAAAGCCCAGGCCCTCCGCCACCTGGTCGACCACCGCCTCGAGCTCCCGATCCGCATCGACGACCAGCGCGTCCGTCGGCTCCTCCAGGATGGCGAGCTGCGAGTCGAGCAGGGCCGGCTCGAAGAAGTGTCCCCGCCGATCGCGCAGGCGGCGCTCGAGCACCTCGCGGCTCGCGCGCAGGTGGACGAGCCTCGTATCGCGCTGTCCCGTCAGAAGGAGCTGGCGGTACGCCCCCTTGAGCGCGGAGCACGCGATGACGGCCGGGCGGCCGGGAACCGCGTAGTCGGCGATGACGTCGCGGACTTCGCGCAGCCACGGGAGGCGATCCCGATCCGTGAGCGGCACCCCGGCCTTCATCTTCCGGACGTTGCCGGGCGGGTGCAGGTCGTCGGCGTCCACGAACGGCCAGCCCAGACGCCCGGCGAGCCGCTCTCCGACCGCCGTCTTCCCGGCCCCGGAGACGCCCATCACGACGACGACCATGCTAGCGGAGCCGCACGCGCAGGAGCGTGGCGCTCGCCGTCAGGTAGAGGGTGGCGCCATCCCGGTCGAAGGCCGCGTTGGCGGTGGCCACCGTCGTTCGGATCGTCCCGAGATGACGGCCGGCGGGCGAGAACACGAACACGCCGCCGGGTCCCGTGGCGAACAGGTTCCCGGCCGCATCCACCTTCAGGCCATCGGGGAGGCCGGGGTTCGCGTCGCCCACGAGGTCGGTCGCGTCGAAGAACACCCGGCCGCTGTCGACTGCGCCGGAGGGGAGCAGGTCGTACGCCATCCAGATGGCCCGCTCCGGATCGGAGTTCGACACGTAGAGCGTCTTCCCGTCGGGCGACAGCGCGATGCCGTTGGGGAGCGACAGCTGGTCCGTCAACAGCGTCACCTCGCCGCCCGGGCCGAGCCGGTACACGCCGTTGAAGGGCGTCTCCTGCGTCGGGTCGCCGGGGCCCTCGGGGAGCCCGTAGGGCGGATCGGTGAAGTAGAGCGCGCCGTCGCGGTCGATCGCCGCGTCGTTGGGGCTACTGAACCGCATCCCGTCGTATGCGTCGGCGAGGGTCGTGAACGCGGGCCCGGGCGCGGTCAGCGGCGCCTCCATACGCGCGATGCGGCGGTCGCCGTGCTGACACAGGACGAGCCCGCCCGCGGCGTCGAGCAAGAGACCGTTCGAGCCCGGCTCGCCGCCCCGCGGGGCGTCGCCCGTGTAGCCGGACGGCTCGAGCCACACGTCCAGGTCCTCGCCTTCCTTCCAGCGGTAGATGCGGTTCGCCGGGACGTCGGAGAACAGGACGTAGCCGCCCCGCTCGATCCACAGAGGGCCCTCCGCCCACTGGAATCCCTCGGCGAGCACCTCGATGACCGCGTCGGGGCGGATGAGGGAGTCGATCGCCGGGTCCAGCCGCTCGATCGTCCCCACCGTCCGGAGCGGTGCCGCAGGGGAGGCCACCGGCGGTGCGTTCCCCGCACCGGCTTCATCGCCTCGGGCAGCGCCCTCGTCGGCGGAACGCCCACCGGCACACGCGGCGAGCAGCGACAGCAGGATCAGGATCCTCGCGGCTGCCATCCCCTCTCCCCGCCTCGACCTCAGGCGCCGGGCGGCCGGTAGGCCGGCGTCCGCTTTGCCGCCTCGTCCATCTCCTCGGGCGTCAAGAGGACGGTGGTGTGCGTGGCGACGGCTCCGCTCGCGTTCGTGACGAGCGAGGCGGCCGCGGCGCTGACGTTGTCGGGCAGGTCGAGGATGACGAACACGTCGGTATCGCCGAACGCGTAGTACATGCACTCCACCTTGCCGCCCAGGGAGCCGGCCAGCTTCTCGACCACGGCGCGGCGGCTCGAGCCGCCCTCCTTCATGAGCCCCTCGACGCCATCGTCGAGGTAGTTCGCCTGGATCATGTACTTCGCCATTGGATCCTCCCGGCGCGGGAACGTGACGTCCACCCGCCATGCTGGAGAGCGTGCGGTCCGGTCCGTCGGGGACCGGGCGAGCAGGAAGTATACGCGCCACGACGGCGGTGTCGTAGGGCCGCCGGTCGCGCGGCTAGTGTGGTGGCTCGCCGCGGATGGTGACGCGGTAGCCGGAACGCGTCTCGGGCCAGTAGTCCCAGATCGCGTGGTGCTGCGTGCAGCGATTGTCCCAGAAGGCGATCGAGTTCTGGCGCCACCGGAAGCGACACTGGAAATCCGGGCGCTGCACGTGCGCGAACAGGAACCCGAGCAGGGCGTCGCTCTCGAACGCGGGGAGGCCGACGATGCGCACGGTGAACATCGAGTTCACGAAGATCGCCTTGCGGCCGGTGACCGGGTGGGTGCGGATCACCGGGTGCTCGGCGGACGGGTACCGGCGTCCGCCGTCGTCGCGTCCGATCAGCCGGTTGACGTCGCGGTAGTAGGGGCCGCCATCGTGGATCGCGGTGAGCCCGTCGAGCAGCGACTTCATGCGGTCCGAGAGCGCTTCGTAGGCCGCGTACATGCTCGCGAACAGCGTGTCGCCCCCGCATTCGGGCACCGTGTGGAGGCGCAGGATGGAGCCCATCGGGGGCACGGGATCGCACGAGACGTCGGAGTGCCACATCTCGCCCGCGACCCGCTTCGAGCCCTCGTCCGCGTGGATGATCATCACCTCGCGGTGGCCCTCGACGCCCGGATCGTTCGGGTGGACGACGAGCTCGCCGAACCGCGCCCCGAACGCCTTCTGGGTCTCGATCGAGATGTCCTGGTCGCGGAAGAAGATCACGCCGTGCGCCATGAGCGCTTCGTGGATCGTCCGGAAGCCGGCTTCGTCGAGGTCGCCGAGATCCACCCCGGCGATCTCGGCGCCGATCACCGGCGTGACGGGGCGGACGGTGAGGGTCGCCTGGCTCATGTGGGGAGGATCGGAAGGTTCGCGCGCCAACGCAATCTCGGGCCGCCGCGAACCCAAGTTCGCTGGCAGCCGGTTACCCCGTGGTCAGCATCCCGGCGGCGATCCCGGTCACCGTCTCGCGGAACAGCCGCACCTCGGCTTCGCTCCACTCCGATCGCTCGAGCAGCTCGATCTGGAGCAGGTTCAAGGGGTGGATCATCGGCGCCCGATAGCGGATGGACTCCTGGAGCCACGGCCGTTCGGGGAGAAGCGTGTCGCCTCCGACGGCGCGGCAGGCGAGATCCATGGCCGCCGCGTAGTCCGCCTCGATCTCCGCGATCAGCTCCTCCGGGGTGTCGGCGGCGAGATGGCGCTGGTAGCGGCGCCACACTGCGGGCGCGGTCTTCGCCATCGTGAACGACAGGAGCCGCGCGTAGGAGCGGAACAGCGGATCCTCCTCCCGCGCCGCGGCGAGCGCCTCCTCGACGCCCGGGTCTCCGTGCCGCTCGTGCCACGCGCGTCCGACCCCGAGCCAGGCGTGGAGGAGCAGCCGCGTCTGGGTCCAGCACAGCACCCACGGGATGGCGCGGAGCTCCTCGAGGCCGCCGTCCCCGCGCCGCGCCGGACGCGACCCGATGGTGAGCGTCTGGAGTCGTCCGTAGGGGGTCGCGAGCTCGAGCAGTCGGCGGAAGTCTCTGGTCGCCACGCGCTCTTCGAACGCGGTCTTCGAAGCCTCCGCCAGGCTGCGCGCCAGCCCGCCGACCCCCCGGTAGGCGGGCGGGTGCGTCTGGACCGTGGCCACCTTCTCGACCAGGCTGCGGAGGATCTCGGGGGTGGCCAGCGTGCGCTCGGCCATCTCGCCCTGGACGGTGTACTTGTAGGGGGTGCGCGCCTGCGGGGGCCACGTGGCCGCCAGGTCCTCGATCCTGCCGCCCCCCCGCCCGACGCTCCCGCCGTGGCCGTGGAAGAAGAGCGGGGTCACATCCTCGGACTCCGCCCACTCGCCGATCCGCCGCATCGCGTCGTGGATCGCGACCCGACTGGCCAGCATCCCCATCCGCTTGGCGGTGTCCGAGTAGCCGAGCATCACCTCGAGATAGCCGCGTCCCCGCACGGCGCCCCGGAAGCGTTCGTCCTCCCAAGTCCGTTCGAGGATCGCGGGGGCGCGCTCCAGCACATCCGGGAGCTCGAACAGGGGGATCACCGGCATCTCCGGGCCGCCGAACACCCCCTCGACCAGACGCTGCGCCTCGAGCAGGTCATCGGCCTCGAGCGTCATGCTGACCACCACCGCGCGGCCGTACGCGTCGATCCGGCCCCCGGCGGCGATCGACGCCAGCCGGCGCATCATGTCCGCGATCGGCTCGTCCGGGCCGAACCGCCCCCGCTCCTCGCGCAGCTCGAGCGGGACGACGAGGGCGGGGAAGATGTCGAGCAGCATGCACAGCCGGTCGATCGCGGGATGCCCGATCCCGAAGCGCGCCCGGTACACGGCCTGGAAGGCGGCGATCGCGTCCCCGAGGGCCTCGACGCGGCCGCCGTCGCCGTTGGTCACGCGCTCGAGCGCGGCGATCGCGTCCTCGAGGTCGGTGAGGGCTGCCGGCAGATCCGGCCCGTCCTCCCCGGGCGCCGGGGCGCCCGACCCGACGCCGCGCGAGCCGGTCAGCCCCACGTCCTCCCGCACCGGCCGGAGCAGGCTCCCGTCGACGAACGCCCGAAGCCGAGCCCGTGAGCGGTCGAGCGACGCCCGCGTCTGCTCGGGCCCCACGCCGGGGTGCCCGTCCTTGTCGCCCCCCACCCAGGTCCGCAGGAGCACCCGGTGGCCGGCCTGCGTGAGGGCGATCAGCTCGGTCAGGATCGGGTCGGTGAGAAGGGAGAAGAGGTGGTTCGCCTCGTCTTCCACGGAGGGCCTCTCCGCCGGGTGCGTCCCCGACCTCCAGGCCAGGTGGATCAGGTTCTCCACCTCGCGGCGGTCCACCGGGCGGCCCCGGTCGAGGGAGTCCAACACGTGGTCCTGCACGCGTCGCAGGAGGCGGATGTTCTCGGGCGAGCGCGACTCGGTGGGGTGTGCGGTCATCACGAAGGTGAGCTGCGCCCGCGCCGTATCGAGCGGTGCGCCTCCGCGGGCGTCGGACTCCGGACGCCGCTCCCTCAGCCGATGCGTGCGATACGCGTTCTCGCACACGTTCACGAGCTGCAGGTAGAGCGTGTAGGCCCGCGCGAGCGCCGTCCTCTCCCCGACCGACAGGGCCGCGAGCCGACCGGCCGCGCGATCGAGCGCCGCCTCGCGATCTGCTTCGGCGCCCGCGCCGCGACCTACCCCGGCGTCCGCCTCCCGGAAGGCCACCATGTCGCGCCGCACCGACTCGACGACCTCGTACAGCGCCTCGCCCTCCACATCGGCGACCACCCGGCCGAGGATCTCCTCCACCACCCCGACGGTGGCGGTCAGCCCGGGCGGCAGGTGCATCGGGTTGTGGTCGGCTTCGCTCATCGAGCCTCGACCCCCCGGGGTGCGTTGACGAGATCGCTCGCGCCTCGACAAGCTACCACGGGCCGACACCCCGCGAGCTTCTGCTTCAGGAGGACGGCTCGTTCGAGGGAGCGTGCGTGGGACGCCGGGGGGGCCGGATAACCTGACCATGGTGCCGCGGGCGCCCCCCACGGAACCCCACACGGAGGCTCGCCGCGGCGAGGCCCCGCGGGCACTCTACTCGATCCGGAGCAGCAGCCCGACCGCCACGACCGTGAACGACTCGCTGCCAGGCGCTGACTGGCGGCGCAGGAACAGTCGGAGACGGTGCGGTCCGGCAAACGGCGCTTCGATGAGGAGACGTCCCTCGTAGAGCGTCCCGGAAAAGCCGTCGACGTCGGATGTGACGCGTCCCAGCGCGACACCGGGCTCGACGAGCCAGCCGGTGAGCGTTCGGTACGTGAGCGGCAGGACCGCGCGAACCTCCCGCTCCGGAACGCGTCCCGCGTTCGTCGAGATGCGACCGACCGTCTGTCCCACGTAGAGGGAGGGACCGACCGAGAAGCCGCTCTCGAACGGGATCTCGCCCCGCGCATAGACGAGCCAGTCGTCACGGTCGAACCAGCGCCCCACGTAGCCGCCCACGGTCAGGCTCCCGATGGACACGCCGGTGGGGATGAGGAGGCTCTGCTCCACACGCACGACGTTCTGTGCGAGGTCCGCCGGCCCGGCTGCGTTGGGGTCGGCGGCATCCGCCGGGCGGCCGAGCGGCACGTCGTCGAACCGACGCCGACCCACTTCGACGCGTGTCGCGAGAAGTCGCTCGGTTCCCCATTGCGCCTCGGCCCCGCCGAAAACGCCGCCGATCGCCCCGGGGCCGCGGTCGAGCGGCAGGGGATCCAGACCGAGCGATCGGTCGTAGCGTGCCCAGAAGCGGACGCGGCGGAGGGGCCGTACCGACACGGCGGCCGCGCGGAGGCCGTCGCCTGCGAACGCGGCCACCTCGAAGTGGAAGGGACGCGTCCTCAGCAGGGCGAGCGCGCGGCTCGCTCGAACCTGCAGACCGCCCGACGCCGTCCGGACTACCGCGATGTACTCCCGCTCCGCTTCTGTCAGACGTCCCGCTCGCTCGAGATGGCGCGCCAGCTCGAGCCGCAGCTCGATGTTCTCGGGCGGGCGCGCCAGCCGTTTCCTGTCGCCTGGTTCCGTCCCCCCGGCGGCCGGCGCGCCGACCGCAGCGTCGGAGCCTCTCTCCCCGGCGGCTTCACCCTCGACGCCCGGCTGGCGGCTCTCTCCGGTCTCCAGGGGGTCGCCGGGCGCGTCGGGCGAGGACGCCTCCGTCGGCT
>Ga0307442_1000238_pt1 | contig 25496 bp, 32 predicted proteins | sample SalMarWE160430MG_FD_202143 | JGI IMG/M metagenome (GOLD analysis project Ga0307442, IMG submission 202143) | Salt marsh sediment microbial communities from the Plum Island Ecosystem LTER, Massachusetts, United States - WE1604-30 | ecosystem: Environmental > Aquatic > Marine > Intertidal zone >...
GGTCACGGTCACCGTCACCGGCCAGCAGCAGATGAAATCGATAAAGATATCGCCCGAAGCGATAAACCCCGATGATGCCGAGATGCTGGAAGACCTGGTGCTGGCGGCGGTCAACGAAGCCATCGCCAAGTCCCAGGAGCTCGCCGCCGAGCGTATGAGCCAAGTGACCGGAGGCCTGAAGATTCCCGGCCTGACCTAGTTACCAATAGAGGTCATTGCGAAGAGCGAAGCAATCTAGAAATCTAAAGAGAGACCCTTCGCTACGCTCAGGGTGACAGTTAAAAAACGACGGGGAGTCCTTCTCCTCTGTCATTCTGAAGAAGCGTAGCGACTGAAGAATCTATAAGTAAGAAAGACCTACAAGGAGAAACAGTTGACCCAAGACATACCGCCCGCCGCGGGCGCGGTGGACAGACTCATTCAGGAACTAAACCGGCTTCCCGGGGTCGGTCCCAAGAGCGCTCAGCGCCTCGCCTACCACCTTTTGCGCACCTCCGACGAACAGACCAAAATGCTGGCTAACGCCATACTCTCGGTAAAGCAAAAGACCAAGCTCTGCTCGACCTGCTTCAACATCACCGACACCGACCCCTGCCCCATCTGCCGCAACCCCCAGCGGACTCGCAGCCAGGTCTGCATCGTGGAGCAGCCACAGGATATCCTGGCGCTGGAGCACACCAGGATCTATAACGGCTTATATCACGTACTCCACGGTGCCATTTCCCCCACCGAGGGCATCGGCACCAACGACATCAGAATCAACGAGCTTATGGAAAGGCTCAAAGCAGGCTCGGTAAGCGAGGTCATCCTGGCCACCAACCCCACCCTGGAGGGGGAACAGACCGCCATGTATTTAAACAAAATCATCCTCCCCCTCGGCATCAAGGTTACCCGCTTAGCTAGAGGGCTGCCCTTCGGCACCGAGCTGGAATACGCCGACGACGTCACCCTGACCCGCGCCATAGAGGGCAGGCAGGAATTTTAGTAAAAGGAGTAATACTATGTTCAAATCGGCATTTATCATTATGGCGCCCGACGGCGACCCCGAAAAATACCGGGCGACCATCACGACTGGTAAGGCAGAGCTGACGGCGGTATTCATTGAGATGGATAACTTTGACCAGGCCGTCGAGGTGGCTAAAGACCTGGTGCAAAACAAGGACGTCCGCTCCATCTACCTCTGCGCCGGCTTTACCCACCAGGCGGTAGCCCGCGTCGTTGCCGCTGTCGGCGGCAGGGCGGCGGTGCAGGTGGCAAGGGGAGACGTCCCCAGTACGCTGCTGGCGGGCGATATCCTGACCAAAGAAGGGTGGTTCGACGAGGGGTAGGCGGATACCATGCCCAAACCTAGAACCTATCAGACCGAAGCCATCGTCATCAAGAAAACCAAGCTGGGTGAGGCGGATACCATCCTCACCCTCTATACCCCCCATTTGGGCAAAATCCAGGGCTTCGGCAAGAGCCTGCGCAAGACCAAGAGCAAGATGGCGGGCCACCTTGAATTACTGACCCACAGCCAGATAGCGCTGGCGCGCGGGCGCAACATCGATACCATAACCGGCGCCCAGACCATCGATAGCTTCCTCCCCATCAAAAGCGACCTGGAGCTCACCTCCTGCGCCCTCTACGCCACCGAGCTGGTGAACCAGTTCGCCGCCGCCGATGTCGAAGACCACCCCATATTCCAGCTATTGCTGGCGACCATGCAGCGCTTATGTGAGGAAAACAATAGCGAGCTTGTCCTGCGCTACTTTGAACTGCAACTGCTCGGCGAGGTCGGCTACCGCCCCCAGTTGGAGCAGTGCGTCGCCTGCCACAAACCGCTGAAAGAGAGCACCAACTCGTTCAGCCCCGGCGCCGGCGGTATGGTCTGCGCCAACTGTCGCCCCTCCCAGCCCTTTTCCTATCCCCTATCGCGGGAAGCTCAAAAAGCGCTGCGCTCATTACAGAGCGGCGACTACGAAAGCGTCAGCGGGATGACACTAACGCCCGAACTATCGCACCAGCTTGAGGTGGTGATTCGGAACTACATCAGGTATCTATTGGAAAGAGATATAAAGTCGGCCGTCTGGCTGGACACCCTGAAAGCGCAAAGCGGGCCGACCTAGAATCAAAGAAAAACTCAAGCGAATTGCGGCTGGGAGCTTGGCACTCTCAGCCTTTTGCTATATACTATGTGAAACATGGCATCCCGATTAGATAAAATAGCCCAGCAGCGCCGGCAAAAGCTCGAGCGCATCCGCGCCCGCGGCATCGAGCCTTACCCCTACGGCTACGAGCGCAGCCACACTACCTGCCAAGCCATAGAGCTTTTAGAGAAGCAGGAGAAAAAGGCCCCGACCAAGGCGAAGGTGGTTAGCGTTGCCGGGCGGATTACGGCCATAAGACGGATGGGCAAAAGCGCCTTCGCCGACCTACGCGATGGCTCGGGGAAGATTCAGCTATTATTCCAGAACATACAAAAGTTCGATGAAGACCAAATTCAATTATTTAATGACCTGGACATCGGCGATATTATCGGCGCCGAAGGCAATTTACTGCGGACCAAAAGCGGCGAGCCCACCCTTGGGGTAGCCGACTTCACCCTGCTGGCCAAGTCGCTCCAGCCCCTACCGGAGAAGTGGCACGGGCTGGCCGACGTGGACAAGCGCTATCGCCAGCGCTATCTGGACCTCATCGCCAACGCCGAGACCAAGGAAACTTTCAGGGTGCGCAGCCGCGTGATTGCCGCCATCCGCCAGTTCCTCAACAAAAAAGGCTTTATCGAGGTGGAAACGCCCGTGCTGCAACAATCAGCCGGCGGCGCTCTGGCCAACCCCTTCACCACCCACCACCAGGCTCTCGACCAGGAGTTTTATTTGCGCATAGCCCTGGAGTTGCACTTAAAGCGGCTGCTCGTCGGCGGCTTTGACAAGGTCTATGAAATCGGGCGCACCTTCCGCAACGAAGGCGTCTCCACTCAGCACAACCCCGAATTCACCATGCTGGAAAGCTACGAGGCTTATGTCAACTACCTCGATGTCATGGCGATGCTGGAGGAGATGATAGCCAAAGTCAGCCAGGAGGTCCTGGGGACAACCAAAGTCAGGTTCGGCAAGGACACCGTAGACTTCAAGCCCCCCTGGAAACGCCTTACCCTGCGCGAGGCGGTGAAGAAATACGGCGGCATCGACTTCGTCAAATACCCCACCGCCGACGGCCTGCGGGATAGGATGCGCTCGCTGAAGATGGAACCCGACCCCCAGAAGAACTGGGCCAAGCTCGTTGACGAGATGGTTAAGGACTACGTCAGACCCAAGCTAATCCAGCCGATTATTATTTACGACTACCCCGTCTCCATGTCCCCCCTGGCCAAGACCAAGCCCGGCGAGGAAAGGGTCGCCGAGCGCTTTCAGGCCGTGGCTGGAGGCTTAGAGATTGCCAACGCCTACAGCGAACTAAACGACCCCATCGAGCAACGGGAGCGCTTCGAGGAGCAGCAAAAGGAGAGGCAGGGCGCCGACGAGGAGCGCTGGACAATCGACGAAGACTACCTGCTGGCACTGGAATACGGCATGCCCCCCGCGGGGGGGCTGGGTGTCGGTATCGACCGCCTGGTGATGGTGCTCACCAACCAGCCGTCAATAAGAGAGGTAATCCTCTTCCCCCAGATGAGGGAGAAATCATAAGGAGAAAATATGTCACTCGTACCCGCCTTTGAAATAGGCGTCTGGAACGCCTGGCTGTTAATCTTTCCCCTCGTGTTAATTCCCGCAGTATTAGCATCAGTCAAAAAGGGCTTATTCAAGAAGACGGAATCCACCGTCGCCCTCAGTAAAAGCGAGCGAATAGTCTTTGCGTTCTCAAAGGTATTTTTAGCGCTGCTCTTCCTTTACTCCATCTTCTTACCGTTAAAGCTGGGAACGCTATGGTTCTATGTGGGGCTTCCCCTCAGCCTGCTGGGGACGGTGATATATATTATTGTGAGTGTGAATATTGCCACTACGCCGGTTGATAGGCCAGTAACGACGGGGTTATACCGCTATTCAAGGCATCCGATGTATGTAGCCTCCTTCATAGCTCCCATAGGGGCCGGAATAGCTTCAGCTTCGTGGCTCTTACTGCTGCTTTCCATCCTGTGTATGATTACCCACTTCATGAATGGCATTTTCGAAGAACGGTTGTGCCTTGAGGCATACGGCAGTGACTATCAAGAGTATCTGAACCGGACTCCAAGATGGATAGGCATACCCAAATCATAAGGAGGAAAGGTGTCACTCGTACCCGCCTTTGAAATAGGCCTCTGGAACGCCTGGATTTTTATGAGCGTCTTTATCCTGCAGATGCTGGCGGTGATGCTCGCGGGCAAGGGGGTATGGCAAAGAAGCGGACACCCCGCCGACATTAAAAAGAGCAAGACCGAAAAGCGGGCGGGCATAATCGGCAACGCCGTCTGGGGGCTGGCGACGCTCTATTCCATCTTTCTCCCCCTCAAGCTGGGGACGCTCTGGTTCTTCATCGGTTTCCCCATCTTCTTCCTGGGCGTAATGATGCTGGCCATAGCCACCGCCGACTTCGCCGTCGCCCCCTCGGAAAGCCCCATTACGCAGGGGACATACGCCTTCTCGCGCCACCCTATGTACCTCTCCAGCTTTATCATCTATATCGGCACCGGCATTGCCACCGCCTCCTGGGTATTTCTAGTGCTGGGACTGACCAACATCTTCTGGGTGCGCACTGAGGCGCGGGTCGAGGAAAGATACTGCCTGGAGAAATACGGCGACTTCTATCGCAAGTATATGAACCGGACGCCAAGGTGGCTCGGGCTACCGAGAGCGGGATAGGAGAGAACTGGCAAATATGGCTGAAGACAAGGATTTAATCGCCTACTGCGGCATCTACTGCGGTGATTGCTTTATTCACCAAGGTAAGGTCGCCGACCTGGCCCGCGACCTCAGAAAAGAGATGAGAACATATCGCCTGGATAAGATGGCTAAATCCTTCGCCGAGACGCCCTACTTCGCCGTATTCAAAGATTACCCCCAGTGCTATGATGTGCTCGGGGCGTTGGTTAAACTGCGCTGTAAGAAAACCTGCAAGGACGGTGGCGGACCCCCCTTCTGTAAGATGAGAAAGTGCTGCCAGAAGAAAGGCATTGAGGGCTGCTGGGAATGCGAAGAGTTCGAGACTTGCGCCGAACTGGACTTCGTGAAGACCTATCACGGCGACGCCCACCTCAAGAACCTGAGGAAGCTCAAAAAAGCGGGCGTCGAAGGCTTCCTGAAAGGCAAGAAATACTGGTATTTCCCCCCTAAGAGGAAAGAAAATGCTTGACTTGAAGTTTATACGCGAAAACATAAATGTAGTGCGGAAGGCGATAGCCGACCGTCAGGATACCGCCCCCCTGGACGAAATCCTTGAGCTTGACGGTGAGCGGCGGCAGAAGCTTTTGGAGCTTGAGGACTTAAGGCACCAGCGCAAAGAGGCGTCGCGGGAAAAGAACGCCGACAAGGAATCGGGCCGCGACCTGCGCTCTACGATAAGGGAACTGGAAGAGAAAGTCCGCGTCCTGGACGGGAAGATTGAGGATTTACTCCTGCAGCTGCCCAATATCCCCCACCCCACCACCCCCGTCGGCAAAAGCGAGGATGACAACGTCGTGCTCCGCTCCTGGGAAGAGCCGAAAAAGTTCGACTTCAAGCCCGCCCCCCACTGGAAGCTGGGCGAGGATTTAGACATCATCGACTTCGAGCGCGGGGTAAAGCTCTCCGGCAGTCGCTTTTATGTGCTCAAAGGGCTGGGCGCGCGCCTGCAAAGGGCGCTTATCGCCTTTATGCTCGATTTGCATACTAAAGAACACGGCTACCGGGAAATCTACCCGCCCTTCATGGTCAAGCGCGAGTGCATGGTCGGCTCGGCGCAGCTGCCCAAGTTCGCCGATAACATCTACCACGATGAGGAAGACGATTTCTGGTTCATCGGCACCGCCGAGATACCCCTCACCAACCTCCACCGCGGCGAGATTATCGCCCCCGCCACCCTGCCCATCAACTACGTCGCCTACACCGCCTGCTTTCGGCGGGAGAAGATGTCGGCGGGCAAGGATACAAGGGGCATAAAGCGCGGCCACCAGTTCGACAAGGTGGAATTATACAAGTTCACCGAGCCGGAAAGCTCCGATAAAGAGCTGGACAAGCTCTTAGCCGATGCCGAGGATGTCTGCCGGAAGCTGAAACTCCCCTATCGCATTAAACAGCTCTGCACCGCCGATTTGGGCTTTGCCTCCCAGAAGTCATTCGATATCGAGATGTGGGCCCCCGGCTGCGAGGAATGGCTCGAGGTCTCCTCCTGCTCCAACTGCGGCGATTTTCAGGCGCGAAGGGCCGACATTCGTTATCGCCCCACCCCCGAAGAAAAGCCCCGCTTTGTTCACACCCTCAACGGCTCCGGCTTAGCCCTCCCCCGCGTTTTAATCGCCATAATGGAGAACTACCAGCAGCCCGATGGCTCGATTCTGGTTCCTGAAGTCTTGCAGGGGTTTATGGGGGAGAAGGTTATTAAGTAGACCAGCTAAAATGAAAAACTGGCTTTTGGCACTGGCAATCCTTATCATCTTGATATCACCGTTATCATGCAACAGTACCCCAGTCCTCGCCGAAGAAACATACGACTTAGAATGTGCAATCGAGGAAGGCATGACACTTAATGAAGTCTATGCCCTAATGACCCCTGAACTCAAAAACAGAGCAATAATCTACCCTGCCCTGGATATTACCCTTTTATCTGATGGGAGGTGGGAATTTACGCCCAAAGAGGGAAGTGAGCCAGGGGACAAAGACGGTCCCTACCAAGTGCTTATAGTATATTCCCAATCTAAAGTTGTGGGCTGCTATATGTTATTCTTCAGCAATGAGAAACTTATGGAGGATGCTTGGTTCGAATTCGAGGCTGCTTACGATATCGAAAAATTGTTGTGGACTACAGAAAGTACTGATTAATAGCAAGATCCCCATAAAAAGTATCCTTCTCCCCGAAGGGAAAAGGGAGTTTAAGAGGGGCTTCGCCCCTCTTTTTTAATCCCTAAACCACGAACAAGTCCAGTCCCCCCATCATATTCATCGAAGCGCCGGTCATATATTTAGCCTCGTCTGAGACCAGATAAGCCACGGCGTCGGCAATCTCTTCCGGGTCGGCGGGCCGCCGCCACAGGAGCTTTTTGCCAAGCGTCTCGGTGGCTTCGTCCGTCAGCGGGGCGTCGGTCTTGGCTATGCCCACGATGACGGCGTTGCCGGTGATGTTGAACCTGGCGCCCTCGATGGCGACCGTCTTGGCCAGGTTAATCAGCCCCGCCTTGGAAGCGCCGTAGCTGGACTGCCCGTAGCCGCCCAGCGCCCCCGCCACCGAAGAAATGTTGACCACCCGCCCCCACTTGTTCTCGCACATATCGCCCCAGACCGCCTTGATGCAATAGAAAGCGGAGTTGAGGCAGATTTTGACCTCGTTATCGAACTCCTCGACGGTGGCTTTATAGATGGGCACGAAATGCCCCATCTGGGCGGCGTTATTGACCAGTATGCTCACCGCCCCCAGCCCCTCCTTCACCTTATCCAGGCCTTTCTGCACATCCTGAGCGTCGCGGACGTCTATCTTGACGGCCATTGATTTCCGCCCCAGTTTCTTTATCTCCTCAGCCACCGCCTCCGCCCCCTCGAAGTGCCCCCAGCCGCTGACGGCGACGTCGGCGCCGTCCCGGGCCAGGGCAAGGGCAACCGCCCGCCCGATACCGTGCGGCCTCGAAGAACCGCTGACAAAAGCGACCTTACCTTCTAACGACATTCCCTGCCTCCTTTTTATATTTGACCCTGCGGCATTGATTATCTATACTAAACGACACGGAGGGGTGTCCGAGCGGCTTATGGTGACGGTCTTGAAAACCGTTGTCCTTCAACAGGAGGACCGTGGGTTCGAATCCCACCCCCTCCGCCAACCTTCCCGTATCTGACCAGCCCCGCCAGCGCGCCGACCGCCCTTTCCGGTAGCGGAAAGACGGGAACACCGCTAGTTTCAAGGGTATCTATCTCGGCATAAGCCGCCCCCCTGGGCGAGTCCAGGCAGACCACTATCGGCTTTTGAGCGTCCTGAGCGACATCGACCACTGCCCGCATTAACTCCATATTGGTGCTGTAAAAGACAGCGGCTACGGCTATGGCATCGACGCCCTCGTCAGCCAGCGCCGCTTGGAGCATCTGGCGGCAGGCGTCGAAGTCATCCGAAGTCCAGGCGAGGTCGACGGGGTTATCCACCGCGTTTAATGATGACGACAGTTTCTTTAATTTGCGCTTCGTCGTCGGCGAAAACTGCGCCAGTCTCAGGCCTTCTTCGGCGCACCTGTCGGCCATAATTATAGCCGGCCCCGCCTGCACCGAGAAAAGAGCCACCCGGTTGCCCCCCGCCGCCGGCTGGAAAGCCAGCGCCTTGGCCTTATCGACCAGCTCGCCGATGCTATCAACCACGAGCATACCCGCCTGATTGAAGGCGGCTTTGTAGTACTGATATTTGCCCGCCAGAGCACCGGTATGAGAAAAGGTGCTCTTCTCCACCTCTTCCCCCCTCCCCGCTTTATAGACGATGATGGGCTTACGTCTGGCGACCTTTTTGGCGGCTTGAATGAGCCTCCGCGGCTCTTCCAGCCCCTCGATGTAGAGGGCGATGACCTCGGTGTCTTTATCCTGACCGAAGTAGCTAACCACCTCGTCGAAGTCGAGGTTACAGCGGTTGCCCAACCCGATAGCCTTGCTGATGCCCACGTTTTGGTCGGTCAAAGCGTGCACGGCGTAGATAATGGCACCGCCGCTCTGCGCCGCCACAGCCACGTTGCCCGGTCGGCTCAAGCCAAGGGTGTATTGAAACGAGGCGTTGAGTTTAGCCCGCGGATTGATGAAGCCCAGTGTGTTGGGGCCGATAATCTTTAGCCCGCCCCGGTCGGCAATCTCTTTAAGCTGAGATTGCAGTTCAGCGCCTATTTTAGTGCCCACCTCCCGAAAGCCGCCGCTAACCAGGATTACCCCCTTCACCCCCCTGGCGGCGCACTCCTCTATGGTGGACAAAGTAAGCTCGGCGGGAATGACCACCATGGCTAAATCTATCTCGCCGGGAATAGCGCTCACCGAAGGGTAAGCCTTCAGCCCGAAAAGCTGCGCCAGCCCCGGGTTGACCGGATAGACCCGGCCATTAAAGCCCATCTCCAGCAGGTTGCCCACGCACATATAGCCCACCTTGTCCGGGCTGGCCGAGGCGCCGACGACAGCCACGCTGCGCGGGTTGAAGATACGCTCCAACTGCTTGGTAACATTCATAATCTTTTAATCCGAACTAGTGGGGCGCCACCGAGACCTCGTTGAACATGGCGAACCCCAGAAGGTTCAATTGAAAGCCGCTGACATAGGGCTTGACCAGTATATAGTTCACCCCGAAACACAGCGGGATACAGACGGCGTCGTCGACCAGCATTTGCTCGGCTTGCCGGTAGAGCGCCAGGCTCAAGTCATAGTCCAGCTCCGCCGCCGCCATCTCCAGCAACGCGTCGAAATCGGGGTTGCTGTAATCGCCGTAGTTATTCTCGGCGCCGCTGCCGAACAGAACCTCAAGGAAGTCCTGCGGATGCGGGTAGTCGGCAATCCAGCCCGTATAGAACATCTCGTCCCTTTCCCGGTCGAGGTGATAGAGGAACGCCTCCGGCTCCAGCTGCCTTACCGTAATTTCCACTCCCAGGTTCTCCCGCCACTGATAGACGAGAGATTCCACCTCAGCTAAGATTAACCCCCCCCACCCCGCCGCGGTCAGGGTAATCGGCGGCAGGTTAGCCACATCACCGTAGCTGGATTGAGCAATCAGCTCTCGGGCTTCCTCGACATCGTAGCCCAAACCCACCAGCTCGTCGTTATAGCCCGGTATTCCCGTGGGCAGTATGCCATAGGCGGGCCGCATCGTGCCGGCGAAGACCAGTGAAATCAGCTTCTCTTTATCTATAGCCAGCGAGAAGGCGCGGCGGATATTGACGTCGTCGAAGGGCGGCTCGTCGGTGTTAAAGCCGATATAGTAAAAGCTCAATTCGGGCGTTACGGATAGCTCGTCGTAGAACGGCCCGTCTTCATCGGTCGCCTTCGCCGTATAGGCGGTGCCTATGCCGGTGACATCAATCTCGCCCAGCTCGTACATATTCATAGGCACCCCACCCCAAAGCTGAAAGACAACCTGTTCGACCCTGGCCATTTCCCCGTAGTAAAGCTCGTTCCTGGCCAGGGACAGGGCTTCGCCCTCCACCCATTCGTCGAGCGTAAAGGGCCCCGTGCCGTTGGGCGCATACCACCACCCCGTCCCCGACACCACGTTAGCCCCATCGACGACAAAAGCAGTGTCATAGGTCAGCTTGGAAAGGAAATAAGACTTGGGGGCGTCTATGGTCACCTCGAGGATAAAATCACCGAGCACCCTTACCCCACTTATGTCCTCGCTGGCGCCCGACAATACATCTTCTGCGCCGACAATATCGCCCAGGTAGGTGGCGGCGGTTTGCGAGCCGGTCTCAGGAAGGCAGGCTCTTTCCCAGGAATATTTAAAGTCCTCAGCGGTGACCTGTCGGCCATCGTGGAAAAAGACATCTTCACGCAGGTAAAAGGTATAGGTCCTCCCGTCCGGGCTCAGCTCCCACCACTGGGCGATGTCGGGCACCGGCTCCAGGTTATCACCGAGGCGCATCAGCCCGCTGAAAATCTGCACAATATACTGGTGGGAGGTCGAATCGCCGGAGAGCGCGGGGTCGAGCGTCCAGGGATCTATGCCGTAGAGGGTCAGCACATCGTCCGCGGGCTCGTTATCCCCCCCGTCGCACTGCCAGCCGCCGATAAGCAGGCTGCCCAGTATCATCAGCGAGAGTAGTATGTATAAAACCTTTTTCATTATTTAGCTCACAATAAAGTATACGCTTATTTTAGTACTTCACACTGCACCAATGCCCTTATAGTTTGCAATGCTTCTGTCTCCTGAGGCGGACCTGGATTCCGCTTAATATAATCCACAAGCTCTCCCATAATAGTTGGAAATTCAACAACATGGTCTACATGCTTTAGACATTCAGCTTCAACTTTGTCTTTTTGTGTTGGCGCCAAATAGGATACTACGAGCCATATTTCATATTGACTATCACTGTGAACACCAAATTCCTTTCTTATTGCTGCCCTAGCTTCTGGGAAAGAACTCTTGAAGAGTCTGTAATATGCATAGTGGTTTGGTTTCGTGACATATGAAAGCGATATATATTGAGTCATCCATGCCGTTATATCAACCGCCACCCTCTTATTGTCATGGAGCCGATAGGCTATAAGGTCTACATCACTAATCCCTTTATATTTTCCACTTGTTATTTCGTATTTCAATCTACTTTTAACCAGAAAGCCTTGTGTTTCAAGCCAAGCACGAACAATTTCCTCATTGATATCCATTACCAACCTCCATTTTGACTTTTCGCAGCCAGTTTAAGCTAAAGAATCCCCCAGTCCCGACAGCCCTGCTCGATAACCGCCAGGTATTCTTTGGAAGGCGGGGTCGGGTCGGCTCGTCCCGCCCGGATATAAGCCACCGCGTCTATCCGCCTGCCCAGGTCATCGTTTAAGATTACGTTGAGGCGGTTATAGGTGGCGGGGCAATCCTCGTACCTGTCCAGCTTTTTCATATCCTCCTCCGAGAGCTCGTAAACAGCCCCGATAACCTTCTCCCCTCTGAAAGGCTGGATATTAGCGTACCCACCCCGCCACTTCCGCGACCACCCGACAAAGACCAGACGATAGTGACTCAGTGTCGTCACCGAAATCGGCCTGGCGTTCGGGCAGCGCTCCTGCATCTGCTTTTTGTTCAGGTTGGAAGCGTAAGCGAAATAATACATCTTAAAAAAGCCCTTCCCGTTTCAGGCTTGAAGATTTCTTATCGCCGATAATAATATGGTCTAAGACCTCTATGCCCACCAGCTCTCCCGCCTCAGCCAGCCTCTTGGTCAGTTTTATGTCATCCGGCGAGGCTTGGACGTCGCCCGAGGGGTGGTTATGGGCAAAGATGACGGCGGCGGCGCTGGCGGAGATCGCCTCCTTGAAAACCTCCCTGGGGTGAACGATGCTGCTATCCAGGCTGCCGACGGAAATCTCGGCCACCTTTATCAGCTGGTTTCTGGTATCAAGCAAAAGCGCCAGGAAATGCTCCTTCTTTTTAGCCCCCAGCCTCTTCCCCACCAGCCTCATCACGTCCTCGGGGGTCTTGACAATAGTTTTATCCCCCGCCTGGGAATAGCCATCAAGGCGGCTGGCTAGCTCAAAGGCGGCTTTAATCTGGGCCGCCTTGGCGATGCCGATGCCGCGTAACTGCGATAACTCTTCCACCGAGGCTTCGGCGATGCCCTTCAGGTTCTCGAATTTGGACAAGAGCCTCTGGGCGGTCACCATCACCGATTCGCCGGAAACCCCCCACCCCAGTATAACCGCCAGTATCTCCTGTGCCGAAAGGGCTTCCGCCCCCAGCTTCTGCAGCCTCTCCCGGGGCCGCTCGGAAACGGGCAAATCGTGTATGGTAAAAGACTTGCTCACCTTTTCTCCATTAGTCAGTAACGTGCTCCCGCCAAAGGCTATCCAACGTATCCATGTCGAAGCCGTAAACCGCCTCCAGGGCGGCGTCGTAACCGCTGCCCTGGCTAAAGGTATTCAACAATTCGAGCATTTTAGGCTGCCCGTAGCTGCTGATAAGGTATCTCACCAGGCTGGCGCTCTGAGCATAACCGAGGGTGGCAATATCGGAATAAGCGGAAAAGGGGCTGCACAGGCTCTGCACCGAGATAAGGCTGTCGTCATCAATCGCCCTCTCTAGGGAGGCGGCAAACTCCGCACCCTGCTCCCCCTCGGCGTACATGGCCAGTCCCTCGTCCAGCCAGGTGGGCAGGTCGTTATAGGGGTTAAGCGTCATCTGGTGGATAACCAGGTGCGCCAGCTCGTGGGCGATGGCCCGCTTGCCCCAGCTTATGTTGGGCGGCGCGATGCCGATGGCGATAATGCCGTGCCGCGTATAGGCAACCCCACCCGTCCACTCCTGGGGGTGAATCATCGCCCCCTGCAGGTCTAAGGCATTGGCGTAGATATAAAACTGGACTGGCTTCTCCAGCTCGGCGCCCGTATCCGCAGAAAGCCGCGCCAGCGCCTCCTGAGCAGCCTCCATCAGCTCGTTCATAAAATCTTCGTCGTCCTGGTAACAGTAGAGCGTTACCTGACCCTCGGTCAAACTGCTCCAAACATAGCGGGTGTCGTCGAAGCGGACGCAGACCGGCTCCGTCACAAGCTGGCCGCCGCCAGCGTCCGTTATCTTCCACCAGTACTCCAGGCTGGAACCGGGTGGCAGACCGCCCACCATCACCATTTCCAGGTTATACTGGACGTCTACTTCGTTACCGGTAATAAAGTCCACCAGGGTCTCGGTGAAAACATCGGCGAAGCCAGCGTGGTCGACGGAGTAGCGGAGCCGAATGTCGGTGATATCGAAATTGCTCCGCGCCGACAGGTCGAAGGTAAGCCGGTAAGGAAAGTCGGTTGTAGCGTTGCTATCGAGTACGGTAAGCTCACCCTGGGCTTGAGTTACAACAGGACTCAACACCGTCAGCGTCAGGCAGAGTATTAAAGCTATCAGCGCTAATTTCTTCATTATCCTTCTTCACCCAGTATAGACCGCAGGTAGGCGGAAATAAAAGCGTCCAGCTCCCCATCGAGCACGGCTTCGGCATCGCTGCTCTGGTAATCGGTGCGGTGGTCTTTGACCATTTTATAGGGGTGGAGGACGTAGCTCCGTATCTGGTTGCCCCACCCCGCCGCAATCCGCTTCCCCTTAATTTTAGCCCTTGCCTCCGCCCGCTTCTCCAGTTCCACTTCCAGGATGCGGGAAAGCATTATCTTCATAGCAATCTCTTTATTCTGGTGCTGGGAGCGCTCGCTCTGGCAGGAGACCGTCAGGCCGGTAGGGAGGTGGGTCAGCCTCACCGCGCTGCTCGTCTTCTGCATATGCTGCCCTCCGGGCCCGCTGGAACGGAAGGTTTCCACCTTCAGGTCTTCGGACGCTATCTTAACATCGACATCGGCTTCGGCTTCGGGCATCACCTCCACCAGGGCAAACGAAGTATGGCGGGCGTGGTCGGCGTCGAAGGGGGAAAGCCGTACCAGACGGTGAACGCCGTGCTCGGATTTCAGGTAGCCGGTGGCGTAATCGCCGCTGACATCAATAACGGCGCTCTTTATCCCCGCCTCCTCCCCTGGAGAGACATCCAGGACTTCCGCCCGGTAGCCACGGCGCTCCGCCCAGCGCAGGTACATCCGCATCAACATCTGCGCCCAGTCCTGCGACTCGGTGCCGCCGGCCCCGGCATGAATAGAGAGAATGGCATTCCGCTCGTCATAGTCGCCGCTAAAAGCCCTCTCCAGCTCCATCCCGTCGAGCCGGGAGGCTAGTTTATTAACCTCGGACTCAATCTCGGCCGCCATCGAGCTATCCTTGAGCGAGATGAGCTCGGCGGCGTCGGCTGCCTCCTTTTCCGCCCCCCGCCACCGCTCCACCACCTTCTTCTGCCCGGCAAGCTGGCGCATAACCTCCTGCGCTTTGGTCTGGTCCGCCCAGAAGTCGGGCTCAGCTGACTGCTTTTCTAGTTTTAGAATTTCTTTCTCTCTGGCGGCAATGTCAAAGATGCACCATGGCCATAGAGATTCGAACCTGCAAGTCCTTGAGCTTATCCCTGATTTCCTGCATTTGGCTAAAAAGCCTCCCTTAGATAATCTGCCGCTACCCTATCCCTTTGCCGATTCAGGTTGCCCCCCGCCGCCAGATGGGCCAGGCGGGTAGGCTCGGGCAAACGGTAGCCGCGGCAGCACTGTAAAGTCCAGTAGTTAGCCGTCTCCAGGTCGACCTTATGCCCGATGGAGACGTAGATTGGCTTTACCCCCGATTTGGTTCTTAAGACAGCGCCGATAACCTCCCCGTTATCCAAAAGCTCGGCGTAGCTGCCCGGTTCATCACCAGGCTCGGCGTGACTCCCGCAGAGCCGCGACTTAGCGCAGCCGATGGTCGGAATATCTAAAAACAGCCCCAGGTGCGACGCCAGCCCCAGCCGCCTGGGGTGGGCAATCCCCTGCCCGTCCACCAGGATAAGGTCGGGGGTAACCGTAAGTTTTTCGCAAACAGCCAGCGTCAGCGGCGCTTCTCGAAACGATAGCAGCCCGGGGACGTAAGGGAAATCTATACTGTCCTCTACCGTCTGGACTTCCACGATTTCCAGCTCGGGGTAGCTCAAGACCACCACCGCCCCCCTGCCCATCCCCCGGGCGCGGTCAACCGACATATCCACCCCCGCGATAAAGCGGGGACTGGTTAGTTCGTTGCTTCTGGAGACGAGCGACGCCAGCTTGAGCTGTATCTCCGAAGCCTCGGACGGGCTCACCTGCCAGCCGTGCCAGCTGCCTACTTTCACAACCCGATTATAGCTGCTGGATAGCGCGATGACAACTGTAACCCGCCCGCCATTGACACTCAGCGTATAATACCGCATAATAAGGCGTAAAACTTAAAAAGGACAGGAATAAGATTGGTAAAAATCAGACTACGACGCACTGGAGCCAAAAAGCAGCCCAGCTATCGACTGGTGGTAGCCGATTCTCGCGCCCCCCGCGACGGAGCGTTCATCGCCGTCCTTGGCCACTATAATCCCCTTACCGACCCCGAGACCATAGTTATTGACGAAGAGAAAGCGTTAGGCTGGTTAAAACAAGGAGCTCAGCCCACCGACACCGCCGCCAGACTACTGGCTAAGGCCGGCATCATTGAAGAACCCGCCGACAGGAAAGAGAAAATGAAGGCCGGCACCCCCGACAAACCGAAAGCGAGCAAGAAGAAGGCTAAGGCTGCCGCCGCCGAAAAAGCCAAGGCAGAAGAGCCGAAGGCAGAGGCCACAGCCGAACCCAAGGCTGAAGAACCCAAGGCCGAAGCCGCCGAGGAACCCAAGGCTGAAGCTGCCGAGGAGACCAAGGCTGAAGTGGCCACCGAAGAGCCGAAGGCAGAGGCTGCGGAAGAGCCGAAGGCTGAAGCAGCTGAGGAAACCGAAGCTGCTGAAGAACCCGAGGCTAAAGCTGAGGAGCCCGAACCAAACGCCGAAACAAGCGAGGAGCAATCATGAACGAACAAGAAAACCAGGAAGAAAAGGAAGACCTAGAAGAAAAGGAAGACCTGGAAGAAAAGGAAGACCTAGAAGAAAAGGAAGACCTAGAAGAAAAGGAAGACCGGGAAGAAAAGGAAGACCCGGAGACACGAGAAGCCCCGGTAACACACGCCAGCCCGAAAGAAGCCGAGGGTATGAAAGAACTGGTCGATTACATCGCCAAAGCCATTGTCAATGCGCCTGACGACGTAGTCGTCACCGAGGAGACCGACGAACAGGGCACCGTGCTCAAGTTACAGGTCAACGACGACGACAAGGGAAGGGTTATTGGCAAGCAAGGTCGTGTCGCTCAAGCCATGCGCACCCTGCTCAGAGTAATCGCCGCCAAGGCGGGCACCAGGGCTACTCTAGAGATTATATAACCATAGCTTAATAACCAGTGAAATCGTCCGGGCTGGAATATATCACCATAGGCCAAGTCCTGGCTTCGTGGGGTAAAGAGGGCAGGTTAAGGGTAGAAGTCATCACCGATTTCCCCCACCGCCTCACCCCCCACTCAGTGGTTTACGTCGACCGTCGCCCTGTGACCATTGCCGGTAATAACTGGCACAAGGGCAAGGCAATCATCAAGCTGGAAGGCATTGACAGCGTCGAGCAGGCGGAAGAACTGAGCGGCAAAGCGCTGGAAATCCACCACAGCCAGCTGGAAAACCTCCCCGAAGGGCAATACTACCACTTCCAGCTCATCGGTCTTGAGGTATGGACTGCGGAAGGCGAGCGGCTGGGCAAGGTCACTCGGATTTTAAGCGGAAGCAGCAACGACAACTACGTGGTCAGCAGTGAAAAAGGGGAGATTCTCATTCCCGCCATCGAAGACGTGGTCAAATCGGTTGACCTTGAAAGCGGGCGGATAACCATCGAGGCTATAGAAGGACTGCTGAACCTTAACGGCTAGGTCTGGACTCCGGGCTTTCGCCTTCGCCGCCTCCCCGCCACCCGCAGCCGAATCAGGGAACGGCGCAACGCCGCCTCGGCTCTGGCCGTATCCACACCCGGAACGCCCTCCGCCAGCCTCTGTTCGGCACGGCGCTTGGCTTCCTCGGCTCGGGCGATATCGATTTCCTCCACCCTCTCGGCGGCGTCGGCCAGGACGATGATTCTATCGGGGCGCGCCTCGATAAAGCCTCCGGTAATCGCCAGGTAAAACTCCTCCCCACCCTTCTTAATCAAAAGCTCTCCGGGCAAAAGAGTAGTCATCAGCGGGGCGTGGTGGGGCAGGATGCCCAGCTGACCCTCGACACCGGGAGCTATGACCTCGTCCACTTCGTCGGAAAAGACCTCTCGCTCCGCAGTAACAACATCAAGTCTGGTGGTCGCCATTAGCTCAAACCTCTGCCTGTAAGCTCTGGGCCGCCTCTATCGCCTCGTCAATGCCGCCTACCATATAGAAGGCCTGTTCGGGCAAGGTGTCATGCAGGCCATCCAAAATCTCTTTAAAGCCGCGCACCGTTTCCGCTATCGGCACGTACTTGCCCGGCCGTCCGGTAAAGTTCTCGGCGACGAACATGGGCTGAGATAAGAACCTCTGTATGCGGCGGGCGCGCGCCACGGTGAGCTTATCCTCCTCGCTCAGCTCTTCGATGCCGAGGATGGCGATGATATCCTGTAAGTCCTTGTAGCGCTGCAATACTTTTTGCACCCCCCGCGCCACGTTGTAGTGCTCCTCCCCGACGATGGCGGGGTCGAGAATACGTGAGGTCGAAACCAGCGGGTCGACGGCGGGGTAGATGCCCTGCTCGGTCAGCGCGCGATCCAGGGCGACCACGCCGTCGAGATGGCCGAAGGTGGTGGCTACGCCGGGGTCGGTATAGTCGTCGGCAGGCACATAGACCGCCTGGAACGAGGTAATCGAGCCCTTCTTGGTCGAAGTAATCCTCTCCTCCAGTTCGCCGACCTCGGTGGCCAGCGTCGGCTGGTAGCCCACTGCCGAAGGCATTCTCCCCAGAAGCGCCGATACCTCCATACCGGCCAGGGTATAGCGGTAGATGTTATCGATAAAGAGCAGAACGTCCTGCCCTTCTTCGTCACGGAAATATTCGGCCATGGTCAGACCGGTCAGTCCTACGCGCAGCCGCACCCCCGGGGGCTCGTTCATCTGCCCGAAGACCATCACCGTCTTGGCGATGACCCCGGACTCTTTCATTTCCTCCCAGAGGTCGTTGCCCTCGCGGGAACGTTCGCCGATACCGGTAAAGACGGAGTTGCCGCCATGCTCGGTGGCGATATTGCGGATAAGCTCCTGGATGATAACCGTCTTGCCCACGCCGGCGCCGCCGTAGGCACCCACCTTACCCCCCCGGGTAAAGGGGGCAACCAGGTCGATAACCTTCAACCCGGTCTCCAGCATCTGGGTGGTGGTCTCCTGCTCTTCCAGCGAAGGCGGCGGGCGGTGTATCGGCCAGTGCGTCTTGGTCTTGACCGCGCCCAGTTCATCCAGAGGCTCGCCCACAACGTTAAACAGCCGTCCCAGCGTCTCCTTCCCCACCGGCACGCTAAGGGCGGTGCCGGTATCCACCGCCTCCACCCCCCGCTGCAATCCGTCGGTGGAAGACAGCGCCAGGCAGCGCACCCAGTTGTTGCCCACATGCTCCTGGGCTTCGAGGATGAGCTTCTGCCCGTCGGTGGTAACCTCTATAGCGTTAAAAAGGGCCGGCAGCTCATCAGGGGGGAACTCGATATCGACTACCGTGCCAATTACCTGGGCTACTTTTCCCTTGGCCATAAGGTACCCCCTATTTCATCTTTTTCAACGGCATAAAACCCCGCACCTTGCGATACTGATAGTGGGTCACCCCGTCAATAGTCCGGGATACGATTCTGCCCCCGTACTGCAGGGAATCAAGCAGGTTCTCCAGCTCGTCGGCGGAAACATCGACGTCTTTGGCGGCCAGCTCTGCCACCAGCTCGTCCAGGGTGTAGGCGATATGGAAATTGGGTTTGAGAAACTCCATAAGCGCAGCCACCGTTTCCGGGCTGTTCCTCTTGAATTTAGCGTCATTGATAGGCATAATAAACCTCCTCCTTCTACTTCTAGGCTAGAGCCGCAGCTCCGCCGGTAATATCCAGCAGTTCCGTGGTTATTGACTCCTGCCTTGCTTTATTATACATCAATGTCAGGTCTTCAATCAGCTCGTTGGCATTTTCGGTGGCGTTACGCATGGCAACCATCTGAGCCGACTGCTTACTGGCAATTGATTCCAGAATAGCGTGATATATCTGCATCTCGACAAACCGCGGCAAAAGCTCCCCCAGCACCGCCGCCGGATTCGGTTCGTAGATATAGTCCACGTTCTGCGCCTGGGGTATAACCGCTGGTTCGACGGGAAGAATTTGCTTCATAAACGGTTTCTGCACCATGGTCGAAATAAACTGGGTATAGACCAGGAAAACCTGGTCCACCACCCCGTCGGTATAATCATCGATAACGATACGTGATATCGGCAGCGTGTCCAGCAGGTTGGGCTGGTCGCCGAGCTGGGTAAATTCGGCGCGGATATCCCGGTTGTAGCGCCTCATAAACTCCAGCCCCTTGCGGCCGACGGTGATAAGGGTAACCGGTACACTCTGCTCCAGAATAAACTTCGCCGTAAGGCGGTTGATGTTGGCGTTAAGCCCGCCGCACAAGCCCCGGTCCGGGGTGATGTGCACTACGGCGATTTTGTCCACCGGGCGGCTCCGGAGCAGGGGATGTGGGGCTTCCTCGCCCCGCGGTAAAGCCGCCAGGTCGGCCAGTACTTGACTAATTTTATCAGAATACGGGCGTCCTGCCAAGCCGCGCTCCTGCGCCTTCCTCATCTTGAGCGTGGCTATCATCTCCATGGCGCGCGTAATCTTGGCCGTGGACTGCACGCCCTTGATGCGACGCTTTATCAAACGGATATTAGCCAATCTCTACAGTCCCTTTCTGATTTCATCGAGGGTAGCCCGGAACATCGGCGCCATCTGGAAAAACTTTTCCAGCTTATCGCAGGCGTAGTCGTCGCAATAGGCGCAGTTGACCACCCCCCTCTCCGCCCCACACTTTCTTATCTCACAGACATAGCAGTGCCCCACCAGCCTGCCCGTGGTGGCCAGGCAGCCGTCGCAGTTGATGTCCCCAGGCTTGATGTCAACGTTATATTGCTTTGTCCACTGCTCGGCGACCTCTTTTCTTTTGGCGTCGTCGTTATTCTGGGTGGCGATAAAAGCCCCGCACTCGGTGCAAACTATGCCGCAATAGGCAATCATCTTTTCCATCTCTTACCTCCCTATTTTCCCCTTTGTCATTCCCGCGTCCTACTCTGTCATTCCCGCGAAGGCGGGAATCCACCCCCTATCCAGTCTCCCCCTTTGAAAAAGGGGGATTAAGGGGTATTTTTGTTACAATGCCATCCCCTGCTTGAACTCGGCGATAGCCTTCTTCAAGGCCTCCTCGGTCTTGTCGGTTATCTCCTTTGTCTTGTTAATCTCCTTGCCGATTTCGGGGTGGTTCGCTTCCATAAAGCGGTGGAAGTTGATTTCAAAGGTGATGACTTTATCCACGGGCACATCGTCCAGATAGCCGTTAATGGCGGCGTAGAGGATGGTGACCTGCTTATCCAGCGACATGGGCACGTACTGCGGCTGCTTCAAGACCTCGGTGATGCGCTGCCCGCGCTCTAATTGCGCCCGCGTCGCTTTATCCAGCTCGGAGGTGCCGAACTGGGCAAAGGCGGCCAGCTCGCGGAACTGCACCAACTCCAGCCTCAGCTTACCCGCTACCTGCTTCATGGCTTTGGTCTGGGCGGCGCTGCCCACGCGCGATACCGACAACCCCGCGTTCAGCGCCGGGCGGTTACCCGCGTTAAAGAGGTCGGTCTCCAGGTACATCTGGCCGTCGGTGATGGAGATGACGTTGGTCGGAATATAAGCGGACATATCGCCCGCCTGCGTTTCGATGATGGGCAAAGCGGTCAGCGAGCCCCCGCCGTATTCGGGGGCGTATTTAGCCGCCCTCTCCAGCAGTCGGCTGTGCAGGTAGAAGACGTCGCCCGGATAGGCCTCCCGCCCCGGCGGGCGGCGCAGTAATAACGAAAGCTGCCGATAGGCCCAGCCGTGCTTGGAAAGGTCGTCATAGATAATCAGGGCGTCCTTGCCCGCCTCCATAAAGGCTTCGCCCATAGCGCAGCCCGCGTAAGGCGCCAGGTATTGCATCGCCGCCGAATCGGAGGCGTTAGCCGCCACCACGATGGTATGCTCCATGGCTCCGTGCTCCTCCAGCGTAGCCACCACCCGCGCCACTTTAGAAGCCTTCTGCCCGATGGCGACATAGATACAAATCAGGTCGCCGCCTTTTTGATTGATGATGGTATCCAGCGTGATGGCCGTCTTGCCCGTGGAGCGGTCGCCGATAATCAGCTCGCGCTGCCCCCGCCCCAGGGGAATAAGGCTGTCGATGGCTTTAATACCGGTCTGCACCGGTGTGTCCACCGACTTACGGCGGGTAACGTTGGGCGCTATCTTCTCCATGGGCATGGTCTTCTTGGTCTTGATGGCTCCCTTGCCGTCGAGGGGAATGCCCAGGGAATCGACCACCCGCCCGATAAGGGCTTCGCCCACCGGCACTTCGGCGATACGTCCGGTGCAGCGCACCTCATCCCCCTCCTTGATGGAGGTATAATCGCCCAGAATAACGGCGGCGACGCTATCTTCTTCCAGGTTCAGGGCAATGCCCATGACGTCGTTGGGGAATTGCAGCAGCTCGTTATACCTGGCTGCCGCCAGCCCATGAATACGGGCGATGCCGTCGCCGATTTCGATAACGGTGCCGACATCGACCATCTTAACCGGTGCCCCGAACTGCTCGATTTGCTTCTTGATAACCGAAACGATGTCCTGCCCTCTTATGGTCACTTAAGCCACCTCCTTCGTCTTCACTTTAGTCCGCCAGTGGCTAACTCTTTCTTTAACGCCAGCAGCTTGCTGTGGGTGCTGCCGTCGAGCAACTTACCGCCGACCCTGGCTATCATCCCCCCCACCAGGCTGGGGTCCACGCTGGCCTCAAGCACGATTTTCTTACCCACCACCACTCCCAGGTGCTCTTCCAGCTTTTTCCTTTCCTTCTCGTCGAGGGGAACGGCGGTAACCACCTCGGCGTGCTCGATGCCGCGATAGCCGTCCAGCAGGCGGTGGTACTCAGCGGTGATATCGCCCACCATGCCGAAGCCCCCCCGGCTCACCAGCAGGTAAACCAGGTTCCGCGCCAGCGGGTTGACGTCGCCCAGCACCTTGGAGAGAATCTTTTCCTTCTTCTCGAAGCCTACCTTGGGATTTTCCACCAGCGCCATAAAATCGGCGTTCTCTCCCAGGGCGGCAATCTTCTCCAGGTCGGCTTGCCACCTGTCCAGCTCTTTTCTTTCCAGGGCAATCTCGAACACTGCCCGGGCATAGCGCCTGGCATAAACTCTTCTAGCCACGTTGACTCCCTAAATAACCGTCTATTCCTTCTTCAGGGTAGGAGATTCTTCCAGCACCTTATCGATAATGTCGCGGTGGGCTTTACTATCCAGAGAGCGGTCGATGACCTTCTCCGCCGCCTTTACCGTCAGGTCGGCGAATTCCTGGCGCAGCTCGCCGACGGCTTCGTTGCGCTCCTGATGAATCTCGGCCCGCGCCCGGGAGATAAGGGTCTCGGCTTCCTGTCGGGCTTGCTCCTGCGCCTCTTTCCTCACCTCTTCACCGGTGCGCATCGCCCGTGCAATCACCTCTTCCCCCTCCCGGCTCGCGTCCGCAATCCGCTTGGACGCCTCTTCCTCGGCGCTCTCCGCCTGCTGCTTAATCTGCTCCGCCTGCTCCATGCTCTCCTTCACCCGCCGCGAGCGCTCGTCGAGCATCCGCATAATGGGCTTGTAGGCCACCAGGTAGAGCAGCCCGAAAAGGATAGCCACGTTGATAAGCTGCGCCAGCAACGTTGGCATATTTATGCCCAGACTTTCCAGTCCTCCCATTTCTTAAACCCCCTCTGTGTCTATATGGTCAGAACCGCCGCCACCACCAGCCCAGCCAGGATTAACACTCCCAGTATGGCGGCACCGACGATAATACCTATAGCTAGAGGCATTCCTCCGTCTTCCATCATAACCTCCTAAAATCCGGCTAAACAATCATAGCCAGTATGATAGCCACAATCAGCACGTAAATACCGATTGCCTCGGCCAGGCCAGCCACCAGAATCATGTTGGTGAAAATTGGTCCCCTCGCCTCGGGGTTACGGGCAATCCCCTGCAAAGCGGAAAAGCCGATAAGCCCCAGGGCAATGGCTGGCCCCAGCATCCCCAACCCCACCGCCAGACCTATCGCCAGCATCTTCATGACTTCAGCTTCCATGCTTAAAAACCCTCCTTTATAGTTTATTTATTCTTTTTGTACTTCTTCTTCGTGGGATTCCACCGCCAGGGTCAGGAAAATAAGGGTCAGGCCGCCGAAGATAATGGCCTGGATAAAGCCGATAAGCAACTCAAGCCCGTAGAAGGGTATGGCGAACAGCCAGGGGACGAGGAAGGCGGCAACTAAGAGTAGAATCTCGCCCGCCGTCATGTTGCCGAAAAGTCGGAAGGTAAGGCTGACGATACGGATAAACTCGCTCAAACCCTCCAGAAGGCCGGTGAAAACGGTCATTGCTCCCGTCACCAGCCCCGAAGCGCCCGACTTGAGCTTGCCGGTGAACATCTGGCGTAATGCCTGGAATAAACCCTTGAAGTTGAGGAACTTGCCGATGTAGCGGGCGCCCAGCGTCCGCAGCCCGTAGAACTCGACAAAGATAAAAGAGGTCAGCGCCAGCGCCAGGGGCATGTTGATGTCGGTATTGGCGGCTCTAATCAGGTGCACCTCCCCCTCGGCGGTATGGGCGGTGATGGAACCGAAGCCGGGCAGCAAAGCCAGCCAGGCGTTAAAGGCGACGAAAAGAAAGATGGTCGCCACCACCGGGAAGAAACGCCGCCCGTTGGCTTCGCCGGCAACGCTGACACAGAGGTCGTAGAGCCAGCCGATTAAAAACTCAAAGGCAGCTTGCAACCGCCCCGGAACCACCTTCATGCGGCGGGTGATTATATAGGAAACCCCCACCAGGAAAATAATGGTAATCCAGGCGCCGATAACGCTGTTGGTGATGGGAAAACCGAAGATGTGGAAAACCGCCTCGGCGGGCAGTTGTGGGTCGGGTCTTTCCACGCTGAGGGCGGTCAGCCAGCCGGGCAGCTCGATGTCGAGCATACTCTGCCCCAGAGGACCGATAAGAAAGCCGCCGACAATAAGCGCCAGGAAAACGACCAGAAGCCCGATAACGAGCGGGAAGGAACAGCCCAGGCAGCCCCGCTTATTCGCCACTAGCTGTTCTCCCTGTCCCGCTTATTGCGTATGAGCGGCAATAACATACGATAAACGCCATAGAAAGCCACAATCAGACCTAAAATTAAACCAAAAATCACCAGGATAGGCTTGGTACCGAACTTATTATCCAGCCAGAGACCGCCCCACACCCCACCCACGATAGAGATACCAACGAACCACCCTACCCCGATGAATCTTAACGCCGCTGCCCACCTTCTCATGCCCTGTGCAGCATATCAAATCTGCTCTGGTTGGTCAAGCTTGCCCTAGCTACCAAAAAGCCCCAGTTCTTTATAGTTCCAGGGCTTCCTATTATCAAAACTGCCCGTCTTTTGTTTTCTCAACCTAAAGCCGCCCGCTTAGGATTTGTGCTTGTCGAAGTCCTCCAAATCGAGGGTGTTGATAAAGTCATAGAAGGCAGACATCCTCTTTATCTCTTCCTCACTGGGCTTCTTGCCCTCCACCCCACCCGTTTCCATATCCTGTAAAGGCTTGCCCGTCTCCTTATCCAGCAGGATGCCGGCTTTATCCAGGACTATCTCCTCGGCGAATATGGGCACGTTCGCCCTCACCGCCAGCGCCAGGGCATCGCTGGGTCGGGAGTCGACCTCCGTCTGCCCTCCATCCACGCTGAGCACAATCTTGGCGTAAAAGGTATCGTTCTTAAGCTCGCTGACGATGATAGAGCTGACAGTCGCCCCCAGGACATCGATGACCGAGCGCAGCAAGTCGTGGGTCAGGGGGCGGGGCACGGTAACATCCTGCAGCTTCACGGCGATAGCGTCGGCTTCGGCGGGACCGATCCAGATGGGCAAATAACGGTCGGCATCCTTCTCCTTCAGAATCACCACCCGCTGATAGTTCATCAAGCTCACCCGGATAC
>Ga0307442_1000239_pt1 | contig 25494 bp, 19 predicted proteins | sample SalMarWE160430MG_FD_202143 | JGI IMG/M metagenome (GOLD analysis project Ga0307442, IMG submission 202143) | Salt marsh sediment microbial communities from the Plum Island Ecosystem LTER, Massachusetts, United States - WE1604-30 | ecosystem: Environmental > Aquatic > Marine > Intertidal zone >...
GGAGAGCACCAACCGGCAAGATGCCAGTAGTATCAGTTTCGTCACCACCGATGACGAGGGCCATCTCGCCGCCACCGATTTCGTGGTTCCAATCATTCCGCCCGGCACCGTGTTCTGCTCGGAGCCCGTATCGGGCTCGTTCCAGTGCGGCACCGGTGCGGATGCGAGCGGGGTCAATTCGACCGCCGTCGGTCAGAACGCCAAGGCCACGCAGACCAACGCCACCGCGTTCGGCAACAGCGCCAACGCCAATGGCGCGGGCGCCACGGCGATCGGCCAGGCCGCTCTCGCCAACGGCACGAATGCGACCGCGACCGGGCACTTGGCCAACGCCAATGGCGGCGCCGCCACGGCGACGGGCGCGAATGCGACCGCCAACGGTGCTAACGCCACGGCGACGGGTGTCAATGCCAACGCCAACGGCACCTTCGCCGCGGCGACGGGCGCGTTCGCCAACGCCAACGGCTTTCGCGCCACGGCGACGGGCTCCTTCGCCAACGCCAACGGCTCGGGCGCCACGGCCACGGGCACTGGCGCCAACGCCAACGGCAACGCAGCCCTAGCGGCGGGTGCGTTTGCCAATGCCAACGGCCAGAGCGCCACGGCGATCGGCGATAATTCCAAGGCCAACGGCACCTTCGCCACGGCGACAGGCGCGCAAACCAACGCCAACGGCATTGCCGCCACGGCGACCGGCCTACAGGCCAACGCCAATGGCGCCGCCGCGACGGCGACTGGGACAGGCGCCAACGCCAACGGTGGCAACGCCACGGCAACGGGCGTCGCAGCCAAGGCCAACGGCTTTAGCGCCACCGCGACCGGCGACAACGCCAATGCCAATGGCGGCTTCGCCACGGCGACGGGCGCCAACGCCAACGCCAACGGTGCACAAGCCACGGCAACGGGTGTTTTTGCCAATGCCAACGGCGATTTCGCCACGGCGACGGGTGCGAACGCCAATGCCAACGGTACCACTGCAACGGCGACAGGCGCGTTTGCCAACGCTAACGGGGCGGCCGCCACCGCGACGGGGGACTCCGCCAATGCGAACGGCTTTACCGCCACGGCGACCGGCTCAGTCGCCACCGCCAACGGAGCGCAGGCCACGGCGACCGGCTTCTCGTCCAACGCCAATGGCGCGAGTGCTACGGCGACGGGCCGCAATTCGAGCGCCAATGGCAATCAGGCTACGGCGATGGGTTCTTTTGCCAACGCCAATGGCAACAGCGCCACTGCGACGGGCAACTCCGCTAATGCCAATGGCATCAGCGCCACCGCGACGGGCGACCGCGCCAAAGCGAACGGCGGCACTGCCACGGCGACGGGCGCTCTCGCCAACGCCAACGGCGTCAGCGCCACGGCGACGGGGCGCGAGGCCAACGCCAACGGCATCCTCGCCACGGCGACGGGCGCGCGCGCCAACGCCAACGGAATCCGGGCCACGGCGACGGGCGTCGACACCAAAGCCAACGGCAACTTCGCCACAGCGACGGGCACCAACGCCGCGGCCAACGGCGCCAACGCCACGGCGACGGGGGCCAACGCCTTCGCCAACGGCAATGTCGCCACGGCGACGGGCGGAGGAGCAAACGCCAACGGTACCAGCGCGACGGCAACGGGCGCAGGCGCCAATGCCAACGGGGGCACCGCCACGGCGACGGGCGCGCTCGCCAACGCCAACGGCGTCATGGCCACGGCGACGGGCGTCCAGTCTGAAGCCAATGGCGCCAACGCCACGGCGACGGGCCGCTCTGCCATGGCCACTGGGGGCAACGCCACGGCGACGGGCAACCGCACGATCGCGTTCGGACCTTCCGCGACAGCGACTGGCAATAGGGCGTTCGCCAACGGGGATCAGGCGACGGCGACGGGCAACTTCGCCATCGCCAATGGCGCCAACGCCACGGCGACGGGTACAAACGCCAACGCTCAAGGCGCAAGCGCGACCGCAATGGGCGCGAACGCGACGGCGATGGGCGAAACGGCGGTTGCCATGGGCAGCAATGCCGCGTCCATGGGTCCGGACTCGGTTGCCGTCGGCGATAGTGCGATGGCCGCAGGTGCCGGCGACGTCGCGGTCGGGCCGAATGCTCAAGTGCTTGCCGATCAGGGAAGCGCTTACGGCGCGGGCGCTGTGGTGGGAGCCGGGCATACCAATGCCGCCGCGTTCGGTGCCGGCGCCATGACGACGCGTGCCAATCAGCAAGTGTTCGGCACGTCCCAGAACACTTATACCATGGCCGGCATCGCTTCGGACGCGAGCAGGCAGGCGCAAGGCACGCCGAGCTATCTCGTCACCTCGAACTCGGGCGGCGATCTTGCCGCCTATACGCCCGGGCAGCTCGGCCTCGCCACCCAAGGCGACATTTCGAACCTCCAGGGGCAGATCAACGGGCTCGGACGTCGCGATCAGCAACTGACCGAGGGCCTCGCCGCGGTGGTGGCTCTGGCGCAGCCGGTGCTCTTGCCGGGCCAGACCTTTGCCATGCGGGCCGGTTGGGGCATCTATGACGATTCGAATGCGGTCGGCTTTTCCGCCGCAGGTGTCGTGGGCAGGAATATCCTGAGTCAAGGACGCGGCACGCTGACGCTGGACGGCGGCGTCGGGTTCGGCACCGACGAGGGCGAGGTCGTAGGGCGCGGCGGCGTCAGTCTTGGCTGGTAAGCTGTTGCGCGCGCGCGCATTTCGCCAAGGCTGTTAACGTTTTGCGGCTGGACAAGCCGTGGCCGCCCCCGCCATATACCGCGCATGCGTTGGACCGCGGTCATAGCCGGCGTCGTGCTTCTTCTCGTCGCGAATTCACCCGCCGAGGCGCAGAAGGAGCCTGCGCCCAAAGAGACGAAAATGGCGGGCGCCACCCAGCAAAAGAAATCGGGCGGCGCCAAATCGAAGGCCCCGGCGCAGAAACCGCAACAGCAGCAACTTGCCATGCCCGGCGCCGAGACGATCGTGCTGTTGCTGCGCAATACGCTGATCACGCTGAACGACGCGCTTCAGACCGGGAATTACACCGTGCTGCGCGACCGAGGCGCGCCAGGGTTCGGCAACGCCAATTCCGCCGCCAAGCTCAGCCAAATCTTTGCAAATTTGCAGTCGCGCGGCATCGACCTTTCCGTCGTCAGCGTGCTGACGCCGCAATTGACCGAAGCTCCGACGCTCGACCAGGAGGCCCGCATGTTGCGGCTGAAGGGTTACTTTCCCAGTCAGCCCGTGCAGATCAATTTCGAAATTCTCTATCAAGTCGTCGGCGGCCGCTGGCGGCTGTTCGGCATCGCCGTCACGCCGCGCGCGGCGGCGCCGCCAAGCGACTCCGCCCCGGGGTAGGGAGCGTTGAGGCATGAGCCGTCTGCTTTATAGGGTTTGCGCGGTGGTGCTGCTTACGCTGGCGGTGCCTGTCGCCGCCCATGCCGGGCCCTGCCGCACCCAATCCTTCCAGGGTGCATCCTATTACGTTTGCAGCTTCGACCTGAGCAAAGACGATCTGCGGACCTATTGGCGTGGCGACGACGGCAAGCCCTATCGGACCTTTGCCGCGCTCGCCCAAGATCTCGAACAGAAGGGATCGTCGTTACGCTTTGCCATGAATGGCGGCATGTACCGGCGCGATCTTTCGCCGGTTGGCCTTTACATCGAGAACGGCCGCGAGCTTGCGCCGGCAAATACCAAGACCCTCACCGGACCGCCCCGGAGCATCCCGAACTTCTACAAAAAGCCGAACGGGGTGTTCTACCTGGAGGACGGCGAGGCGGGCGTGCTGGAGACTGGCCGGTTTCTTGCCGAACGGCCGAAAGCCAACTTTGCCACCCAGTCGGGCCCGATGCTTGTCATCGGCGGGAAGATCCATCCTGCTTTTATTGACGGATCGGCCGATCGCAAACCGCGCAACGGCGTCGGCGTATCGAGCCCGACCGAGGTGCATTTCGTCATGACCAAGGGATGGGTGAACTTTCACGAGCTTGCCCGCTTCTTTCGCGACGGGCTTCACTGCGACAACGCCTTGTTCCTCGATGGCGGCGTGGCCTCCGGGCTCTATGCGCCTGACCTTGGCCGTGACGACGCGCCCGGCCATGGCGGCTACGGGCCGATCATCGCGGCGGTCGAATAGGGAAAACGTCCCCGGGGCCCGCCAAATCCGTAGACCAAGTGAATGGTCGGAGTGGCAGGATTTGAACCTGCGACCCCCTCGTCCCGAACGAGGTGCGCTACCAGGCTGCGCTACACTCCGGCTGGCTGACTTGGCGCCACGTATATAATGTGAGCCCCCGGCCTGCAACAAAGCCGCCACCGGCTCCGATCGCGGTCATGACTGGCCTTGCCGGGCGGGGGGATGCGTTGCCCTGCGGTCCGGTTGCTGGTAGGAGGGCGTCCGCCCACCATATTTGAGGCGTTCGCCGGCCGGTCGCGGGGCGGAGCCGGGCGCATTACCGAACGGATTGGGGCGTAGCCAAGTGGTAAGGCAACGGGCTTTGGTCCCGTGATCCCAGGTTCGAATCCTGGCGCCCCAGCCAGCCAGCCGCGGGTTTTCTGACTCTCTCTCTCGTGCTTCACCAAACGCTCACGAAGAAGCCGTGAATTACGGCACTAATTGGCTGCCGTTATTCCTAGCTTGACGCCAGAGAGAGCGCCTTAATGCGATAACGCCGCCTCTATCCCGGTTTATCTCAACTGGGCAGTTTCAGGGGTCACACTAGCGAAATAGACTCATAATTTCGATACTGAGCATGTCCGCTTTGAGAGGTAAAGCGGACATGCTCGACCCACCGTCTCAATGTCCGCTTTTGACCCATAGCGGACATTCCAATGGGCAGGGAAGCGAGTTGATCGAAGATCACCATGTGGCATACAGTGAGGAAGTGCCTGGAAAAGCTGGTGCTCAAGAGGAGTGCAACTTCGGTCAACGGGTGAACGCCGGAAAACTAAAGAGGACCGCGGCGTTGGGGAGGAAATGAAATGGGTATTCGCTTCGCGTGGCGTTTGGTGAGTATCGCTGCAAGTTGCCTTATGCTTCCCGCTATCGCGCACGCGCAGGACATCGCCATCACCAAGGAAGATATAGATATCGGTGAGAAGGAATACTCGCCCTACCTTTATCAGAGCTATCCCGACCGCGTGTTTTGGGGCGATACCCATCTCCACACGTCGTACTCCACCGATGCTGGCATGATCGGAAACAGGCTCGGCCCGGACGAAGCGCTACGCTTCGCCAAGGGCGAGATGGTGGTGGCATCGAGCGGGACACGAGCCCGCCTGATCCGCCCGCTCGATTTCCTCGTTGTGGCCGACCATGCGGAGAACCTGGGTCTTGCACCACTGATCGAGGAGTCGAATCCAGAACTCCTCAAGGATCCCTGGGGCAAAGAAGTTTACGACTTAGTCAAGGCTGGCAAGCCGTGGGACGCTTACGCAAAGTGGGGAGAGGAAGGCATGGCGATCGGCAAGGATCCCATGCCGAATCCAGCGCTCACGCGCACCATGTGGGAACGCATCATCAATGCGGTCGATGAGCACAATGAGCCAGGGGTGTTTACCGCCTTCCATGGCTTCGAGTGGACTTCATCACCCGATGCCAAGAACATGCATCGCAATGTGATCTTCCGGGACGGTAAGGACAAAGCAATTCAAGTCCTGCCGCTCTCCAACTACGACACCACGGATCCCGAAAGGCTGTGGGACTATTTGGAAAATTACGAGAAAAAGACTGGCGGCCGCGCCCTTGCCATTCCGCACAACGGCAACCTCTCCAACGGACTGATGTTCTCCGTTGAGACCATGTCAGGAAAGCCAATTGACGCTGCTTACGCGAAGCGTCGCATGAAATGGGAACCGATCTACGAGGTGACTCAGATCAAGGGTGACGGCGAAGCGCATCCGATGCTATCGCCGACAGACGAGTTTGCCGACTACTACACGTGGGACAAGGGCGATTTTGGTTACAACGCCAAGACACCAGATATGCTTCCCCATGAATACGCCCGCAGTGCCCTGAAACTCGGGCTTGAACAGGAAGCCAAGCTCGGCGCCAATCCCTTCAAGTTCGGCATGATCGGATCGACCGACGCCCACACGTCTCTTGCGACGACCCGAGAGGAGAACTTCTTCGGCAAGTTCTCCGGGGTCGAGCCTGGTACGGGTGAGACCCGCTACGAAGATGTCGTTGTGACGGATCGACGTCCAAACAACAACGGCGGGCTTACGATCCGTCATTGGCAGTCCGCGGCATCGGGTTTGGCGGGAGTGTGGGCTCGGGAAAACACTCGTGAGGCGCTGTGGGACGCCATGGCGCGGAAGGAGGTCTACGCCACCACCGGAACTCGGATGCTTGTGCGTGTCTTCGCCGGCTGGGACTTCAAACCGGATGAGGTCCAACGTCCCGATTTCGCTGCGCAGGGTTACCAGCGCGGCGTGCCCATGGGCGGCGATCTGAGTCCAGCGCCGGATGGTGCTACGCCAAAATTCATGGTCCGAGCCATTCGTGATCCCGACGGTGCCAATCTCGATCGTATTCAGGTTATCAAGGGCTGGCTAGGCGATAGTGGCAAAGCCCAGGAAAAGATTTTCGACATCGCCGTCTCCGATGGACGAGAGATAGGTGACGATGGACGCGCCAAGACGCCGGTCGGTGACACCGTGAACCTAGATGACGCTAGCTACACGAACAGCATCGGTGACGCTGTTCTGGCTGGTTATTGGGAAGACCCGGAGTTCGATCCAGAACAGCGCGCCGTCTACTACGTGCGCGTCCTTGAAATCCCTACGCCGAGCTGGCTTGCGTACGACAGAAAGGCGCTTGATGTTCCGCTGCCCGAAGAGGTGCTTGCCGACCCGGAGAAGTGGCTCAAGCAGCAGGAGCGTGCCTACACCTCGCCTATTTGGTACACGCCCAAAAGCTAAGATCCCGGGCTTCTCGAAGCTACGCCATGTCCGCTTATGGCACATAGCGGACATTAGTTTCGACGCTGGGAATGTCCGCTTTCGGGGCTAAAGCGGATATGCCCAATCCGCCAGGTGATGTCCGTTACCCACCAGTTTGGTCGAGAGAGCTACTGCACCACTTTGAGGGCAGGCGGCTGCCAAGTGCCTTGGCCGACCGGCAGGATGGAGAGCTCCCCGGTTTTCGGCCAATACATCCGCAATGCCAAATAGATCGGGCCATCCGGTGCCGGCAGCCAGTTCGCCTCCTTCTCCGTTCCGGGAGAGTCTTTCTGAATGTAGAGCGTCAGAGATCCATCGGCGTTTTTCTTCATGCTCGGCAACATCGGGGAATTAATGAGGTAGCGGTTGATCGGGTTCTCGATGAGAAGCTGCGTCTTTCCGTCATACATCGTCAGCGACCAGAACGCGTTGACGGGCGGCAACTCTCCGGCGGCAAATGTTAGCGTGTAATTCTGCTTGCTACCGTCGAGTTCGTCGCCATCGGCGAGGTCCCTGCCCAAAATGTAGACCGCTTCAGCCGCGTCGTTCCCATAGATGCCCGCTGATGCACCCGCTGCTCGCTTGATCCAGTCACCGTCAAAAAACGCGGCGTCGCCCCATAGATCGCTCACCGACCATCCGTTCGCCTTGAAAAGCTGCTGCCCAAGGTAGTCCTTCACCTTTCCTTCGCCTTCTCGCATACCGAGCGCGATTTCGACCCTGTGACCAAGCGGCAAATCCTTGAATTGGAATGACTTTCCGGATCCAACGCCGATTTTGGCGAGCTTCGCGCGAATCCCCGCCTCGGTGGGATTGGCAGGGGCAAATTGCAGGGCGAAATCCAGATATTCGAAGAAGTTCGTCTTTATAAGATCCTTGTCCACCTTGGGAAAGTCGATGGCTGGAGCGTCAGCGGGAGCAGGCTTACCCAGGTATGCCGAGAGCGTCCTCACCTTATAGCCAGCCTGAACCTTTTCGACATTTGGCATGTCATCTGGGCCGAAAAGCTGGGTGCGATAGACAGCGAGAGAGAATTGCGTCGACGACCGAAACACTTTCTTGATGCCGGTCGGGGTCTCCCCCTTCCAGTCGGGACCGACGACCAAGTAGTCGCCGGCGTCGTTGCCCGTCGCGCGGCTGCCGATGTAACCGTAATTGTAGGTATTGGCGTCAACCAGTTGGACTGAGTAGTAACGACCACTCTCCACCGCTGGGACCGACAGGACAATCGGCTCGGCCCGTAGATCGAGCGATGCGACCGAGTATGGCGTGTCGCTATTCGGACTTATAATCGCTGTGTCCTTGTAAGTGTATACACGTGCTTCGTTCTTGAGCTGGTTGAAGGGTGCCTTGAACTGCCCCGAGGTACGGTCAACAGCATAATCATACATAATCGCATAGTTCATCACGATCGGCAGACCGTAGATGTAGCCTTCCTCGGCGATCGCCTTTGCCTCACGGATGTCCGGCCAGTCCTGGGCATTTGCCGGTGCTGACAACGTCACGAAGACCGCAGCAACAGCCAGGAGGCCGCATCCGCGCGTCAACCCAACATCCATTCGCATTTGACTTCTCCTCTTGTGTCGCTCGATGGCCATCCCGACCGCGGTGAACCGGCCCTTGCTGAGATTGGTCTGAAATTGCCGCGCGCCAAGCCGGCGCGGGCGCCCGCGAAATCCATTCGCTGCTAATGCTGCACTAATACGACACGGCGGTGTGGCACAAATGGGAACCAGATTTGCGGCCTGTGATGAGCGTTTGGATATCAAGCCCTCGCGAGACCGCGGGATTTTCGCTTGCGCAGGTAGGAGAGAGTGCGCCATGCCGTCATTATCATTCGCAAGGCGCCGAACGGCTCCGCTCCTGGCACTTAGCGGACTCTCTGAGCGGGTCCACCGCATGTCCGCTTTTTGGGGTAAAGCGGACATAGCTGATCCGGGCCAGATGTCTGCAACTGACCCATGGCGGACAACAAACCGCTCAATGCAAGGGACGCCCCCCTGCCGACCGAAACGAAATCTGGACAGGAGGCCGAGGCCGCTTCAATATCGCCGGCGCTGATCTTTACGCTTTCGCCGTCGGATCTTCCACAATAGGTTTTGCAAACGGGAGGAAACTTATGACCAAGCTTTTGCTCATTCTCTCTGCAATCTTGGCATTGACTGTTGTCGGGACCAACGAGTGGAAGGCCGAGTCGGCACCTATAACCGGAACCGCGAACTCGCTCGCTTTGATCCAGAACTATTCGCAGCTGCAAAAAGTTGGCTGCATTTTCGGCACGAGACGCTGCGCCGCCGGCACCAAATGGGTCTGCACCGCCTTGAAAGGCGGCGGGAAGCAATGCGCTTGCAGGACGTGCTGATACGAAACCTTCCTGACTGAATGCAGTGTCTCGTCGACGCTACAAGAGGACCAAAAGAAAGGAACTTCAATGAAGAACGCGGCACTGCTAGTGGGTTTGGCGGCGATTCTTTTCACCGTAAGCACGGCTGAAGCCGGTAAAAGAAAATGTGCAGAGGATTACCGCCGATTCTGCGGCGAGTGGGGTCTAGAGACCCGCGGACTTGAAAACTGTATGCGTCGGCACGGAAATTATTTGAGCAAGCGTTGCGTTAAAGGACTGATTCAGGCAGGCGCAATCTCTCGGGCTGAAGTGGACCGTAAAAGAGCAGCGCTCGGTCGCTAGATGGAACGATCCAGCGCCTCCGTCGTTCAGCGAGGCGCTGGAGTATGCTCTCCGTGCCGCGTTAGAGGCCTCTCGTCAAATCGACGGCTTCTCCCGATCGTCACTACCAAGGCCGACAAAACCTTTTGATATCCTCGAGTCGCGCGCCAGCAGAATAATTTTTTCTGGTCCCTATGATGCATAAAGGGCACAGCACCAACGGACAACGACCGGTATTGTTCATAGGCTTACGAGGACGGTGCGCAGATGGGTAAGACGCGGCGGGAATTCCTTCAGGTCACCGGATCGGCCGCCCTTGGCGCCGTGCTCGCGCCGAAGTTCGTGGGCGTTGCCCGCGCCGAACAAAAAAGCGCCGATTTCGATATCCAGCAGGCGTTCGCGAAGTTCATGGGCGATCTCGGCGGCGCCCCGTCGGATGGCGGCGGCGACGTCGGCTTTATCGGCAGCGATCCGCTGCTGCGCAGCCATTTCCGTATCGCCAGCTCGATGGCGATCCCCGCCGCCGCGGCCGCCACCGGCGCGGCCGCGATCTGGCAGGAGCGCACCGGCGAAGGCCAGGACGTCAGCGTCGATCTCCGCGAGGCGATTTATAATGTCAATCCACTCCTCGCGCTTGTGCTTCAGCACAAGCAGGCCGTCGGCGCGATCCCGGCCGATGATCCGATCCCGAACAGCCTGACCTTCGTTCCCGGCATCAATGGCGGCTGGTATCAGGCGCCGTGGGGCCTCGGCAATCCGTTCTCCTTCGCGCTGCTCAAGACCAAGGACGACCGGTGGGTCACGATCACCGGCGCCTATCCGCATCTCTACGACCGCGCGCTCAATCTCTTGGGCGCGGTGGCAAACGCCGAATCGATCGCGGCCAAGGTCAAGCAATGGAACGCCGCCGACCTCGACGAGGCCATGGCGGAAGCGCGCGTGATCGGCGCCGTTCACCGCACGGCGTCGGAATGGGCCGAGCACCCGGAAGGCAAATATCTCGCCGCCACTCCCGTGATCGACATCCAGAAGATCGGCGAGTCAGATCCCGTGCCGTTCACTTCAGACCCGAAGCAGCCGCTTTCGGGCGTCAAGACGCTCGCGCTCACCCATGTCATCGCCGGCTCCTGCGCCGCGCGGACGCTGGCCGAATACGGCGCGGAAGTGCTGCACATCGCGCGCGACCAGGCCTTCGAGCATCCGGTGATGTGGGCCGACGTCAATGTCGGCATGCGCTCCGCCTTTATGGATCTGACCAAGCCCGAGCAGGCGGCGACGCTCTCAAGCCTCGTGCCGCAGGCCGATGTGTTTATCGAGAGCTTCAGCGGGCGGGCGATCGAACGGCTCGGCTTCGGCATCGAGGAGGTGGCGGCGAAGCGGCCCGGCATCGTCTATCTCACCGTGCGCTGCTATGGCTGGGACGGCCCGTGGCGCGACCGCGGCGGGTTCGACATGGAAGCGCTCACGGTGTCGGGCTACACCATGGCCGAAGGCGCGGGCGGGGAGCCTGCCTTCGGGCCGAGCTATCCGCTGGTCGATCAACCCGATCCGATCGATGCGCGCCCCGCGTTCCCGCCGACACTCGTGCTCAACGACTATATCGCCGGCTATCTCGGCGCGGCGGGCGCGATCGCGGCACTGAGGCGCCGCGCAAGCGAGGGCGGGTCCTATCACGTGCGCATCAGCCTGTCGCGCGCGGCCATGTGGTATCAGAGCCTCGGCACGTTCCCGGCCACCGATTTCGACGCGACCGACCCTGCGCACCGCATGACCGCGCCCCGGTCGGTGACGGGCAAGACCTGTTACGGCGAGCTTCTGCGCCTGGCGCCGCTTGCCATGCTGTCGAAGACACCGAGCCGCTGGCGCGAACCTTTGCTGGTGGTGCGCGGCGGGGACTTGCCTAAATGGGAAGGCTGATGGCGATGCGGACGTGGTGGGCCGCCTCCATTCTCGGCGCCGTGTCGCTTCTCTTGCTGCCCGCGCCCGCGCTTGCCCAGACCGGATTGCAGGCTCCGCCGCGCGTGGTGCAAAGCGGAAATTATCCGCCGGACTATCCGCCGAACCATCCCGACCTGCTCGACGGCACGCTGTCGGGGAAGGGCGATCTGGAGGCCGACGAGAAGCCGAAGCCCGGCGTGCCGCCGGTCATCTCGCCGCTTGCGCCGTGGTTCGCCTTCAAGCAAGGGCTCGCCGAGCGCTACGGCCTCCATCTCGGGGGCTCTTACGGCGTGCTCTATCAGGACTATTCGCAGAGCCTGATCGGCGAGGACGACGCCGTTGGCGGCAAGTTCACGTTCAATCTGTCCTGGGAGCTGCTCAATCGCGGCCGCCCGAACACGCTGTGGTACGAATTGGTGGTCGAGCAGAGAGGACCGATCGGCACCGACCTTCCGCCGCTACAGGCCGGGTTCGGCACCGGCTCGATCGTTCCGACCGCCGCGACCTGGGGCGAATTCGATCTCGGCGTGACGCAGAACTACATCCGTCAGGACCTGTTCAATCACGCGGTGCAATACGCCGTCGGTAAGATCTTCGCGCCGAACTTCATCGACGCCTTTCCGTTCTTCGACGACAATCGGCAGTTCCTCAACCAGACGTTTTCGACGAGCCCCACGATCCCGGCGCCGCTGCGGGGCTTCGGCATGGTCGGCGCGGTCTATCCGACCGAAGGCAGCCTCTATGTGCTGGGCGGGGTCTATACCAATCACAGCGACGATACCGGCATCACCATCGACAAGTTCTTCGGCGAGCCCGAGCATTTCTATCATGTCGAGCTCGGCTTGAGCGCGCTTGCCCGCAGCGGCGTGCCGCCGCAAGCGCGCGGGCCGATGGACACCAATAATATCAGCGTGACCTTCTGGCACCGCGACGCTCAGGATTTCGGCGATGCGGTGTTCCGCGACGGCTCCGAAGGCGTGGCCTTCAATTTCAACTATCTGGTTACCGACGCGGTGATGATCTTCGTGCGCGCCGGCTGGTCCAGGGGATGGGCGATCGACCGCGCCGGCACGATCGGGTTCGGCTGGCGTCCGTTCGGACGGCCCGCCGACCTGGCAGGCTTCGGCTTCGGGATTGCTGACCCCGAGAACGAATTCCTCCCGATGCAGAAGACCGCCGAAATTTTCTACCGCTGGCAGGTGACGCAGAATTTCGCAATCACGCCCGACCTGCAATTCATCACCAATCCGCCGCTCGATCTTCTCGGTGACGACGAGGTCTGGGTCGGAAGCGTCCGCTCACGCCTGACGTTCTGAGTGAATGGCAATGCCTTTCGATCGCTCAACGCCATGCGGTAGGCGTTCGCCGATGTCCGCTTTTGGCACTTAGCGGACGCAGTCTTTGGGGGCAGAGCATGTCTGCTCTGCCCCGCTTTTCAGACGTCGATTTGCTCGGCTACTGCGAGCGCGTCATCAACCTCGATTCCAAGATAGCGGACCGTACTCTCGATCTTCGTGTGACCCAGCAGGAGCTGAACCGCTCGAAGATTTCCTGTTTTCTTATAGATCAGCGTTGCCTTCGTCCTGCGAAGTGAATGCGTGCCATAGAGCGACGAATCAAGGCCGATCATCGCGAGCCATTCTCCTAACAATCTCGCGTACTGCCGCGTGGTCAAATGGCCGGTTGGGCCGCGTCCAGGAAACAAATATAAGCTCGTGATGTCGCTCTGTTGGGAAAGGTAATCGTCGATTGCTTGGCGCCCCTGCTCGGTGATCTCAAAACGTACAGGCCTTCCTGTTTTGCGCTGTCTAACTGAGGCCCTATCAACAGCACGACCATGGGATGCCACATCAGCGATTTTCAAGCTAACCAAGTCGCAACCACGAAGTTTGCTGTCTATGGCCAGGTTGAACAGCGCAAGATCTCTAAAGCGTTCCAATAATTGGAGCCTTGTTCTGACTGCCCAGACATGTTTCGGGCTTAGAGGCGGCTTTGCTCCGGCGAGCTTGCCCTTGTTCCAGGGTTGAGTAACGTGGCTATCAATCCTACTGTGAAAGTACGTGTCCATCATGCTTCTCCCTATTTAATAGGAGAGAAGCTTTTCACTCGTTTGGCGCGGTGGTTTCGGTGTCCGCTTACCCTCAAAATCGGACATTCTCAGCGTATTCATGGACATCCGCTAAGTGCCATTAGCAGACATGCGCTTACCCTAGTTGCGAAAGGCTATGGCTTGTAGTTGCTCATGCCTGGACCGGTCTTGTCGTAGACGTTGAAGAACTCGTCCGCCATGATCGTTGCAACTCCACCTTCCGGCTTCTCGAGGTTGTCCTGCTCCAGCTCTACGACGCGCACTTTCCAGCCCTTCGGAAGATTTTTAAAGTTGGCTTCACCGGCGGCCATGAACTCTTCGTAAGTATATTTCGGCTTCAGGCCCAATTCGAAGCCTTTCATGATCCATGTGTTGCCATCCGCATCCTCAATGAGCATGACCTTCGTGCCTTTGTTCCAATTTATCGCGCTCTTGCGAGCAATTGTTTGGGGCTCGTATGGCTTGATTGTGTGGATGCTGAGATTCTTGCCCATATTGAGTTGGGCAGTCCAAGGTGCCTTTAGCCCGCTGAAATCCCGCACCACACCAACTTCGACATCAAACCAATCGGGAATCCACAGTTTGGGGCCATTTAAGGACGCACCCAGAACGCCGTATTGCTCCTTGATCTGACTCATGTTGAGTCCCGCAACAAGCGCCTGTGGAGCCGAATCTTTGTCAGCGGGAATATCCGGGTTGGCATACGTACCGTAGCACTCGGCGACGATATCTCCCGTTTCCGGATCGATACCGGCGAGATACATCTCGATGAAGCGCATGAGATGGGAGTTTTCAATTCGCTTGGACACGGCCTGATCGCCATCGGAAAGCACAGCAGGTTCCGGCTCAGCTAGCGCCTTAAGGCACCCCTGCGACAGGTCTGCCAGATGCTTTGCCATGCAAGCCTTGATGCGTCCCTCGCCGGGAAGCACTCCATCGCAGCGTTCCTTGACATCGCCAGCGCACTCTCGAACGACATTGATGCCGTGGTCGAGCTTGTCCCACGTGTCTTCTGCGAATACTGGCTGAACGGACACGACCAGCGGCGCAATGGCAATCAAAATCCGACTCACCCGATTAAATGGCATGTTCATGTAACTCTCTCCGTGTCAGAGGACGCTTATAGGCGACCGCTAAGTGAAGCGTATTGATCTGGGTCAGCCTCTTCGGTGACCTTCGGGACAGACCTACTATAACCTTGAGGATGGGAGCACTTGCCATTCGGCGCCACCGAACGGCCAACCGGAAATACAGGCAGGTCGCGTCAGAACGTGCTGCTTTTGGTCAAATGCGGACCCCAGGCTAGCCGGTTAGCCCGTCCGGTATGTGCCAATTGCAGAACTTCAGCACGGCACCTTATGCGCGATTGATCCCCGTCAACGCGGCGGCGACCTTTATTGACGTACGTCATTTCGCGTCCGCTATGTGCCAACAACAGACATCTGTGGAAGCGAGCAGCGCTACCAAGCCACCCGGACGCCGGCCTTGCCGCCGACACCTTGAACGTCCTCGCCGAAGGTATAGTCGACCTTGGCGAACACGGCCGTTGTCTGGGAGAAGTTGAACAGGTTCACGCCGGCCGAAACTTGGGCCATAGCGTCGGAACGAGGAGACTTTTAAGAGTATCATATGCGTTAGAGTGGGTCATGGTCGTTTCTCCTCTTGCCACCTGCTGTTTATCGCCCTTTCTTTTTGTTTTGAATCATTGTTGGCGCCTCCACAGTAACGGCATACGAGGGGCCTGGAAGCGAATTTGTCTGTTTCGCGCCGCTGGCTGTTTTCGGCATTGGACCATCGGCGGCCGTCACCACAAGAATTGCGCCGGAAGCCAAAACTGGACCGCTCGCGAAGAAGCAGACAAGCGCAGCAGCCACAAAGGTGGTGAACGTGTAGCGTACGGCGATCCGCGGCATGGCAACCTCCATCTGTTTACTCTCAATGTTATTTAGACTTTGCGGACCACCGAAAGGTTCAATGCAGCAAGCTGCGCCCAGACGTTCGTGATCGAGTCGGTAACGCCCCAAGCCGGGGCCCCCACCATTTATCCTGCATGAAGAAGCTTGCTCATGAGCATGCTCCGCTAGTGACTCCAAGGCTAATCGGCGCACGACATGCAATCATCATCATGTGTCTTGGGCGGCGGTGATGGCGGATTCCCGCCACTTCCTCTGGGAGGCTTGCTGACCAGGTCGCTGCCGATAGGCAAGAGTACGAGTCCGATATGTTGCTGCCGCTGTTTTCCGGTCAAGCTCGCTGCAGAGGCCAAGTCGGGACCGCTAGTTAGGAGAGCGGCCACTGCCAGCACTGCAAGAGCGAAAGTTTGGGATATCAACGGCCGGGTCATTGCAACCTCCATCTTTGGGGTCTGAATGTCCTTTGGACGCTGCGGATCACCTTCGGGTTCAATGCGACGACAAAAATTCTGTCGTCGCGTTGCTCCAGCCTGCCGACTGCATCTTCTTTGCGGCTTCACGGTAAATCCGGCTATCCCGGGCGAAACCACTTCCGACCGACGCCAGCAATTAACTAATAAGTGATGGACGCGCGCTTGCGGGAAGCGCGCATCCTTTTTTGTGCGAAGGTTTGCCTTGCTAGCGGGCTACGGCTGAGACGTTTGCCTTCTTGGCGGTCTCTCTCCTCTCTTTGTACCTCTTGCCCTTCGAGGTGATGGCAGGCTTGGGCACCGCGGTCTTCTTCGGTGCAGTCTTTACGCCAACCTTGGCCCCTTCCTTCTTTCGCGGCGGATCGACCACGACCCTCACGCAGCGCCACGCGTTCTTGCCGGCTTTGACCTTTCTGTCGGTGCGCGCGCAAGAGCAGGCGCCGTTCTTGACCGTGCCGTTCGCGCAAGCGATCTTCAGCTTGCTGACGGAGTCCTTGTCAGGCTTCGACGCTTCGGGTTTGCGCGGCGGATCGATCACGAGCTTTCCGGGCTTGTCCGGCTTCTGCGCATCGGGCCGCGGCTTGGGCGCGAGATCGCTGCTGCCGTCGAGGCCGGTCGTCTTGACGCATTGGAACGTCCTCGACGCACCGCCGAGCGGCTTGAGCTTGCCGCCGATCCGCGTGCGCAAGACACACGTGACCTGCTCGTTATTGGTCACGTCGAATTGCACCTTGTCGACGCCGATCTTGTTGGACATGGCTTTGACATTGCGCTGCCAGGACTTGCCGGGGCCGCACTCCAGCTCATAGGGCAGTTCGCCGGCGCCATCGGTGTGGATGGCGACGAGCGCTTCACCCTTGCAGGAGGCCGCACCCATGCTCTTCAGCGTGACCTTGCCCGACAGAGCCTCCAGGCAGTCGATCTCGAGCCGCTCCCAGCCGGAGTTGGCGGGGCTGTTTTTGACGTCGGCCATGAACCGCCCGTCGAACTCACCGATGGTGAGGTTGCGCACGGCGGTGGCAACGTATTGGTCGCCCTGGCGCTTCGCCTCGACCGTGCCTTGGCTGACCACCAGCCCACCTTCGTGCTTGATCTCGTAGGGGACGTCTCCGGGCCGGGTGGTGTGGAAGGTGGCGGTCTCGACCACTTTCTTGGGGCAGGTCGCCTTGGCCTCGACGTCGTACTTCAGCCAGGTGGAGATCACCTCGAACGGCGGGCAGTCGACGTTGAGTCTCGTCTCGGGGGTCGTGTCCCAGCCCTGGATTACCAGGCGGTAGTTGGTGTACCCAGGATCGACCTTGCCGAGCTCGTGCGTGGCGTCAAGCACCGCGCTCTTGCCGGTTCCCACCAGGTTCGGCACCTCCTTGGTCTCACCCTGGATCCAATCGGAGGTCGTATAGGCGGGGCCGCGCCGAATTTTGTAGAAGACCGTCCGCGGCGCCTCGGTGGCGATGATTACCCTTGCCTTGGCCGGCTTGGGGCAGGTGTTGCCCGAGGTGGTGACCCCGAGGGATGCCTCCACGATCTTTGGCGGAATTTCGGCGGAGCGGAAAGGGGGCCCTTGGCAGAAGACACTGGCTGTGAATGTCGTGGAGACGGTGGCCGTGGCGTCTGTCGCTTCCTCTGGCGTCCACCCAAAGTCCGTTCTGACGTAGTGCGCTTTGTAGGGTCCGGAGCTGACTCCGGCATGGACTTCGAGTTCGACCTGATCGAGGAATTCGTCAACCTCCGGCGGGCTGCTGTGCTTGGCGTTGCAACGGGCGACCAGCTGTAGCTCCGGAGATAAACCGAGGGAAATTCCAGGGGTTCCGAAGTTCACGGCGTCGGCCGCGCTCATCTTCAGGGTGCGATGCCGGTCGATCGATCTGTCATATGCCACACCATAGGCGCGCGGCCCCGGCAGTGTCTGTTTAAACTTATCTTCGTAGTTGGGATCAGACATAACCACGACGAAGCCGTAGATGCGGTGGTTCACCTTGACCTCCGCCTTGACGTTGAAGCGGGCCTCTATGTCGCCCGCGACCCGCGTGTATGTGGCGCCGTTGTGGGTGACGATGATTGTTGGCCCCGCGCCCCGGCCAGGTCCATCCGGCGCGACGAATGAGATCGACGCGCTTTTGAACGGATGCGGCACGAAGTCGTCCTCAGCGTGGGCCTCACCGGCCAGCAGCGCGGCCGCCGCGAGCATCATGGCGCCCGCGAAGCTTGAGACAATCGTGCGGCCAGTACGATGCGCATGACCGGCTTGGGTAAGTTGCTTGGTAAACATGGCGGTTCTCCTTGCGAGATAGGGTCGTTTGCGGTTGGTCGCGAGGAGCGCCGAAAAGGTTCAAGCGGCACCATCCATTCGCGCCGCGGCCCGTGCATCATTCGGCTGAGCGATCAGTTCGGCTGAGCGATCAGTCCGGCTGATTTCAGCGTGTGCTCAACGGAGTCGAGCCTCGGGGAGGCTCCACTTCTGGAACGCGGCCGGGGAGGCCGGGCGGAACGGGGCGGGTGAAGGCCGCTCTGAGGGCCGCGACGAACGCCCGCATCGTCAGAGGAGAGCCTGTCCCCCGGCGTCGCGCGCCATCGTTATGCGTTCGGCCATCTCCGGCGAGGCGCCAATATACGTACCTGTCTAGCTGGCATCTTGGAGAAGGCTGGCGAATTTCCTCCGAATTATGTGCCTCGCGCCCCGGGAGCCTCCGTGACGTCGCTGTGAACTAGAAGGGTTGAACCTTTTGCCGCCCCGGCGCGACCCATCGTCATAGCAACCAGAAAGGAGACCGACCGATGTACCGCCAGATCCTTATCTCCACCGCCGTCCTCGGCCTAATCGCCGCCCCGGCCTTTGCCGAGCCGACCTGGAACCCCGGCGGCGGTTGGACATGCAACGCCAGCAGCGCCGACGACGCTTGTGACTCAATCGTCGAATATAAGGCACTCGCCTGTACCGGCGGGATGAGCAGCGAGCCCGGTGGCGGGGAGACCTGCAGTCCTGGACCCGCGGCGGCGCCATTGAAGCTGAAACATCAGCTTGCGAAACCGGGGCTGCGCCGGCACGGCAGGTGAGCGCCTAGCGGAAAACCGCGCCTTCCGAGCCGGAATAGCTGGTTGAGGTTGGTGAGCCGCTCTCGAATGCAAGCGCCACGCCGATTGGCCGAGGCGCTTGCATTCCGACGTCGACTATGTCCGCTATTGGCACTTAGCGGACATCAATTTCTACGCTGAGAATGTCCGCTGTTGAGGGGAAAGCGGACATCGAAATCGCTGGTCCAAAAGAGTGAAAAGCTTCTCCCTTCTTGAATAAGGAGAAGCGCGATGAACACGTACGTTCACAGCAGGATTGATAGCCACGTCACTCAACCCTGGAACAAGGGTAAGCTCACCGGAGCCAAGCCGCCTCTCAGCCCGAAACATGTCTGGGCGATCAGAACAAGGCTCCAATTATTGGAACGCCTCAGAGATCTTGCGCTGTTCAACTTGGCCATAGACAGTAAACTTCGTGGTTGCGACTTGGTTAGCTTGAGAATCGCTGATGTGGCATCTCATAGTTGTGCCGTTGATCGAGCCTCCGTTAGACAGCGCAAAACAGGAAGGCCTGTACGTTTTGAGATCACTGAGCAGGCGCGCCAAGCAATTGACGAATACCTTTCGCAACAGAGTGACGTCACGAGCTTATATTTGTTTCCTGGACGCGGCCCAACCGGCCATCTGACCACTCGGCAGTACGCAAGATTGTTGGGAGAGTGGCTCGCGATGATCGGCCTTGATCCATCGTTCTATGGCACGCATTCACTCCGGAGGACTAAGGCAACGCTGATCTATAAGAAAACAGGAAATATTCGAGCGGTTCAGCTCCTGTTGGGTCACACGAAAATCGAGAGCACGGTCCGCTATCTTGGAATCGAGGTTGATGACGCGCTCGCAGTGGCCGAGCAGATCGACGTCTGAAAAGTGGGGCAGAGCGGACATGCTCTGCCCCCAAAAATGTGTTTGCTAATTGCCAAAGGCGAACATAAAGCATTCGACGCCCCAAGCGATCGATCATTTTGCGGAAGTGATAACAGCTACAAGATCATGTGGTAACTGCCACAGATCACAGCGATATGCCGTGCGAGAATCCCCTCAGGCTCAAGAATGGTCTTGGGCCGAAGCCGAGAAGGAGACTTGCCATGCATCCGCTCAAACGGAACTGGTGTCTTACCTTTGCGGCAGGTGCCTTCGCCCTTGCCGCAACGAATATGCCGGCCTACGCCGAGGATCCAGCGCAGAACCTAGGCCCCGTAAGCGCAAACGAACCCATTCTCACGAATGTCGGCAGCAAGCGAATCATTGCCTTCTACGAGACGGATGGCGGTCACTGCGGCATGCATATCGTGGTGTGGGATCACGCTGATGTCAGCGGCGGCTCAGCGGCGCGGTTTCGGGTTACCTTGGCCCCTCGTCAGGTGGTTCATGTCGACAGTCCCGAGAATGAATCGCTCAACCTTCAATGCGGCGACTCCGCCCGTACGCTCGCCATTGTTGACGCGAGGAAATACATTGCCGCGGGAGCCAGCCAATAGACCAATCATCAATCGGGGACATTCATATGACGCATTATGGCAAAGCCCCTCAGAAGATGGGTCTGAGGGGCGCTTTTTTGAGAGGTAACGACTCCGATGTGGCAAGCGATCGTTGAAATTTTAACCCGCCCTATCGTCGGCCGCTCGCGGTCAGAAATGTGCGTCGCGGCCTCGATAGCCTTCGATGTTGCGCACCCGCGGATCGTCGCCAAGCCTAAGCCGATAGCAGCGGTAGCAGGGAATGTCCGCTTCTCCCCCGAAAGCGGACATTTTCAGCCTCGGAGTCGAAGTCCACTAAGTGCCAGAAGCGGACATCACCGGTTTGCGAAGATCCGCTGGGCGTAATCGCGCGGCGCAACACCCGTCCAGCGCCTGAAGGCACGGGTGAAATGCGCCTGGTGTGAATAGCCAAGCATGAAGGCAACTTCCTTCATCGTCTCTTGGCCGGTTGCCAAACGGCGCACCGCCTCTGCGTGTCTGACGTCATCAAGCATCTCCTCGAAGGAGAATCCCCAGTCCCACAAGCGGCGCTGCAGCGTGCGGGTGCTCATTCTCAGGAGGGAGGCCACGCGTTCAATGCTGACTGGGCCGTAGGGAAGCAGCTCCCGCACGAGCGATGCAAGAGCACTCGCAGTTTCTACCGGGTCGTCATGGCCCTTGCCCTCCGGCGGTCCCTTGACGGGGAGGTCGAGTATAGCGCAGTCGAAGATGATTTCGTCGTGGGCGCACCCGAACTGAAGTGAGGGCCCAAACGTTTCTTCCAAACGCTCACCCACGCGCTTGTAATCGTGGGAGAAGCGCGTGCCGACCGCTTCGGGCACGTCTGCCAACAAAGCGATATTCCGCAGAACGGCGAGCGACCCAAGTATATGCTGCCTCGGCTCGAAGCTGGACCGACCAAGATATGCAAAGCTCAAGATCGCGATGCGGCCTTCGGTTCGGAATCTCAAGTCGGTGCCCTGATGCAACAGACTCAGGCCGGTCACTGCGGTTTCACACGCTTGACGGATGGTAGCCGCCCCCGTTACCGCCAGTCCCCAGGTGCCTAGGTCCTGAAGCCGGAACGAACGCCCGATCTCAGCTCCCAGGAAGTCCTCACCCGTCACCTTTTGCATTTCGGTGCTGAGCTTGAAGCAAAGATCGCGCGGTACCCAGCCATTCTCATCAAAGAGTGCCGAAGGTGCTACGCCGGCACGGTTGAAGATCTCAGTCGGTGAGACGGATCGGCTTTTGAGATATGGCGCGATATGGAGCAGTGTCCGCGGGTTATGCGCGAAGGTCTTACTCAACGTCCCTACCTCCATTTTGGCGCCAAATGGTAAGACAAACGACAAGACTTGTAGCGCCTTTACTAACTATCGTCAGCCCTCCATCCCTCACCTAACGGGAGCTTCTGCATGCTGACGAAATATACCGTCATCGCATTGACGGCCTTGACCTTCATACTTTTCGGTGTCGCTGCGACCTCAGCGGAAGAGGAAAAAAAGGCCGACTTCCTCTTTGTCCAAAGTGCCAAGAGCATGAGCTTTGACCCTGCCACAAACAAGTTAACGCTCGAGAATGTCAGTCCCGTGACCGTGTTCTTTACGGATCGGCCTGAGCGCATTGCCGGAAATATGAAGACCTCGGCATTTCTGCCATTCTGGAGCGAGGGCAAGGACAGTTTTCAGTCCGATCCGCCCAATGCCGACATCTCTATTTTGGAAGGCAAGACGCTCAAGCAGACCGTCGTGGAGTTGCAGGATCCGGTGCTCGATGGAAACAACCTCACCTACACGGTCAAACTTATCAAGGGTGACATGCCTGCGACTGGGACCGAGGTTGCAGTATTCATCGATATTATCGGCCGGCCTTTAACGCCGCTTTCGTTTGCAGGTGTTGCGCGGCGCAATTTCAGGCGGGCAGTCATCTACTGATGCATGCTTCTTCGCAGGCTTACACTCAAAAGACTGCGCTTGAACCTAGGGAGGACAAACACATGACAAGAGTCGTTTTAGTAATCGCCGTCGCACTGACTGGGGCACTCTCCACTGCCGCCTTCGGTCAGACCGCATACCCCGTCACCGAGGAGGAAAAACAGTACTGCGCACATGACTATCGTCAGTACTGCAACCAGGACGGGCTCGGAAGTCAATTGCTGGCACTTTGTATGAGGCAACATGGCAAGGAACTCTCGCCGGAGTGCATCAAGGCGCTAGAGGATGCAGGTGAAGTGACTCCTCAGGAGGAGGCCGAGCTGGAGAAGAAGGGTAAATAGCAAGAATAGTTTTCAGATCGCGAGGCGCCCGGCTCGGCCATTATCGATTAGCGTAGAGCGATGATGACGGACGGGCCGGCGTCTCCCGGCAGCTATTGAGGTGATCCAATGACAAAGTTTTTCGCAAAGCTTCTTGTCTTAGGGCTTGCGGTGGGGCTCGGTTTTACGGTGCCGAGTTTCGCTCAAGAGGATGCCAACCAGGGCGCCAGCCAGCCTGACGCGGCATCGGGTGAAGACACCACGAAGGACGAGACTCTTCTGGAGAAGCTGGAAGAGGACTTCAAGGAGACCACGACACCGACCGACGAAGAAACCGACCCGATCGGCACGAACGAGGACGCTGACCGCGACCTCTATTGACGAACGTCGTCCGACGCTTCCGGTGCTTCCTGGGTGTTGCCTATCGCTGTAGTAACTTGAGGAGAGAGAGGATCATGGAACTTTCGCTTCTTCGCGGCGCTGCGGCAATCGCGTTGGCTGCTGGGCTCATGCTCTCGAGCGCCGCGTCCGCACAACAGGTCACCGGCGAGTTGGGTTCGCCCAGCGCCACCACCACAATCCCCGGCAATCAACTGCCCGCACCCGCCCCGAAATTCGGCGGCGTGATCAAGGACAACGCCCTGAATTCCAAGTCGTGGTGGCCACCGCGCATCGTGCCGCCCGAGGGCGCTCCCAACATCCTGCTCATCATGACCGACGACGCGGGCTTTGGCATACCCAGCACCTTTGGCGGTGTCATCCCCACGCCGACGATGGACAGGATCGCCAACGCGGGTCTGCGCTACAACCGTATCTTCTCCACCGCGCTATGCTCGCCGACACGCGCCGCAATGATCACCGGGCGCAACCACCATTCGGTCGGCTTCGGCGTGATTGCCGAGCAGGCTACCGGCTTCCCCGGGTACAACAGCGTCATCGGCACGGACAACGCAACGATCGGCCGGATCTTGCGCGACAACGGCTACGCGACATCGTGGTTTGGTAAGAACCATAACACGCCGACCTACGAAGCAAGCCAGGCGGGGCCGTTCACCCAGTGGCCGACCGGCATGGGCTTTGACTATTTCTACGGCTTCGTCGGCGGCGACGCCAACCAGTGGGGGCCGAACCTGTTCCGCAATACCACTCAGATCTATCCCTTCAACGAGCACAAAGGCACGCTGAAGATGGATCGATCGGATCCGAATGCGAAGATCTGGCCTGTCACTGGTAAAGAGAGCACCTGGAACCTGATCACCGCGATGGCCGACGACGCCATTGCCTGGATGGACCGGATTCACCAAACCGACCCCACCCAGCCGATTTTCCTCCACTACGTGCCCGGCTCCTCGCACGCGCCGCACCACCCGACCAAGGAATGGGTGGACAAGATCCACGCGATGCACCTCTTCGACGATGGCTATGAAAAGCTCCGCGAGCGCATCTTCGAGAATCAGCAGAAGCTCGGCGTGATCCCCAAGGATTTGGAGCTGACGCCCTGGCCCAAAGACATCCTGCCGCCGTGGGACACGCTGAGCGACGACGCAAAAAAGCTCTACATCCGCCAGGTCGAAGTCTTTGCCGCCTATGTCGCCTACAACGACCACGAGATCGGCCGCGTGATCCAGCACTTCGAGGATCTTGGCAAGCTCGACAACACGCTCATCATCTACCAGAACGGTGACAACGGCACGAGTGCTGAAGGTGGGCCGGAAGGCACGTTCAACGAGGTCGCGTTCTTCAACGGCGTGAAGCCGTCCGTCGACGTGCAGATGAAATTCTACGAAGCGTGGGGCACCGAATACGCCTACAACCACATGTCAGCCGGTTGGTCCTGGGCTTTCGACACACCGTTCGACTGGTTCAAGCAGAACGCGTCCCGTTTGGGCGGCACCAACCAGAACATGGTGGTGTCGTGGCCGGCGCGCATCAAGGACAAGGGCGGCCTGCGCGAGCAGTTCATGCATGTCATCGACCACGTGCCCACGATCCTGGAGGTCACCGGCATCAAGGCGCCCGAAATCGTGGACGGCATCAAGCAGAAGCCGATCGAGGGCACGAGCTACGCCTACACCTTCGACGCGGCCAACGCCAAGGCACCTTCCAGGCATAAGACCCAGTATTTTGAGATGATGGGCCAGTGGGCGATCTACCACGACGGCTGGTTGATGAGCACCAAGGTCAACCGCGCGCCGTGGGATGCGTTCTCCGCAGCCAACCCAGACCCGCTGAACAACCAGGTGTTCCAGCTTTATGACCTGAGCACCAGTTGGAACCAGTCCGATGACATCGCCGCGCAGCACCCGGACAAGGTCAAGGAAATGCGCGCGATGTTCCTCGAAGAGGCCAAAAAGTATCAGGTGCTTCCGCTGAACGCATCGGTAGGCGCCCGGGTCGCAGCCGCGCGTCCGAGCCTCACGGCCGGCCGCAACGAGTACGTTTACACGCATCCCATGACCGGCCTGCCACAGGGCGATGCGCCGTACCTACTCGATACTTCCTTCACCATCACCGCAGACATCACCGTTCCTGAAGGCGGTGCCGAGGGCATGATCGTGACTTCCGGCGGGCGCTTCGCCGGTTTCGGCATGTACCTGCTCAAGGGCAAGCCGGTGTTCCTATGGAACCTGCTCGATCTGGAGCGCCCGAGGTGGGAAGGTCCGGAAGCGCTCACGCCCGGCCGACATATCATTGAGTTTGAGTCCACGTATGACGGCCTC
>Ga0307442_1000241_pt1 | contig 25367 bp, 26 predicted proteins | sample SalMarWE160430MG_FD_202143 | JGI IMG/M metagenome (GOLD analysis project Ga0307442, IMG submission 202143) | Salt marsh sediment microbial communities from the Plum Island Ecosystem LTER, Massachusetts, United States - WE1604-30 | ecosystem: Environmental > Aquatic > Marine > Intertidal zone >...
AAACACCTGGCACCTGACGCCCACTCAATTTTGGATATTGGCTGTGCTAGTGTCTTGTCTCATAAATAACTTGAATAAGTTTTAGGATGATATTATCATGGGTTTATCCTTATACTAAAAGGAGAATGCCCATGATTACAGGACGCCCTAAAACACCCATTATCCTTTCCGATGAGGAGCTCAAACAGTTGGAATCCATTACGCACTCTCGCTCTCTTCCATACGGGTTGGTTATACGAGCCCGAATCATCCTCCTCGCTGCACAAGGTTCCAGCAACAGACTCATCGCTGAAAAAGTCGGTCTCAGCCACCAATCAGTCAGCAAATGGCGTAAGCGCTTTATTCAACAAGGGCTATCTGGCCTCTATGATGAGATGCGTGCCGGAAGGCCACGATCGATTTCAGACGAACGGGTGGCAGAACTCATCCGTAAAACCGTGGATACCAAGCCTCGTGATGGCACACACTGGACAATTCGTTCCATAGCGAGAGAGACTCACCTGTCCCGACCCACCGTACATCGTATATGGAATGCCTTTGGTCTTCAGCCTCACCGCCAACGAAGCTTTAAGTTGTCTTCTGACCCATTTTTCATTGAGAAAGTTCGAGATATCGTCGGATTGTATTTAAATCCACCCGACAAAGCCATGGTGTTGTGTGTGGACGAAAAGAGCCAAATCCAAGCCTTGGATCGTACCCAACCCTTGTTGCCCATGGGACTGGGATATGTGGAAGGGGTTACCCACGACTATGTCCGCCATGGCACTACCACATTATTCGCTGCCTTAGATATTGCAACCGGTCAGGTCATCACACGCTGCAAGAACCGTCATCGGCATCAGGAATATCTCAGCTTTCTCAAGCACGTGGATGCCAACGTTCCACAAGATTTAGACATTCACCTGGTGGTAGACAACTACTCCACTCACAAGCATCAGACGGTGAAACGATGGCTGGCTGCACATCCACGCTACCAGGTTCATTACACGCCGACATACGCCTCTTGGCTGAATCAGGTAGAGATTTGGTTTAACATCATCACTCAAAAGGCGATTCGTCGGGGAACTTTTAAAAGTGTCAAAGAACTGACTGCAAAGATCGATCACTTTGTGAAGCAATATAATACTGATTCCAGTCCTTTTGTCTGGACGGCGACAGCCGATTCAATACTCGAAAAAATAAAGAGACTTTGTCAATATATTTCTGAGACGGAACACTAGATATCCTTTATTATTCATATGTGAAACGATCTTATATATAAACTCGAAATAATTGAACAAAAAAAACTCGAGCCGGACATAATTCGAACCGATTACTCAAGCCAATGAGAAAGGTCTTCTTCAATAAGATCAGATAATTTTATAATGTCTTCTTTATAAAATTGAATTAAAAAATTTTTATCGTTATTTGACAATTCAGGAAGGTTTTTTATTGTGAAAAAAGAATTCTTCACGTTATATTTTAACGATTGTGGTATCAATCTATATAAGGGCCGTTTAATACCTGTTTTAGAAATATAATACAAAAGATTCTTATATTTCGGGATGCGAGCCTTGTTGTGCAGAATGGTTGTGTCGAAATAAAAACTGCGATCAATATTCAGAAACGCACAAAGATCACTTAAAACGTTTTTCACTTTTTCTTTATAGTAATCATAAGTATATATCTTTATATTCTTTCTTGAAAAGGCACTCAGATATCTTTTTACCTGCTCATAATACATACCCAGCTCCATGTATAATGCGGAAACACCCCAACCCTTCTTTTTCCTGCTGAAATCGTAAGTGACAGCATCTCTAAAACCCATTTTGGTTTTGCCATCCCTTAGATCCGCCAGATAATGCGAAAATATTCTTTCAATTGGATTCCGTAGAATCATTATTATTCTTACATCAGGAATTTCACTCTTGATGTTATAGGGTGCGACTTTAGAATATAAATATGAATTACTCACTTCACCTATTGCTGTTTCATCTCTAACATGTTTAAACAATTTAACATAATGATTACGATTTTTAATATATGCACCCCAAATTTCCCTGTCCATTGGCCCTTTAACATACTTATCAATATCAATTTTTTTCTGTCTTTCTATTCTTTTATATGTTTTACTGAATTCTGACAGATCAATATCAGTGGAGAAATAGTTGGTTTCCTTTATCGGACTCATGTAAACTTCTGGGTGCTGTTTTAAATAATTGTATAATGAAGTTGTTCCTGATTTAGCAGCCCCTACAACTAAGAAATTTGGAAATGAATAATCCATACGATTAAGCTCTCTTCGTTAACAGTACTTCATTAATACAAGTATTTCGCTGCTCATTTTCAATTGACTCTATCTTTTTATCAGGAATAAACAGAAAATAATTACTATTATAACTCCAGCACGGTGTGTAATCTCATCTTCATATAAAAATAGTATTGAACACTGTACAGGTTATTCACTTCTTCGTGCGCATCCATGAAGATAGATCTCTATCTATCAATAAAGATAATTTTTCCATATCTTCACGATACATCTCGATCAATTTAGCCCTAATTTCACTATCCATATTTCCCTTCTTCAGATTCACCCGACTTAAAACAAAAGCAATATTTTTTCTTACCGATGACGGTAGTATTTTTTTTACAATGGTTTTTATTGCATTATCTTTAAAAATCAAATTGTCAAAATATTGTACCGTTGGTACACCAGAAAAGTTATGTTTCTTCTGTATTTTTAAATTAACATTGCGATCGACTTCCAGAAAACCTAACAGATCACTGATTACACTATCCGGATCATGCTTCAGTTCTTCAAAAAGGTAGATTTTTACGTTTCTGAAATTCATCAAGTATGCACGAACCTGTTCGTAATAAAACCCCCGTCCCACATAAAAGAAATCGAAATGATAATTCTGCTTCTTTCTGACGGCTTCCTGGCTTACGGCATTTTCAAAACTTAGCACTTCCAGACCATATCTTTTTAAAGCCATGAATTGGGAGAAAGCCCTTTCCACTGGATTTCTCAGTATGATAATAATTTTTAATTTATTACTTTCAGGAATATATTTTTTTATATTGTGTATCGCCTTTTTAAAAAGAAATAAGTAAGGTGTTGAGGCTTCACCAATACACTGAAAGCCTACTGCATTTACATACAGCTGAGTATAATCATTATAATTGCATATATAATTTACTTTTATAAAATTATTGAAATTAACCGTCTCACCAGCACATATAAAAAAACATGGTTCCTTTATTTTACTCATAAAAATATCAGGATGCTGCTTTAAATAATTATATAGCGATGTTGTCCCTGAGCGAGCGGCCCCCACTATGAGAAAATTAGGTAGTTGTGTATTGTTATTCATTGTCATTTTATATACACTAGCTTTTATGATGGTAGCTAAAATGTATACCACATACTTAAATCTCTCTTAATAATTCGTTCCAATTCCGTTATCTCGTCAATAAAATATTCATGCAAAAGATCCCTTTTATATGATCTGTCAAATGCATCAGGTTTAAATGGTTTCTCATTGATCTTTTTTAGATGAAACATCAACTTTCCTCTCATTTTTGAGGGTACCAAACATCGCATTAATTTTTTTATTAAACCATCATTATATAGTATATTCCGTAACAATTCGTGTTTTGGTAAACTTGTAACATTGTTTTTAATTTCAAGATCAAGATCTTTTGACTCTAATTTCAGGAAATTCAGTATTGTAGTTATGGTAACCTGTAATCTTGTCCTGAAATCACTTTCAAAAATTATAAACAACATATTCTTTATCGGAAAAAAATCTAAGAACCTTTTTATTTGGGTAGCATAATAGCCACGGGAAATATAGCTGAATCGTTTATTATAAAAGATGTCATTGTCAGCACCCGTGTTTACAAATTCTCTTTTAAAAGCTTTTTGGATATCGGCATTTTCAAAACCTTTCCTGAAGTTCATCCAGTAGTGTGAAATCGCACGATCAATCGGATCTCTCAATATAAAAATCAGTTTTATTTCTCTAGACAGGCTTTTATATATCCTTTCAGGTACAAATGGTACGAACATATAATCAGGGTCAATTTCACCAACAGCTTTCTCACCTTTATAGTGATTGAAAAACATAGTTTCATAATATCTAATGCCTTGTTGATACTTTTTATCATCAATAAAATACTTGGTCTCTTTTGTGCTTGATAAGCATATATCGGGATGCTGTTTTAGAATATTGTGTAAACTTGTTGTCCCAGCTTTTTGTGTGCCAACACATAGAAAATTAGGAAGCACCATTATTTTTCACTTTTCTGATTCCTGAAAGAGGAAGAGTGATAAAACCAAAAAAATATTTCACATAAATAACGCTGGTAATATTCCAGAATATTTTACTCGTAAGGCTTGCGATCGCTGCCCCATTAATACCGTAACGTGGGATAAGAATGATGTTCAAGACCACATTAAGCACAGTGGCAATCACAATTATGTTCCGAAATGTCTTCTGATGCCCAGTCATTTGAAGTATATTCCCCACAGGCCCAGAAATAGCATTTATGAATTGTCCAAACGTAAGAATCAATAAAGCATGCAACCCGATTTTGAATTCAACTCCGAAAAAACCAAGGATTTTTGTTGGAAACGCGAATATGACAATTACTATCGGGACAGTTGCCCAAAACAGAAGTTTAGTTGCTCTTCTGGCAATTTGCTCAAAACCGCTCATATTTTTTAAACCGTATAGCTCTGCAAACTTTGGTGCAGCAATACTATTTATAGCCAGTAAGACAATTGTTGTAAATAAGGATATCTTCAACACAACATGATATATCCCCACTTCACTCTCTGTCCTGAAAATGCCAAGCATTATTATGTCAATCCATCCCATAATCGTTGTTAAAGAGTGAGTGAATAACATTGGAAATGCTACACTAAACAACTCCTTTATTGCGACCTTTTCATCTTTGTCGATTTTACTCCTAAGCGCTATTCTATTTAATTTCATTGTCCTCTTCCATAAATAAACACTAAATATTGAAACAATATAAACACTCGCAGTATAAGAAAGGACAGACACATACCTGTTATTTCTGTCGAAAAGCAGATAAACAATGAGTATTACAGTGGCAATAGATGGAATGGCTGCGTTTTCCAAAAAAGCATATTCTTTGATTTTTTTAATACCTCTGATGCATCCTGAATGCAACAACAGTATGACTTTAGGTGCTATTGCAAAAGCGATAATTTTAAAAAAGGGTGCTAAATACTCCTTGTTAAATATATAGTGAGCGATTCCATTTGCATTAAAAAAGAAGACCAAGACAAGAGCAACATTCAGCGGCAATAGTATCTTTAAAGATCTGTTATAAACATCACCTACCCTGGCCCATTTTCTCTGTGCAGAATATTCAGCCACGAATCGCATTACTGCAGTATTCATTCCCAATTTGCCGACTACGGTGACAATACTCAATAGAGTAATCGACAATGCATGCATTCCAATTAACCCGGAACCAAAATTCCGCGTAACAAAAACGACAAAGACATACCCCATAATTCTACCTATGATGCGTATCAGGAAAGAGGAAAAGCTTCCTCTAATAATTTCATTGAAGTGTTGATCGTTCAGGTTGTTAGTCAGTTTCTGGCGTAGCCGGGGGGGAAGGAACCTACTGATACCACTCATGACATAATGAAGTATATTCATGGTTTACCATAGATCCCGATCTGTGAGTTATCAATTATACAGGGTACAATTGAATAAAATCTTAATAATGCACGTTGCTCCATATAATTTTTTTGTATAAAACTGTAATTATAAAGAAGCTAGCAGACATTTGAATTTTCTTTATCGTGATTTTATGATTATTAGTTTTAACCCGCAACCTCATCACGGTGACAAAGCTCCTATGTAGAACGGACTTTTTCAACTATAAACCAAGAATTATAGAGATCTTGCTTATTATATTCAAGCGGTTGTCGTGTATTTGTATTTTGAATGATGCACCCCGCCCCTTCCGCAATAATCTGCCCCGCCGCCGTATCCCACTCCATGGTGGGAGCGAATCGCGGGTAAACATCAGCGAGACTCTCGGCAATCAGACATATTTTTAGAGAGCTCCCAGCCTGCACTACGACGACTTTTTTAAATTTTCTTTCAAGAGCATGTATATATTCCTCAGTTTCCTTATTCATGTGGGAACGGCTGCCGACAACCCTGATCTCGTTTTCAGTGTTATCTATCTCTGTGGGGAGCTTTATCGATTGTGCTATCAGGTTTTTAAAAAACGACGCAGAATCGAAGCCCTCTGCACTATCATCGACTGCACACAAATTTCCAACCCTGTCTGTTCTATAAGAACCGGTCCCTTTAATCCCAAAGTAAAAAGTGTCTTTTACCGGAACATATATCACCCCTAAAACAGGTCTGTGATCCTCAACAAGTGCAATATTCACGGTAAACTCACCGTTTCTCTTTATAAATTCTTTTGTTCCGTCCAGTGGATCGACCAGCCATAAGTATTTCCACTGTTTACGCTCTTCATAGGGAATATCTCTTCCTTCTTCACTGAGAAACGGTATTTCAGGATACTGTTTTCTTACCGTTTCTTCAATAACCCTGTGAGCCCGTTTATCCGCAATGGTGAGAGGAGAGTTGTCCGATTTTTTCTCAACAGTAAAATCAGCATTATATACTTCAATTATTGCATCTCCAGCTTTCTTCGACGCAATAATCGCATAGACAAGCAATTCCTGGAAATTATACTTCATATTGTTGCCCTACATTTTGAAAAAATGAACGGTCTATAAAATAGACACTGCGATACTGCCGGCTATTCTCCTGCAATATACCCCTCTTTTTCCAACCTGAGTATAATCTGCTGCACCGCTTCTTCTGGAGTCAGATCTGTTGTATCGATAATAAGTTCGGCATCATTCGGAGCCTCATATGGATCTGATATCCCTGTAAACTCCTTAATAATTCCTGCTCTGGCTTTTACATATAATCCTTTTCTGTCCCTTTCTTCACAAATTTCCAGCGGCGTTGAAACATGCACTAAATTAAAGCCCCCCAAGGGTTCAATCATAGATCTTACTTCTTTTCTTATATTATCATACGGGGCAATAGGAGCACAAATAGCTATTCCGCCGTTTTTCGTTATTTCCGAAGCGACAAAACCTATTCGCCTGATATTTATATCTCTATGCTCCTTTGAAAAACCGAGTTCTGAAGAGAGATGCTTTCGTACAATATCTCCATCAAGAAGGGTTACCGGTCTGCCACCGATTTCTAGAAGTTTTATCATCAATGCTTTGGCTATTGTAGATTTTCCTGCTCCAGACAGGCCGGTGAAAAAAATTGTGAACCCCTGCCTGTGCCTTGGAGGATGCGTTTTTCTCAGCTCCCCGGCGATTGCTTTGAATGTAAACCAGTCCGGGATTTCAGAACCTTCAGCGAGACGTGAACGCAGATCGGTTCCTGAAATACTCAGTGTTTTCTTACCATCAGGCACTGTATCAACCGGCATATAGGTATCCATATCTTCAACATACACCATCATCTTGAATGGAACCATAGCAACACCGAGCTCTTCTTCGAATGTACTAAGTAAATTCTGAGCGTCATAAGGGCCATAAAATGGTTTCCCTTTTGAATCACTTCCTGGCCCGGCATGGTCGCGACCCACAATTAAATGAGTGCATCCATGATTTTTTCTTATAATAGCGTGCAGTACCGCTTCCCTCGGCCCTGCCATACGCATCGCCAACGGAAGCAGGGAAAGCATTGTAGTATCCTTTGGATAGTGCTGAAGAAGCTTCTGATAGCACCGAACTCTCGTATAGTGATCAATATCACCCGGCTTTGTTAGGCCCACGACCGGATGAATGAGAAGGTTTGATTCATAATCCTTAGCAGCTCGCAACGTCAGCTCAAAATGAGCCCTGTGCATAGGATTTCTCGTTTGAAAAGCAATGACTTTTTTCCAGCCAAGCCGCATGAACCTGGAGCGGACCTCCGCCGGTGTTAGTCTAAGGCTGAGGAAATCGTAATGTTCCGGTAGGCGATATGCCGTAACCCGTCCTCCTACATAATAAGGATTCGTCTTATCAAGAACATAGAGCACCCCAGGATGTTCCTTGTTCGTAGTTCCGTACACATTTTGAACTTCAGATGTTCTATATGGTTTCCAGATATCTTGTACCTCCAGCGAAGCAATTAAGACTCCTTCATGATCTCGGAGTGCTATTTTATTCCCCGAAGATATCGCCTTTGCGAAATCTTCTGTTACATCAAGTATTATTGGAATAGGCCATATAGTTCCGTCTTTAAGTCTCGTATTTGAACACACCGATTCATAATCCCGTTTATCCATAAATCCACTGAGTGGTGAAAATCCTCCATTAATCAAAAGCTCTAGATCGAAAAGTTGTCGTGTCGTTAAATCCCATGAAGGCCATTCTTTTGAAATCTCCTTGAGTCTTTTATCCTCTTTTTGTTCCGCAAAAAGATCGACAAGTGCTCCTCCGTGTGGACTGATTAAATGATCTTTCATTTTAATGTTCCTTTCAAACAGCTGTTTTTCATATAATGTATTAAAAGTTTTATTGTTTAGCTTATCAACTGCTCAAATTTTTGGATCGATTATTTAAATAGAAACTGGAATGTTCTTTCGAATCCTATTACTCCAAGATTTTATAATAAGAGTTCTGTTTTAAATCCCTCTTTATGGTACTTCCTTCCACATTTTATACATGTTGTATCTGCTGTTTTTGCTGGATTTATATCAAGAGCCAGCTTCATACCGCACATGCACATCCACCCTAATATTTTTGCAGGATTCCCTACAACAATTGCATAATCCGGAATACCCTTCGTAACGACTGCCCCTGCACCAACAAATGCATACTTCCCAATTATATGACCGCATACTATGGTGGAATTTGCTCCTAGTGATGCGCCTCTTTTTACAAGGGTTTTTTTATAGAACTCACTTCCTTTTTGAGGGAATTCTGACCTAGGATTCAAGATGTTTGTAAAAACCATCGACGGACCACAAAAAACAAAATCTTCGAGAGCAACTCCCTCATAAATAGATACATTATTTTGAATTTTTACATTGTTGCCGATTATCACATTATTACCAACATTTACATTTTGACCTATTGAGCAGTTTTTTCCTATCGAGGACCCTCCCTGTATATGAGAAAAATGCCAGATCTTAGTACCTTCCCCAATAGTTACTTCTTCATCTACATAACTGCTTTCATGTACATAATAGCTTCCGCTACCCATCATCATTCCCATCCTTTGTATAATTTTTAAGAATTTTCCCTATTTTGCGTGCAGCATTGCCGTCACCATAAAAATTATGCCATTGTCTCCTGCACCCACTATGAAATAATTTTAAAGAAGACTCCACGATTTTATTTGTTTTATTTCCTGCAAGAACATTCCAGCCTGTATCAACGAGCTCAACCCATTCAGTCTGTAGCCGAGGAATAACAGCCGGTGTCCTGAAAAAATATGACTCTTTCTGTACGCCCCCGGAATCTGTGATAACAACAGCGGCATTCTGTTCCAATACGATCATATCTGTATAAGAAACAGGATCATTGAATATTAGCTTCCCAGGGATGTTTCTATCAAAAAAACCGAATAATCTAAAATATTTCTTGGTACGGGGATGCATTGGGAAGAAAACAGTAACACCACTTGATGCAATTTGAATAAACGCATTTAAAATATTTTCCAGTTTCTCCTTTGAATCAGTATTTTCCGCCCTGTGAATTGTTGCTAAAATAAAATTATTTATCTTCAGGCCATATTTTTGAAGTATTTCCGTTTGCCTGTTTCCAATTTTAGCATTTATATATTGTGCGATATCAAACATAACATCACCTACCAAATAAACTTCTTGAGTTATTGATTCATTTTCCAGGTTTTTAACTGATGTTTTTGTGGGAGCAAATAGAATATCGGATACATGGTCAGTTACCACCCTATTTACCTCCTCAGGCATATTTTTATTAAAACTTCTGAGACCCGATTCAACGTGTGCTGTTTTTACCTGCAGTTTCACCGAAGCAAGAGCGCCTGCTAATGTAGTATTTGTATCGCCATACACAATTACTATAGATGGTTTCAATTTGAGAAGAAGCTTTTCTATCTCAATGAGCATTTTACCCGTTTGCTTTCCGTGACTTCCTGAGCCGATTCTCAATAAATACTGAGATTCACTTATCTTCAATTCCTCAAAAAAAACATTCGACATATTATAATCGTAATGCTGACCTGTATGTATTAATACTTGTTCGATTCCTAAATCATTCAGGTTTCTTGTAACAATCGAGGCTTTAATAAACTGTGGACGAGCTCCCACAATATGTACTAACATTGTCTCTCTTTTTTTAAGTCTTATCTACCAGGCTTTTTTCAGCAGATTCAAGCACTTCCAATACCCTTAAACCCTCTTGGCCATCGGTTAAAGGTGTTTTTCTTTCCTGTACACAATCAATGAAGTGAAGCAGCTCATTTTTAAGAGGTTCAGACGTCTCTACTTCAATGGGATAATGCTCTGCCCTTTCAGCAATCGGCACATTTTTTCCCGTAATGTTAACTGTATATGGATAAATAACAAGTTTTTCTTCAGTGATGTCATTAAAAACCGCCATGTTCTCACTGCCAATAACAACAAGTCGTTGTTCCTTGTACGGGTGCAGCCAGCTTACAAAGATATGACATTTTACCCTGTTTTGAAACTCAAGTTCAGTTATTGTGCTGTCATAGATGCTCTCAGTAATATACGACTCCCCAAAAGCTTGTACAATAATCGGCTTTTGACCATTCATAATCATCAATATTAATGAAATGTCATGTGGTGCGAAACTCCAGAGTACATTTTCCTCAGCGCGCAGCTTTCCAAGATTTAATCTGTTTGAGTAAATATACCTGATAGCACCCAGGCTGCCATCTTTTATAATTTTTATCAATTTCTTCACCGCCGGATGGTATTGAAGCACATGTCCGACCATTAATATCTTCCCAATTTTTTCTGAAAGATTGACCAATTCTCTACCATCACGACAGTTCAAGGCAAGTGGTTTCTCAACCAGCACGTCCTTCTCCGCAAGCAAACACATTTTAGTTAGTTTAAAATGCATTTCAGCAGGTGCGGCGATAACCACCGCCTTTATTTCAGGATTTTCAAGAATCTCTTCAAGCTTAGTTGTGTAGGAAATGTTCGGAAAATCTTTTTCCCTCGTTTCAAGAATATTATCATTAGTATCCATAACACTTTGAAGAACACCAAGGTTATAAAGATTTTTAAGGTGGTTTTTACCCCAGTAGCCGGCACCAATCAGGGCAATGTTTTTTTTGCTTTTCATACCTTCTGAGCCTTCCCGCTTTTCATCTCTTTTTGTTTAATTGCATTTATTCAATAAATAAGAGCGCCAATTTTTGCTTATTTAAGTGATTTATCCAGGCTTTTTTTAGCCTCTTCAAGCTCCCTTTGTATTTTTTCGTATTCATCAAATTTCGTTTTGATAAATTGACGTGTAAGTTTAACTTTCTCCTGTACACCTTTAGGGGTTAGCATATATTTATAACCAGTTTTATTTGTGCTCTTCAGAAATCTCTGAAACTTGATCATTCCTTTTTTAACAAGAGCAGTCAGAACATAGTTTACCTTACCTACACTATACCCAAGCTCCTTCGCAATTCTTCTCTGTGTATACTCGGGATGTTCTTCAATTATTTTGGTTACTCGATAAAAAGATTCAACTGTTTTAACTTTTTCTTCAGACACAGGAAGTCATTTTAAAAAGTATTTTTGAGCTGTTCAACAATTGAACAAATATAGCAACAATTCCTTGATATATCTATAAAATTATTGTATAAAAGAAGAAACACTCAGATTTAAAAACCTGTGCTTTTTCAATTACTGAATATTTCAAGGAGACCTTTTTGCAGAATGTATCAAATGATACCGTAAAAAATGATGAGATTGATGTTATTCAGTTGCTATCTGTACTGTTTAAAAGAAAGTGGATAATCATTACTATTACTTTTGTAGGTTTTATAATCTCTTTTTTCTATTTCAATTATATAAAAAAGGAATCCTATAAAACACAAATCAATATTTTCCTCCCAGAATCTTTGTACGTATCAGAAGATTATCTTCTTGCACCAGGCCAAACTGATCTTGAACCATTTATGAAGCAGCTTCGCAACGAGCTCTATTTACAAATGGAAAATAAAAATAATACATATGATCGCCTAAGCTATACTTTAGACATTTCCACATACACGGATAATCTTCAGAGTGACCAAATTAGAAAAAGTATCCTCATTACTCTTATCGGAAATAAAGATAAAATCAACAAAGCAATAAAACTGCTCTATAAGAATTACTCAAAGTTTAAAGAAACCGTCCTGAATAAAAACAAATATTTAACTGAAATTACGCGACAAGCTTTTGAAAATAGTTTAAGTAACAAAATTAAACTGCTCGATACTCTTAAATCAATAAATACAGAAGGGAAGTATAAAATAAATGCACTAGCTAATGGAGAAAATATTTTTTATACAATAAACGAAATAAACAATGAAATAATTACAATAACAAAAAACATAAAGCTAAATAAAGCCGTGGAGTTTTTTGAGGGTGACTTTCTACTTTTACAGGGAAATCAAAAAACAAGCATGGATATTTTAATTAAAGAAAATACAGGAAGCTTAGCAAAATATATCAAACCAGTTCAGTCAAAGAAGAAAAAAGATTTTATAATAATTGCGTTTACAATCTTATTTTTTCTAGTTGCTATTCTGGCCGCCTTTATCGTGGAATTTTTCAGCAGGGAAGAGGTGAAACAAAGGTTGTTTTTGAAACAAGAAAATAAAAAATAGTGATGGAGTTTAACCTGATCACCTTTTCTTATAATTCCTTTCAATCCACTTTCTGTACTCACCGCTCTGGATATTGCGAATCCATGCGTCATTATCTAAATACCAGTGCAATGTTTTATCGAGACCTTCATTGAAATCAACGCTCTGTTTCCAGCCCCTTTCTTTTTTTATTTTATCGCAGTTTATCGCATATCGCATGTCATGACCCGGCCTGTCTTTTACAAAGGTTATGAGCTTCTTATAGTAATCCTTGTCTTTACCGAGGACATGTGCCATTTTTTCGCAGAGCACATTGACAAGCCTGATATTTTCCCATTCGGTTTCGCCTCCGATGTTGTATGTATCACCGGTTTTTCCTTTATTTAGAATACTCCAGATTGCAGATGAATGATCCTCAACGTAGAGCCAATCGCGGACGTTTTTTCCGTCTCCGTATACGGGAAGAGATTTTTCATCTCGAATATTGAGTATCATCAGCGGGATGAGCTTTTCGGGAAACTGGTAGGGGCCGTAGTTGTTTGAACAGTTTGAGAGGGTAACGGATAGTCCATAGGTGTGAAAGTATGCCCTTACAAGATGGTCTGACGATGCTTTTGACGCTGAATACGGGCTGTGGGGGTCGTACGGCGTTGTTTCATAGAAAAAACCCCCGTTATCAAGAGATCCGTACACTTCGTCCGTGCTGACATGGTGAAACAGCACGCCATCCTGTTTATTCCAATACCCACGCGAGACCTCAAGCAGGTTGAATGTGCCAAGTATGTTTGTGTTTATAAATTCACGGGGGCCGAATATCGAACGGTCGACATGTGATTCAGCGGCAAAATGAACGACTGTGTCAATTGAATATTTCTCAAATACATCCTTTAAGGCATCATAATCACATATATCCACCTTTTCAAAAAAATATCTGCCTCCGCTGAACTCCTCGTAGATATCGGCAAGGTTTTGGAGGTTACCGGCGTACGTTAATTTGTCAGCATTGACAATGTTTCCTTGAAAATCCGTTTTCTTGAAAAGGTATCGTATGAAATTCGAACCGATAAATCCTGCGCCGCCGGTGATGAGAATATTCGTCAATTTCCTCTTAATACTCATACGGTAATTCCCACTGATTTAACTTCAGCAAGGAAACTATTCAATGCATCTTCCCAGTGATTAATGTGAATATTGAAGGCCGTTTTAATTTTATCTTTTGACAGATACGAATTCTTAGGCCTCTTCACCTTCGTAGGATACTCCGAAGTCGTGATAGGTAAAATATCTATATCTCTGGTTATTATACCGATTTCTTTTGCCCGTGCATATATAGACTTCGCAAATTCGTACCAGTTCGTTTTTCCCTCATTGGTAAAATGATATATTCCGTAATCAGTACTCTTACTTTTGACTATTTCTATTATAGCCCCTGCAAGGTCTTTTGTATATGTAGGACTCCCCCACTGGTCCGATACTACTTTGAGGCCCTCTTTTTCCTTGAAAAGCTTCAGCATTGTATACACGAAGTTATTTCCATGAAGGCCGTATAGCCACGCGGTTCTAATGATATAATACTTTTTTAAGGTATTTTGTATATGTATTTCGCCTTCACGCTTGCTTTTTCCATACACGCCTGTGGGGTTTGGTTTATCTTCTTCGATGTACGGGCCATCCTTTTCGCCGTCGAATACGTAGTCTGTCGAGATATGAATGAGTGTTGCGTTTTTTTCTTTTGCTATTTTGGCAATGTTTAATACTCCCTCAGCGTTGATTCGAAACGCTTTATAGGGCTCGTCTTCAGCCTTGTCGACTGCGGTGTATGCTGCACAATTGATGATATAGTCTATTTTTTTACCGAAAACAAACGCTTTCAGCTGTTCAATCCTGGTAATATCAAACTCCAGATCTGAAGATAAATATTCAAATTCGTTTTCATCTAATAGCGATTCAACATCGCTTCCTAACATTCCCTTACTTCCAATTAGCCAGATCATATTTTATATTTCCTGGCGGCTATGAATTTTTTATAAAATCTTTATAAAACTCATCCTCTGCATCTTCATGGCGCACTTCATCGACTGCCTCTTTTTTGCCTCGTCCTTTGAAAAGCCTGTCGGGATAATTTAACACCATTCCGCGAATTGTTTTTGATATATTTTTATAGCCGTGCACAACACCGGGAGGGACTACGACGAGAATGGTATTGTCCTCTCCTCCAAAGAAAATTATAGAGTTGTCGTATGTTTTACTTTTTTCCCTGTTATCCCACAGTTGTATTCTAAAATTACCCGGGCCGATAAATGCAAAGATATCGGTTTGCTTGATATGCTCATGAGGGCCCCGCGCAACTCCAGGTTCTGTGTATGAAACATAGCTCATCTGCGGTTTTAAATCATCAGGTAATGTATCAAGGCGAAATGTTTCGATAAGAAATCCCCTTTCATCAACATGTTTCACCAGTGCTTCAATCTTCACACCTGATATTTCGCCTCGCTTAAATACCATCACCTTTCTCCACACGCAGCAGGTTCAGAAGATACTCCCCGTACCCTGACTTTATTAGGGGTTGGGCGATTCTTTCAAGCTGCCCAGCATCGATATATCCCATACGATACGCCACCTCTTCAATACAGGCGATTTTAAGCCCCTGCCGGTCTTCTATGGTTTTAATAAACTGCGTCGCATCGACCAGGGAGTTGTGCGTCCCGGTGTCCAGCCACGCATACCCGCGGCCCATGAGCTGCACGCTCAACTGTCCTTTTTCAAGGTACCGTTTGTTTACATCGGTGATCTCGAGCTCCCCGCGTCCGGACGGTTTGATCGATTTTGCAATATCGATCACTTCATTATCGTAGAAGTAGAGGCCGACGACTGCATAGTTCGATTTCGGCTTTTTGGGTTTCTCTTCAATTGATACCGCCCTCATGTTTTCGTCAAACTCAACCACTCCGTAGCGCTCCGGATCGCTCACGTAGTACCCGAACACGATCGCGCCCTCTTCCGGCTGCGATGCCTCCCGTACAAGGTCAAACAGGTTGTGGCCGTAAAAGATGTTGTCACCGAGAATAAGACTGACCGTGTCGTCTCCGATAAATTCTTCGCCTATTATAAATGCCTCTGCCAGCCCGTTCGGCGCATCCTGCACCGCATAAGAAAAGGAAAGCCCGAGACGAGAGCCATCACCCAAAAGATCCCTGAACTTCGGCGTGTCCTCCGGAGTCGATATGATGAGGATATCCCTGATACCAGCCAGCATCAGCGTTGAAAGCGGGTAATATATCATGGGCTTGTCGTACACGGGGAGAAGCTGTTTGCACACAACCTTTGTAATGGGGTACAGCCTCGTGCCTGCACCGCCTGCCAGGATTATTCCTTTCATCAGCAAACTCCTCAATATAAATCATATAACTCAAAGAGCTGATTTTAACGATTCAATAATTCGTTTTTGATCTTTTGCTTCAAGATACGGGTGCATCGGCAGGCTGAATATCTCCTTCGACACCCGCTCTGCAACAGGAAAATCGCCGGTTTGGTATCCGAAAGCGGAAAACGCCCCCTGCAGGTGCAGGGGTTTCGGATAATAAACAGCCGTTGGGATGCCGCCGTCGCTGATCTTTTGAATGATTGTATCCCGCTTCGGATGCATAACCGAATACTGTGCCCAGGCCGAGATAGCATCACCCTTTATGAAGGGAATTTCAACAATATTTTTTAAACCCTCGTTGTATCTTTTTGCGACTTCCTGCCGGCGGGCTATTTCTTCATCCAGAATTTCGTATTTCGCCAGGAGTATGGCTGCCTGGATGGTATCGAGCCTGCCGTTGAATCCAACCCGTACGTTGTCGTATTTGTCCCTGCCCTGGCCGTGATTCCTCAGTGAAAGGATTGTTTCAAACAGAAGCCGTCTGTCTGTAAAAATCATGCCTCCGTCGCCGTAACACCCGAGGGGCTTTGCCGGAAAGAAGCTCGTGGTACCAACCGCAGCAAGAGAGCAGGCCTTACGGCCTTTATACGATGCGCCGAAACTCTGTGCCGCATCCTCGAGTACAATCAGATTATGTTTATCCGCAATCTTGTTTATTTCCTCGTAATCAGCAGGCTGGCCGAACAGGTCAACGGGAATAACGGCTTTGGGCCTGAGCTTTCCTTCTTTTAAAACGCCAGTAATAGTGTTCTCAAGCCCGGCTGTATCCATGTTGAAACTGCGCCCGTCGATATCCACAAACACGGGGGTCGCACCGAGCAGCTGTATCACTTCAGCCGCGGCGATAAAGGTAAACGTGGATGTCAATACCGCATCACCCGGCCCGATTCCCAGGGCTTTCAGCACGATCAAAAGCGCGTCCGTGCCGCTTGATACACCTGCCGCATACTTAACGCCTACGTAGCCTGCAAGCTTTTCTTCAAGCTCTTTTATCTCGGGGCCGTTTATATACCGTCCGTGATCGAGCACTTTCTTGATGTTCGTTTCGATACGTTCTCGTATCCTCTTCTGCTGTGCACTTAGATCGATGAATTGCATTATCACTCCCTGTCTTTATACTGTATATTCACTCAGCAACCGCGCCCTCTCTCGTTGGAATATCAAGAGGGATTTTTATCTCCTCTTTTTTAATAAATCCCAGCAGGGTCCTTCGCACCCAGATGCCGCTCACAACCGCGGCGACAGCGCTGCCTGTTATAATACCGAACCACACGCCGTATATGCCGAGATGCAGGACGTACACATAGAAATAGGCCGCAGGGAGCGCTATACCGACGATGCGCAGTATCACGACGATCATGCCGGGAATCGCCCTTCCTACCGCCTGGAAGCTCGCCCTTCCCAAAACGGTAAAACACGCCAGAAGCCAGGAGTATACAATAATACGGGTCTGAAGCACCGCATACCGCTCTACGCCTTCGACATCGGTGAAAAAGGGGTATATCTTCGGTGCAAAAATGAAAAGCAGTGTTCCCAAAAAGACAATGACTCCCATTGCAGTGAGAATTCCGGTCCACCAAATATCGATTACGCGCTTATACAGGCGCCTGCCGAAGTTTTGGCCTATCATGGTGATCATCGCTGCGCCGATCGCGAGTATCGGAAAGATGATAGTCTGATCAAACCTCCCGTACAGGGCAAAGGCGGTAAGCGCCAGGGGGTCGATACCGACTACGAGCCTGTTGAAAAACAGAAAACTGACGGCCATTGTCATCTGGCCCGCTGTCTGTGGAAAGCCCACGGCAATAATTTTTTTTATGATGGTTTTATTCACATTTCGAAGCTTCCACTCAATCGTAACAAGCGTCTTTTTTCTGAAAAAGACACCGAGCACGTATACCGCGGCGATAAGCTGTGCAATTACAGTTGCAAGACCGGCGCCCCGCACTCCCAGCCCCAGAACGAAGATGCACAGCGGATCAAGGAAAATATTGACCAGGGTCGCTATGATCATGGCCTTCATGATCTTCCCCATGAGGCCCTCTCCCTGCAGTATCCCGTTGAAAACATTGCCCACCAGCATGAGCGCGCCCGCCGGTATCATGAACCTGAGATACTCGAGTGCGTGCGTGTAGTAATCCCCTGTTGCGCCCAGGATGGCTACGAGCTTCTTGTCGAAGATGTATGCAAGAGAAACGAACAGTATCGAGAGTGTTCCACCGATGAAGAGGCCCGATTCCGCCGTTTTGTCGAGCACGTGCCTGTTCTTTTCGCCGATTGACCGGGCAACGAGCGAGCCCACCCCGATCAGTATGCCCGAGCTGAGTGCTATTATAAGAAATATGAGGGGGAATATCATCCCCGTCCCGCCCACGTAGGAGGGGTCCTTCAGGTCGATCCTCGATATCCATATGGTGTCGACGATGCTGTACAGTACCTGAAACACCATACCCGCGAACATCGGGAGCGCGAGCCTTGTAAGCACACGCAAAATCGGGCCGTCGAACATGCCCTCTATCCGATTTTTATCGAAGATGCCTTCGTCGTCTCTGCCGGTTTTATCATCCACTTTGTTCGTATATCACCATTTCTTCTGGTCAAGAATAAGATTAATTATTTCTTCTTAACCTATTAATCTTGCATTCATTTCAAGATTTTCATCATTTCTTAAACAATTCGCTCACAAGCTTTTCTTTACTGATTTTGAAATGTTCTGCTATATCATTCAAAATATTATTTAAAGTGCCAATTTTTATTGGGCTATGATCAGGTATTGTAATTCTATGTTTTTTACTATCAAGATTGGATTCAAGCCTTATATGGCTCCCCGTTTCCCTTTTAATTTCATATCCATACCTTCGAAGGAGTTTTACCAGCTTTTTAACAGACATATCCCTTGGTATTCTATGCATATGCAAATTTTTCCTCTTTGATTATATGTAAGCGGATAAAAAGAGGAAGCTCCTCTGTTTCAAAATGACATTTTAAAGCGTCTTTAATATTTTTTTTAAGTTCCTCCAGTTTTTCACCTTCTGTAAAAATAGAATATCCAAGGGCCTGTGCAGTATACCCTCCTTCCGGATCTTCTTCGACAATAAATATTATCTCTTTCATTATTTAAACTCCCTTCTGGTATATGTAAATCAATATCATTTTTTTTCACGAAAAGTTTTTGAGGAATTTCATTAAGTATAATAAAATAAGAATTGCTCGTATACTTAATCGTTATATCGGGAAACGGCTGTTTTTAACAGTAGTATTTTCGTTCGTATTGTAAATAAACATACAACCCCGTTCAAAGATCCGGATTACATGTCATTTTTTAACAGCAGTTTTTTGGAAAGCGTATAGATGAGCAGTGACGGCAGTGTGTTTGCGAGTATATCGATTAATTGGAAGCTCCTGGATGGGATAAAAAGCTGGGAGCCTTCGCACAAAAGGCCCCACAACACACCGATACAGAAATAGATCATCATATATTTTTTAACTCCGGTCGAGTCACACGTAGAGTCAACCCGAGATGCGTTTGGCCGAATATATGGCGCAAGAACAAACGAAAGGAGAAAAAAATCGAACAGGCAGAAACCCAGAAAATGCATGGAAGCGTCGAAAATGTCTGAGATCTGGGGGTAGGGGGTCTCCTCGATCACGGAATGGGGCAAAACACTTATAAAAAAAAGGAGGGAACCAAACAGTATGCTGAGCACAAGGTAGATGTATTTTCTCTTGATAGACTCCAGGTATAAATATTTCATATTATACATGTAAAGCAAATAACAATGGGAAAATGATCATAACCTTTACCAAGACCTTCCAGGAAGACCATTGTTTGAAACATATATGAATCTCCGATAGAGATATGTAAAGTGAAAACTCCTTACATGTTTTCGAACTTTGACAAAACCTTTTCCATCAGCGAACAGTATTCTCCAATCTTTTGATACAGGATCCGCGCTACCTCCTCTTTATACGTGTGAGAGGTCATATTTCTGTCATCAACCATTTCAAGGAGCTTGTTTGTCTGCTCTTCATCTATTATTGACAAACCTGCAGAAAATAATTCACGAAAACAGCCCTTTGGTGAATTGCAGGCAATTCCTTCTTTTTCTCTCAAATACTCCCGGATATATTTCCAGAATGTTTCAAAGGTGTATTCAAACCGCTGGATCGTTGCATCACGCACAATAATCGAGAAATTTTCATTCAGAATGTCCCTGAGTGTTTGTACAGCTCTTTTAAATTCATCGTGCCTCAACTTCAATCTTTCCATACAACTGCACCCTTCAGGATTTCCTTTTTAAAGTCCTCGGATGCTTCTTCCAGGTTGACGATCTCCACCTTATACGGGATTGTCGATTCCTCAATTTTTTCCCGGAGCATCGTTATCCTGGTTTTGTCGAATGCACCGTGCGGAATAATCCCTATGTCGACATCAGAATAAAACCTGCTGTCACCCCTCGCCCTGGACCCGAACAACACGACACCAACGTTTTGATTTTTCAATGATTCGAGCACCATATCTTTCAGCCTGAACAGAGCGTCCTTTTGTGAAACCTTATTCATTTTTTGTTCTCAATCAGTTTATCGTATCGCATATTTCAAGTTATATGGCGAATCAAAGACGGTCTAAGGACATCGCTCGCGGCTTCAATGTATCACAGGCGGCTCCTGGGTATTGGCCCCGGAACATCGCTGGCAGCTTCCAATGTATCACAGGAGGCTTCAGCGTATTACCTGCGTTCTCAGAGTATTACCAGGGCCTTCAGAGGGTTTCCCACCCTCGCCTTTACGTCCTCGAGCCCCTGTATGAGATCCTCAAGCCTGTAACGGTGGGTAACCAGGGAATCGACATCGATGAGTCCTGTGGCGATTGCATTTATCGCTTTGGGCCAGGTGAGCGGCGCCAGCCAGGAGAACTTGATCCGTTTGTCCCAGAATATCGTCTGAGTTGCCGGCACCTTTATCACGTCCTTGTCGCCGGGAAGTCCGAAGAAGACAATCACCGATCGTCTGCCGGAAAGCGGAAAGGGGAGGTCCATTACCTTCGGGTTGCCGGTTGCAACGAGCACCCGGTCCGCCATCTTCCCGCCGGTGAGATCGGAGACCTTTTTAACGATATCGGGTTCATAGTATCTGGAGGAGGAATCTCTCGTATTGAACACGTAGTCCGCGCCGTTCTTTTTAGCAATCTCAAGCCGGTAGTCGCGTGTACCGGCTACGACGAGGGTTCCCGCACCGGAAGACTTAATGAGCTGCGCCTCGGCAAGCCCGATCGGCCCCGGGCCGATCACCACGCAGAAATCGCCGAGCGTTACTTCCAGATTCCGCACCGCGTACATGGCATCGGCGAGAGGTTCACTGAACGCGCCCTGCTCGAAGCTCACGTTTTCGGGGAGCTTGAAGAGGCTCGTGTACTTCGATTTCATGTACTCGGCAAACGCCCCGTTGACCGATACACCTAACACCGTCTTGTTTTCGCAGAGGTTTACCTGCCCCTTCTTGCACACCTCGCACGCATTGCAGTACTGTACCGGATCGACTGCCACACGGTCTCCTACCTTGAATAGCCCTAACTGCTCCGGGATTTCACCTATCTCGACGATTTCACCGGACATCTCGTGCCCTAACACGAGCGGGCCTTTGCCGTTTGACGTTTCAAGCGAGCTCAATCCCCAGTAGTAGGCGATATCCGACCCGCATATCCCGCAGGCCTTTATTTTAATGAGCACCTCATCCGGACCGATCTGCGGAATATCTATCTCCTCGAGCTTCATCTTTTCAGGTTCATAGAACACCATAGCCTTCATCTTTCCCTTCATGTCAATTCCTCCGCATTATAGTAAAATTAACCATAGTTTCTATCAGTGAAACGGGTTTCGCGGATCTGCAGTGATGCAGGAAAACCTGTTGCCTACGTGCGTCCGCTGTTCACCCGACATTCAACGGCCGAATGATAGCTGACGGGTGGCAGGCTGGCCTAATAACCAAAACCGGAACCCCTACTCCCACCCGAGCGTACCAAATACCCCGTCCAGGTACTTCTTAGAATCTTCGGTGATCTCCCACGCATTGTCCCAGAAACAGAGATCGATTGTCCACCATTCGGACGTATATCCTGCGTCGACGATTGCGGGCAAAACCTCCTCGAAGTTTATAACCCCTGTACCGAACGGTGCGTGCACCGATGTATGGTTGTCGTGAAGCTGGTTGTCCGAATCGATGATATGCACGTCGCCTATCATGCCCTTTACCATCCTGAAGAACTCGAGCTGGCCGCCGGGCAGTGTTTCCTTTTCGCCCCACTGGTGGGCACCAACGACCGCGCACATCTGCACGTGGCAGGTGTCTGTGAGGAGCTTGAAATTGTCGCTTTCAACTGCCTTCACCATCTTCACTATTTCAGACGGCTTGTTGAATATGTAGCCCGGTTCGAACTCCCATGTCGCAAGAACGCCCGCCTTCTTCGCTTTTTCTGTTATCTTCTTGAACATCGAAACGACAATATTCCATGCCCTGTCGTAATCGAAATCCGCCGGATACGGCGTTTCCATCACCGTATCGAACCTGATAACCGGTATTCCGCAGTCGACGCACATCTCCAGGCTGCGGTCGAAAGCCTCCTCGAAATTTTTCGCCATCTTTGTGTTTCCGTCCGCAAATGGAAACGACCACAGATCAGCCGCATAGCTGTTTATCTTCAGCCCGTGTGATGCAAAGAGATCGACGAGCTCCTTCCTGTCTTCCTTCGTCGGATACAGTTCGTAATGCCCGTGTGGTTTGAACCCCCCTAATGCAACACCGTCGAAGCCGAGCTCGCCTAACCGCCGGGCCGTTTCTTCCATCGATATCGGGTTTTCGGCGTACTTGCCGAAGGTATACGCCCATGTTCCTATTGATAATTTAACGCTCATATGCTCCTCCCTCACCATTTTGTCTATTTGACTTTTCCTCACTGTATGAAATAATTTGCTGCTTGTTTGATAGATCAACTTTAATAGATTAACTCTGATAGATCAACAGCCGTCCCATTTTTTAACAGGATAAATCTCTATTCAGCAAAAAGCGCCTTCAGGAAATTCAATCCTTTTTTTGCAAGCTCGCGATTGCCCTTTTCTGTGGTTCTCCAGATCGATGCCGCTCGTGCGATAATCTCGACATCCGGGGTGAAGGATTCGATCACAAGATAGCGGTTATACCCTGTTATCTTAAGCGCCTCCTTTACACCTTTCCAGTCGATAGTCCCGGTGCCCGGCGCCCCTCTGTCATTTTCAGATGCATGTACATGATAGAGATACTCACCAGCATTGATAATTGCAGCAGGAAGGCTTTTTTCCTCGATGTTCATGTGGAAAGTATCAAGATGTATCCTGAGCATGGGGCTTGAAACATCTTCTATCAATCTTCTGGCATCAGCACATAGATTAATGAAATCTGTCTCAAACCTGTTCAGCGGCTCAACTGCAAGGTATACACCGCTTTTCTCCGCATAGGCGGCCACCTCACTGAGATTCTTTACCGCAAGCTCCCACTGCCTCTTCCGAGCGCCCTCATCCTCCATCTGCGCTCTGCCAACCATCGAGTATATGGGGCCGATAAAAAGATCACACTCCAGTGCTGTGCAGGCGTCAATGCAATCGATAATGTACTGCTTTGAACCTCTCTGCTCCTCCTCACTTCCACGGAGGTCACGTCCCCGCCCGAAGGCACCGCAAATCGAGCAGCACTCCATGTCATTCGCCTTTAATATCCCTGACATTTCCTTATAATCGATGTCGCCCTTATTCTCAAGAGCTATCTCCACTCCATCGAATCCCATTTCTTTGAATGTTTCAACGTACCTGCTGTCCCGGGTGGTAAAGGGTGAGGCAAAAAGAAATGTATTGATTCCAAATTTCATGACGCACTCCTGTAGTATACGTTAAATTTTTTCATCATGGCACCGGTATTTCTACACGCTCACCGCCTTTCAAAGCAGACTCATGCGCACATATTCCGGCCATTGTCCAGTTGGCTGCTCTTTCAGCATCTACATAGGATTCCCTCTTTTCAATAATCGCTCGAATAAATTCATGTGCAAGATGCGGATGAGAGCCGCCATGCCCCGCGCCCTGCACAAAGGAGGTATGCTCATGCTCTTCATCATACACTCCGTGTATCGTATACGGTGCAATTTCTCTGGGTAAACGATGCCCGTAATCGGGTATTTCGACACGCTCCGCGTCCTCGTAACCAGAGTAAACTACCGGACCCTCACCAGCTATCTGCTCCCACTCAAATGAGAGTTTCGTCCCATATACATCAAAGCTCTCCCTGTACTGGCGGATCGTGTCGAAGAGCGACCTCGTCACCTCACAGGACAGGTCTGAATTCCTGAGAGCTAAAAGAGCAGTCTCGATAGCAAAGGGAGAATTGTATTTTTCAGCATACTCCTCCCTTATCGTCCCTGATCCCTGACAGACCACCGATTCCACTGCTGCGCCGGAAATAGCAAGAAGCGGGCTCAGTGCGTGGGTGGCATAATGCATGGGAGGAAAGCCGTACCAGTAGTCAGGCCAGCCGGGAAGGCTCATGTTCTGCTGATGCGAGCCTCGCAGAAACTGGATCTTACCGAGCTTTCCGGTGTCCACAAGCTCTCTTGCATACAAAAACTCCCGCGTATACACGGCAGTTTCCATCATCATGTATACCCTGCCGGACTTCCTCCTGGCCTTTACAACCTCAATACACTCCTCTTTTGCAAGCCCCAAAGGTACCGTACATGCCGCGTGTTTTCCCGCATTCAGCGATAGGACGGCCATTCGGGCATGTTCTGCAGGGGGAGTAACAATATGTATGGCATCGATCTCGTCGATTTTTAGAAGATCCTCAAATTTTGTGAATCTCCTTTCAACACCGAACTGATTGCCGATCTTATTGAGGTTCTCTTCATTTCGCTGGCAGATAGCATAACATTCTGCATCGGGGTGTTTCTGATAAAGGGGGACAAACTCGGCCCCAAATCCAAGACCAACCACAGCGACTTTCACCTTGTCTGCCATTTTTTTGTTCCTCCGTTCCTGAAATCCTTAACTTTCTGTTTG
>Ga0307442_1000244_pt1 | contig 25278 bp, 19 predicted proteins | sample SalMarWE160430MG_FD_202143 | JGI IMG/M metagenome (GOLD analysis project Ga0307442, IMG submission 202143) | Salt marsh sediment microbial communities from the Plum Island Ecosystem LTER, Massachusetts, United States - WE1604-30 | ecosystem: Environmental > Aquatic > Marine > Intertidal zone >...
GTCATCTACGTTTGAAGGACGGTGAAGTGTAACAAGACCATATTCACCCTGTTGAAGGTTCAATTCTTCGTAAGCTGTACAACTCTCGATCTTCTTCCGAAGCATTTCCAGGGAGTCAATCATGATATTACCGACCCGATGAATCCTCTTCGATGAAATACCTTCCCGTATGAGATTGCTGTCAGCATCAGTGGACGGAGTCCAAAGCACATCAGCCACAGCGTCTGTCACCAGACGGTTTATCTCTTCCGGCATGGTTCGATCGAAGGAGCGAAGACCGGCTTCAAGGTGAGCCACCTTAATCCCGAGTTTCACCGCTGTGAGAGTTGCAGCCATGGTGGAATTGACGTCTCCCACCACTATCACCAGATCGGGGCGTCTTTCCATGAGGAGCTTTTCATATCTTATCATGACGTGTCCAGTCTGTTCAGCGTGTGAGCCGCTCCCCACACCGAGATGAATGTCAGGCTCGGGAAGAGCGAAATCCCGGAGAAATGCGTCGGACATGTTAACGTCGTAATGCTGGCCAGTATGAACAATACAGGTGCTGGCCCAGGACTCCTTTTGAAGAGCGTGGTAAAGAGGGGCTACTTTCATAAAGTTAGGCCTAGCAGCTACAATGAGGTGAATGAGCATTGTTGTAAGACCTTTATCTTAACTGCTTTTGAACGCTCATCGTGGGCCTTCTGGAACACCCAATCTTGAGAAGCGCACGGCCCACCTTAGTAGGCAAATTGCGAATTTACGATATGTCGATTCATCGGCTCCCCTAGGAGCCTGTCGGAGAACTCCCTTTTGATGGGATTCTCAAATAAGTCTTGCTGTTAGCTGTTGAGATTGATAGTTGTTCTTCCATGACAAATCAAACGAAATTCAAGCCGTACACGCCGGGGCAGTTATTGCTTCTGCCGCCGAACATGAGGGACTGGTTGCCGGAAGACGATTTGGTCTATTTCGTGATGGATACGGTTGGCCAACTCGACCTTTCCGACATTTACCGGAGCTACGATGGCTCCAAGGGCGGTCAGCCGCCCTTTGATCCTGAGATGATGACCGGGTTGCTGCTTTACGCTTACTGTGTGGGCGTGCCCAGTTCGAGGAAAATAGAGAAGGCAACTTACGAGCGGGTTCCCTTTCGTGTTCTGACTGCCGATCAACATCCCGACCATGATACCATCGCCGAGTTTCGCAAACGCCATCTTGGTGCGCTGGTCGGACTGTTTGTTCAAGTTCTTCTCATCTGCCAAAAGGCCGGCCTGGTCAAATTGGGTCATGTTGCACTCGACGGTACCAAAGTCAAGGCCAATGCTTCAAAACATAAGGCCATGAGCTACGGGCGTATGGAAAAGAAGGCCCAAGAGCTTGAAGAAGAAGTCAAACGCCTCCTGAGAGAAGCGCAAGTCGCAGACGACGAGGAGGACAACAGGTACGGCAAGGGAAAACGAGGCGTTGAACTTCCCAAGGAACTGCGTTTCAAGCAGAGCCGTCTGGCAAAGATTAAAGAGGCCAAGGCAGCCTTGGAACAAGAGGCCAAGGCTGAGGCCGAAGCCGAACGCGAGGCTAACCGCCGCAAGGAGGAGGCTGCTGCAAAAGCCGGCAAAAAGCCCAGGGGCAAAAAGCCTAAAGAGCCCGATGACAAGCCTAAGCCAAAAGCGCAGCGCAATTTTACCGATCCCGATTCTCGCATTATGAAAGATGGGGCAAGCAAGTCATTTGAGCAAGCCTACAACTGCCAGGCAGCGGTTGATGACAATGCCCAAATCATCGTTGCCCCGCTTGTTACTCAACAGACTAATGACAAGCAACAAGTCAAGCCGCTAATCGAATGCGTAAAAGAAAACCTCAAGGGTCACAAGCCCAACACGATCAGTGCCGACTCCGGCTATTACAGCGAGGACAACGTCACATACCTGGCCACCGAAGAGATAGACGCCCATATTGCTGTTGACAGGCACAAACACGCAGACGGGCCCCGACCGTGTCCTCGTGGCCGAATTCCAAACGATGCCACTACCAAAGACCGTATGGCGCGGAAGCTATCCACGGTTAAGGGCCGCAACGTTTACAAAAAACGCAAACAGATCGTCGAGCCGGTTTTTGGACAAATCAAGGAAGCCCGAGGATTTCGACGATTTCTTCTCCGTGGCCTCGACAAGGTGACGGCTGAGTGGCACTTGATATGCTTGACGCACAATCTGTTAAAGCTACACAAAACCGGATTACTGCCAAACAGCGGGTAGCAACGTGCCGGCACCTTGGCGTTTTCGCCGAATCATGGTGTTCAAAACCAAGTAATGCGGTCCCGATTCACATGCGTGAGCAAGATTCCATCACCACTTTGCATTTTAAAGAGCGAAACCGATTTTTCCGTCGCTTTATACGAAGTTTTCCGACAGACTCCTAGGCGTGTCCGCCGGAGGCGGGTTACTCGGCAGTTTGATCGTCGCGATAATTGGTGCCGTCGTCCTTTTATTTCTGTTGCGCCTGATCAAGAAAGCTTAGTTCAGAGCCTGGGTCAGGCAATATGCCCGAGGTGAGGAACCAGCTGATCTCCAAGGCATAGATGTTTTCGAATTCTTGGCTAAACTGGCTCTGGAAAAAGCGCAAGCCCAAAGAGGGTAAAGCGGCAGAGCGGTCATGCTCGAAAAAAGCAGGCATCGAGCCCGTGGTCCTCTTCGCTAAAGTGCTTGAGGGCCGGAATAGTTTCGGTTTTGCTGAACTGTTACGTTGAGGTTTCTCGGAAAGAACCTTGGGGCGGACTACCTGCCGTAAAGCCTTCCATTGTCTGTCCGACAACATGGAGGGTGTCTGCGAGGTCTTCAATTCAGTTGGAACGGGAGTCGTTGTCACAGACTGCCCTAAACGTGAGCGCGAATGTGACCACTGCAAACCATTTGATGGCCCACAAGGTTTCTGTGAATGTCCCACAAGGCAGGAATTGTATCATCGCTACGGCATCTAGACCGATGAAATCCCGCCTCTCTGCCCAATACGTCTTAACGGTTGGATTTGCGATAACTTTTCAAAATGGAGGATTATGAACCAGGTATTCTGATCATAGATAACAACGGGAGGGGTTTGAGAATCGCCTTCCAAAACGTTTCGATCGCCGAATGATATCCGGAGACAAAAGAACCTTCCGGCCGGTTAAAGATTGCTTACCAAAACCTCTATCCTGATAAGTTACAAGATATCAATAGGACATCAAACAAACCAGCCGGAAATGCCCATCTATAGCGGGTTTGAGAATTTTGTATCCTATTTGTATCCTCTCCAGCCGACAGCATGCTAACTACGCGACATCATGCACAGAAGGGCATGAAAACCAGGCGTTCGTAATTCTGTCATGATGAAAGTGGGTTAACTGGTTGGAATTCTGAAAGTGTGCATGTATGGGGTTCAGGGTTTCGGCGGAACCCCTCGCCGATGCCTTTGGGCTGAAGGCTGTGTCCAAAACTGTGTCCAAAATCCGGTGACAAAGGATGATTTTAAATGATATCAAGTGACATCGGACGAAGAAGGCAAGGTCAAAAAAGCTCAGTAATGTTATCATTTTAGATAACGGGATATAATTTATAATTACCTGTTATCATTGCGCTTTTTCGGATTCAACTCCCGCCGCCTCCACCATTGAATTTCAGACGAACCGGTCCGGGTGTCGCAAAGGACATGTCTGGCGGTTCGTTTTTTTTGTTTATAGGGCGTTACGGCGTTTTACGACGCCTCTAGCTTCACTCGCCATGATCAGAAACAACACCGGCTGCCTGCCTGCGCGACCGGCGTTTCAAAGCTCTAACGTGTTACGATACTTGGTAGACAAGCAAACACAATGTAGCTTCAAGACCGACAAAGCCACTCCCTCGCCAGCTCCGCAAACCTATTCTCTCTGATGGCAGCCCGGATCTGGCCCATTAAAGATTCCAGAAAATACAAGTTGTGAATGGTTGCAAGACGGATTGCCAATACCTCCTTGGCGACGAATAGATGTCTGATGTAGGCCCTGGAGTGATGACAACAGGTGTAGCAACGGCACCCTTCCTCAATGGGGCGAGCATCGTCTTTGAATTGCCTGTTCAAGATATTGATCCTAAATCGCTTCGCAGACTTGACCAGCAGCGTCCCGGTCCGGGCCATGCGTGTCGGTGCCACACAGTCGAAAAGATCCACCCCGCGCTTGACCACCTCAAAGATGTCTCCCACCTCACCGATGCCCAGAAGGTGCCGCGGCTTGGCTGGTGGCAGCAGAGAAAGCGTCCAGTCCAGGACCTGGTGCATCTCTTCCTTTGAGCTTCCCAAAGACCCCCCTATGGCATAGCCGTCAAAGGCTTGGTCTGCAATGAAGGCAGCGCTCTCTTTCCTCAAATCTTGGTAGGCCCCGCCCTGAACAATCCCCAACAGGGCCTGCCAGCTATCGGGCGTCCTGTGGAAAGCCTCCAAGGCGCGCAGGGCCCACCGGTGAGTTCGCTCCATGGCAGCCTTGGTGTAGTGGTAGTCGTGGAGCGGCGAGGTGCATTCATCCAGCACCAGGATGATGTCCGCACCGAGCCTGCGCCCGATCTCAATCACCCCCTCAGGGGTGAACCGGTGCGATGAGCCATCCAGGTATGATATGAAGTCAACCCCGCCCTCATCCACCTTGACCAAAGGTTTGCCCGTTTTTGAACGCAAGTGCCCGCCGTGATCCTTCTCCTCGGGAAAGATGGATGCAATCTTTCCTACCCCGTGTTCCTTGCCCGCACCGAGGCTAAAGATCTGAAAACCGCCGGAGTCCGTGATCAAGGGCCCCTGGCAGCCCATAAACCGATGGAGCCCCCCCATTTTCTCTATGAGATCTTCCCCAGGTTGGAGATGAAGGTGGTAGGCATTGGTGATAATGACCTGGTTTCCGATCTCGCGAAGGTCTTCTACGGACAGGCTCTTCACGGTCCCTTGTGTGCCCACAGCAACAAAGGACGGGGTCTGGATGGCCCCATGCGGGGTCACCCATTCGCCGGCCCTGGCCCTGTCTTCTTGTGCCAAGAGTTCAAATGAGAACATTAATGGTCTCGTAACAATTTCCATTCCACGGCAAAGAAAAAAGCTTCAAATGCAAGGCGCGCAAAGCCTGAGGAGAGAGGAGTACTGATAGTACGTTGCAATGACGAAGGCTGCAGCGCAACGCAGCAGTTGGACTTTTTGCGAAGCCGTTGGCATTAGTAAAAAATGGTCAACGTCCTATGATAAGGTCTTTTCTTATATGCCCTGTCCTGGCCCAGATTCCAGAGGATGTGATCAATCTCAAAGGCCCTCAAGGCCTTCCCCACCCGGTCCAGCTCCTGCCGGATGAGCTCCACGGCTTGGATCGTGTTGGCCCGGATCTCAATTTCCTCAGGCCCCCCTGGCTCAAGAAGGATCTTTTGATCCACCTTTTGGGCCAGGGCTCGGGAGTAATGCAAGATGCCCAGCTGACGCAGGACTTGAGGCAACTTATAATCGGAAAAGGCCGTGAGTTCCTCTATATCTGTAAAATAGCCCCAGTCTTTACCGCCAAAGGCCCCGTAAAGGTCAGCGGCAAATATCTGCGCCCGTTTATAGAAAAAGGCCTTGTAGCCCTGATAGTCTGCCGTGTCTCGAAACGATGAAAGTTTTCCGGCCAACAACCGAGCCAGCTTCACAGCAGATCCTTGAGCGGTCTCTACCAGGTGATGGCCCTTGCCGTCGTAGTCTTCAAGCAGGACCCGCCCCAGTTCATGAAGGCTCTCAAGACGATATACCAGCAGTTGCAGTACGCCTTGTCCACCTAACACCTGTTTCAATTGATCTAAGGAGAGCTCGGCCAGATACTCGGCCTCGGTGATGGGAATCCCTGACTCCACGGCCCGTTTGAGAGAGGCTGCCAGGGCGTAATATCCGGAAAGCTTGCCCAATGCGTCATTGATTTCCCACCTGCGGTGTCCTAACGGAGGCCAGAAGCAGAAATTGAGGCTGTCCAAGACCAGAAGGTAAGAAACCGTTTCCTCCCCCCTGCCACAAAAGTGGTAGCGGTCGTCCCAGGGGGGCACCTTGATCCCTTGTTGAAGAAGCTTGCGGCAAAAACCGATCAGGGCTTCCTTGTCGAGCCGCACTGCCTGGCTCTTTGCCGAAACGTACTTTGCAGTCTTACGGACTTCGTCCATCCTTGCCCATAATCCAGAAGGTTACAGGGAAACGCCACACTGAGTCGCCAGCCCACACAAGAAAGATACGCAGACTAAACCCCATAGGATCATAGCCTCCTGTAGATTCGCCTTGAACGCAGACGCGGTATGATTGACCGGCCTGCTCCCCGCAAGCCCCGTCCGGAAGGGCGGGGTCAAGGGGAGCTATACAAAAATGGCAATCTTCCTCGCCGGGAAGCCCCGCCCGGGAGGGCGGGGAGGCTTCACAAATCTTTAACCCGTATCCTGCCATCTGTCAAAACCTTGCGATCGAGCCCAATTGGTGAATGTTTGACACAGAGTTATCAAGGATGTTAAATCGTAAATCTACGATATTCGATTAATTGTGGGGGGAATATGAAATCACGAGAAAACGAAATCAAGAACATGGTCAAGGAACGTTATTCAAACATTGCTAAATCTGGGAGTGCCTGCTGTTCACCCGAGTGTGGTGGTGGCCTATCAAACCCTGTCCAGATTCTGAATATGGGACAGAAGGTTGGCTATACGAATGACCAACTCACAATTGGATTGGGGGAAGCCAACCTCGGTCTTGGATGCGGAAATCCCATCGGCGTTGCTGATTTGAAACCAGGGGAAAGGGTTGTCGATCTAGGAAGTGGCGGTGGATTTGATGCTTTTCTCGCTGCGAAAAGCGTGGGGCCTGAGGGGAAGGTCATCGGCGTTGACATGACGCCTGAAATGATAAACAAGGCCAAGAAGAATGCCGAGAGACTCAATGTTAGCAATGTTGAGTTTAGATCGGGAGAGATAGAAAAATTGCCAGTTGCCGACGATTCAGTGGATGTAGTGCTCTCAAACTGTGTGCTCAATCTTTCGCCTAATAAAAGGGCTGTGTATGGAGAAATTTTCAGAGTCCTTAAGCCAGGCGGTCGAATCAGCATATCGGACGTCTTGCGTTCAGGTGAACTCCCAGACAAAATCAAGAATGATCCTAGAGCTTACACCGGCTGAATTGCCGGGGCAATCTCACCTGATGAGGTGAGGCAGATCTTGAATGGACTGGGCTTTGAAGGCGTTTCCATCACCAGGAAAGACAAGAGCGAAGAAATAATTAAGAGTTGGAATTTGGGAGAGGGCACAGAGCGCCTAGTATTTTCTGCATATGTGACGGCGAGCAAGCCTAGAGGGAAAGAAGCTGTTGAAGAAGAGAAGAATGGCACTAAAGCGTGACATAGCGGCTATCAAGGCGGTTGCCAAAATGCCTGTTAAGGAGTGCAGAAAGAGATTAGCTGAACTGACCAGGGGGCTTGCACATCCTGCACGTGTAGAGATCGTCAGTATGCTTGCAAACAGGCCTCCAGATGCGAAATGTGTCTGTGGTGAAATTGTAGATGCACTTCCTCTTGCACAGTCTACTGTCTCCCAACACCTCAAAGTCCTCAAGGAAACAGGCTGGATACAAGGGGAAATCGATCGGCCACGTGTTTGCTACTGCCTTATAGAGGATATTTTCCAGTATTATATCGCTGTGATGGAACGATGCCTTGAGAAAGTGTGAACTCTATCCCAACTTGATTGAAGGTCCCTGTAGCAAGCTACAGGGAATCTTCGACCGTAAGGAACGCTGACTTTTTTAGATACGCTTGCTAACCCCGCAGCAAGCTACGGGCAATGCGCTCGCTCTTGCGGTTCAAGTTTCGTACATCTGTCAACCATCTCTGCCGGCGATTTAAAAGTGACCAACACTGATACCTGCTATCACATGCAACTATCTGAGATTCCATATTTTTTAGGTAGTCGAAGGATATCTCTGGAGGCTGCCTTTTTACTCTTCCAGGATTGACATTTTCTTCGATCTTCAATAGAAACCTATCAGCTAACCCACTGATTTCAAAATTAAAGGACTTGGCAAGCAAACATCCAATCTTGCAGCCATGAGCCTATTTCCGACACGCAGCTTTTTGCAGGGCGACAAAACGGATCGCGGCTATGAGCAAAATAACGTGTTTTAGTAAGCTGAGAAGTTGGGGCGGCATTCTTCTTTTGTGTTTCTTGTTAACGTTCGTTTTCAGTTCCTGTGCTTCGAACGCCTTAAAAGGTAAAGACAGACTTGACCCCGAGTTAACTCAACTCCTCCGAGCCGCCCCTTCTAGTGAATCCTATCCAGATGCAGACATCATCTTCCTTTTGGATGAAAATATTGAAGAAATCTTCAGTGACGGAAGCTGTAAAAGCACCACCCATCAGGTTTTCAAGATCCTGACGGACGCCGGCAAGGACTATGCTGATAGCGAGGTCGGCTACGACTCCCGCACAGAGACCATATCTCTTCTCTATGCCAGAACAATCACTTCAGGAGGAAATATCATTCCCCTGAAAGAAGATGCTATAACCGTCGTTACCCCATATAGCGAATTTCCCAAATACAGTGACTACAAAGAGCTGACTTTCTCTATGCCGGGAGTAGAGTTGGGCTGTATCATCGATTATCAATACGTGATCGCGCAAGAGCCTATCATTGAGGGGGAATTTGCAAGCAGTTTCTTTGTTCAATGGAAAGACCCTATTCTGCTTTCCAGGTATAAGGTCATCACCCCAGAACATACAGACCTGAAGTACCTTCTATTGAATCCCTTAGAAGACGTCTCGCGGCCACCCCATATTACCCATAGCAAGGGCAAGAAGATTTATCTTTGGGAATACAAGAACATTCCTCAGATCCAGATATTGGACGAAGAAGACTTGCCCCCTATGGAGGAGATCGCCTTCAATATCTGGGTGTCCACCATGGATTCCTGGGAGCCGTTTTTCCTCTGGTGGAGGAAACAAGTTGAGGGCAAGACGGAGCCCAATGAGGCCATAAAGAAGAAAGTAGCCGAGTTGATACAGGATTTCCCAAGTTCCAGAGATAGAATGGAGGCCCTGTTCGATTATGTGAAGCGAACAGTTCGCTATGTCTCTATTGATCTAGGTCAGTCGGGTTATGTACCTGAATCGGCCCCAGAAGTCTTTGAAAACAAGTACGGGGACTGCAAAGACAAGAGCACCCTCCTCATAAGCATGCTCAAGGAGGCGGGAATTCCTGCCTATTACGTGTTGATCCCCACCCATGACGTATCCAATCTAATTAGGGATTTTCCTCATCCCTTTCAGTTCAATCACTGCATCGTCGCAGCAGAGACGAAGGGGGGTTATCAGTTTCTTGACCCCACAGCTGAAGACCACCCGTTCGATTATCTCCCGAATGACGATCAAAATCGGGGGGTCGTCATCTTTGAAGACCGTGAAGTCCTTTTTTCGACGACTCCATTGGCTGAGCCGGAGGAAAACACTGTTTGTTTTCGCCAGGAAATCGAAATAGGGTCCGATGGATTCATAAGGGTCAATCAAAGATATTCCGCCTCGGGCTCAAAAGAAGTGGCTTTTCGTTCATTCTTTATTGATTCCGGGCCTACAGAGACACGAGAGGGTCTACGTGAACTTATCAGTGAAACCTCTCCAAAGGCAGAACTCGTAGATTATACCCATTCAGATCCTTTAGATTTCAAAGGACCCTTTATCTGGGAAATGACATATACTGTGAGTGATTATTGTGTGAAGGCAGCGGACCTTCTGATATTCCAGGTGCCAAACATTGAAGCAGAGTGTTTGGGCGCGGATAAGGAGGAACGGCAATACCAAACGCCATACGAACCTAGGTCTTATAGCAAGAAGGAAGCCCAGTTTAGCGTACCCGAGGGTTACGACATCTATCACCTACCTGAACAGGTAGAAATGAACAACCCTTACTTTGAATATCGGTCAACCTATCGAACAGAAGGCCGAAAGATATTTTTTGAAGGGGAGTTACTTAGGAAAACTGTCCAGATTCCGCCGAAGAGTTATGGGGAGTACCGGGAATTGTGTCAGATTATGCTTAATAGGTCCAAGGGGTATGTGGTATTTAGAAAGACTAAGCGATGATCGGCTCGGCATTCAGATGGTATCCCGTGCTGATGGCCTGCCAGGGCTTGCAACATGAACTTGAATGTCTTGATGTCCATATGAACCTGGAGGTTCCAGCCTACCTGCCGCCCCACAGTGCCCATTCTTGACAGCAGTTGCGATTTCCGATAGAGATTTGTGCATAACTTGTTTAATCCACGGTTAAAAACTGTGGCAAGCGATCGATGATGCCCACTAAGAAATGGGGCGTGTAGGTATCATGACGGATATCTGTTATTCTCTCGCCTAAAGCATATACTACCCCTGGCATTCCAAACCACTTGCAGCCCGTGACGATTCTTCCATATTCCTGCCTTGATAACACAATGGTGACGAGATCTTTTCAGATGACAGACCACCGCAGGGCCCACAAATGGCACCCCCGAATCTGCAAAACCATGGCCCATTTCTGATTTGCTGGGACGTACGAAGGTTAGCCTTAACATCACGATTATGCTATAGGTTTTTTGAGGTGTTATGCCATGGTAAGGATGAATGCTTCGTGTAAAGCCGTGTGGTTGACCTTCTTGCTCATTCCAATTGTCTTGGATGCCGTGTCATGGGCTGGCGAATATGCTGGCGCTGAACAATGCAAAGAATGTCATGCAAAGGAATATGATCAATGGAAAGAGTCAGGGCATGCCAAGGTTCTTTCTCGCGTTGATGGCAGTGTGTCCCGTGCGGTCGGTCTTCCAGAAGGGCATGATGAGACGACCATTTCGTATATAATTGGCGGCTTTAAATGGAAAGCATTGTTCCTTGACAAGAATGGTTACGTAATCACTTCAACTTCCACGAGCGGGGGGAAAAGCCAATACAACATTCAAAGTGGACAATGGGTGGATTATCTTCCTGACCAAAAGCTTCCCTACTACAGTTGTGGAGGATGTCATACAACGGGGTACTCTCCAGAAGGGCATCAGAATGGTCTAGAAGGGATCCGAGGAACATGGAAATTCGACGGTGTCCAATGTGAAGTCTGTCATGGCCCCGGGGGAAGGCATGTTCGTTCGAATCTTAAATCTGACACAATGGTAGACAGAACTGTATGTTGGAAGTGTCACGGCACTGAACCACACGATGCGATTCCAATGAACGGCGTTTTTCTCTCACAATACACTGAGGCGAATCAATTGCTCGCAAGCAAGAAAAGGGACTTCGCTTGCTTAGACTGTCATAACCCCCATGCGAGAGCAGAAGAATCCATCAAGCAAGGCTGCGCAGAGTGTCATGAGGACAAAAAGGTCGAATACACAGGGAGTCTCATGGACAGGGTTGGTGTTACCTGTATGGACTGTCACATGCCACCTGCAGGCGTTATTGCAGAAGGTGATCGCGAGTCATTTAGCGGTGATTTCAAAAGCCATCTATTCCATATTGACTACCGGAAGGACTTCCCAAGGGTCATCCGGAATGTCATACGATTGAATCCCGGGTATTTGACGGTTGACTATGCTTGCATGAGGTGCCACCAGACTTATGAGAACAGGTCGTGGGCTGTCCGGTACAGTATGTTTGTTCACTCCATTACGGTCACGACTGACGTTAAGATCAAGCGGTTCCAAATAATATTCTGTGGTATTGGATTCTTTTTTGCCATGCTGGCCTTTATTGCGGCTCTTTCTCTAAAGAATTGGTTATGGCCGAACTTAGATAAGAAAAAGATGTTGGCTATTCACAGAAATTGCGCATGGATTGCTTTTTTCATATGGTGGTTTATGTCAGCAATGTCTGTCTATTTTCTTTTTCCGTTTGAGGAACCTGCAAGAGTGCTAAATTTGGGATGGTTCTTGATGCATATGATTGGAGGGATATTTGGTCTTGCTTTCTATATTGGCAAAGTTTTAACAGTCAGAATATTCAAAAAGGGATGGCAATGGCAGGGAGTTTTTTTTGGAATCGGGTTGTTTGTGTTCTGGCTGATAGATTTCCTAACTGTTTTGGTCAGAACCTCCCTTCATGGAGAGTTATCCACCCTTTTGTTCTGACTTTTCAACCGGATTGGTCCGTAATAGGGCTTCTAGAACCGAATTTGGCCTATGTCTGTCTCTATAAAGGCCCTCCGTTGCTGTTAAGGGCATGAAAGATATCCTTGCAAGGTCCGAATTGGGGCATGGCAGGACCCGATTGGCGGTGTCTGCTATGTATATGTAACTATTTGCAAGTCGGAATTTTTGGGGTATCCAGAAACAGAGGAAGGGAAAATGAAGACGGACAGCAACACACTCCGAAAGTATGGACATACCATCGTAGACTGGATCGCAGATTATATGGATCATATAGAAGAATACCCGGTCCTTTCCCAGGTTCAACCTGGTGAGATCAAAGATCAGCTACCCCCAACGGCGCCCGAGGAATCAGAGGACATGGAAGCGATCTTTGACGATTTTAAACAGATCCTTGTGCCGGGCATCACCCATTGGCAACACCCCTCCTTCTTCGCCTACTTTCCTGCAAATACCAGCGAGCCATCGATTTTGGCCGAGTTTCTGACAGCTGCCCTGGGCGCCCAATGCATGGTGTGGCAAACTTCTCCGGCAGCCACTGAACTGGAAGAAGTCGTTATGGATTGGCTTCGTCAGATGCTGGGGCTTCCGGAAGGTTTCAGTGGTGTGATCCAAGACACGGCCTCCACCTCGACCCTGTGCGCCCTGCTTTGCGCCAGGGAACGGGCAACGAGCTTTGCCATCAATCAGCACGGGTTTCAGGCTGAAATCGGTCAAAAGCTCATCGTCTATACGTCGGAAGAAGCCCATTCTTCTGTTGAAAAAGGCATCAAGATTGCTGGTTTTGGCAAAGATCAGCTCCGCCTCATTGCCACAGGAACCGACTTTGCCATGATTCCAGGGGCGCTGGAAAAGGCCATCGATGTGGACAGGCAAGATGGTAATGTACCGTGCTGTGTCGTCGCAACGGTCGGCACCACCTCTTCAACGGCAATGGATCCGTTGAGGCCCATCGGGGCAATCTGTGACCATGAGCACCTCTGGCTCCACGTGGATGCGGCGATGGCGGGAACTGCAGCCATCCTTCCGGAGATGCGCCATATCCTTGACGGCATCGAGTATGCGGATTCGTTTGTATTCAATCCGCACAAATGGATGTTCACAAATTTCGATTGTTCGGCCTACTTTTGCAAGGATCCCAAAGTCCTGACCTCCACGTTCGAGATTCTGCCCGAGTATTTGAAAACCGGCGCGGGACGACGAGTCAAAAACTTTCGCGATTGGGGGATCCCTCTGGGTCGTCGCTTCAGGGCCCTCAAGCTGTGGTTTGTGATCCGCTATTTCGGGGTCAGGGGCCTCCAGGAAAAGGTGCGAGCCCACATACGGCTTGCAAAAGAATGTGAGTCATGGATCCGGACAGACCCTCGATTCGAGGTGATGGCGCTCGTGACCATCAACCTGGTCTGTTTCCGGTATCACCCATCCCACCGCACGTTTACGGAAGAAGAACTCGAACAAATCAACAAGGGTCTAATGAATGAGCTCAACCGTTCGGGGAAGATGTTTGTCACGCATACCAAGCTGAAAGGAAAGTTCGCATTGCGCCTTTGCATTGGCCAGACCAACACGACTCTGGATCATGTCCAAAAGGCATGGGAAAGAATTCAGGCGTCCGTGGCCGATTTGTGAGCCTGTGAGTCCCGTGATGTGGCAAAAACACGCTGTTCAGGCTTGTTGTGAGATAACTCTCAGGCGGTCGAACCCATCCTGGGGGGACTGTCCCGATTTGTCTGTACTGCGGGGATCTTCAAACGGGAAGGGGATCTAATAGCACATGGCACCCACCTGCTCCTCTATCTCTTGAGCGCAGGCATCCTTTTCCTGGTCCGGCACATCTATGTTGATGGTATCTGTGGCCAGGTCTATCTTGATAGTCCCTCCGTGTTTCTCTACAATCGACCGAATGAGGTACAAAGACAAGGCACGGAGTTTGGACTTCTGGCTTGTTGCCCACACATAATCTGCCGCCATACCCTGGTCGCCGGCAGGACTTGCTGTGTGTGATGTGTTCCAAGGGGTTCTGTGCGTCATAGTGTAAACCTTCTCTGCGCAATCGTTGCCCATTAGTTTTCAAATCGGCATCTTAGGAAAAGAACTTGAGATGAAATACAATCAGGGGAGGCAGGCCGCAAGGCCCCGGTGAGGACTAAACTGTCAGTTTGCCGGATCTTAAAGCGTAAGCGACGCCTATGCCCACACCAAAGCCGACAGCGAGATTTGAGGCAAGGGTTATACCCAACATCACCAAAGCGACAAAGAGATCTTTTCGCTCCTTCATGTCGATGATGGTCAGCGCCAGCTGGCTGCCGGCAAAAAGCAGCAATACGCCCAGCACCGACATGGGGATGAGGTATACAACCGCAAGAGCGTGAAACCCCAAAAAAATAGCCAACAAGAGGAAAATAACCCCGATCATGAGATTGGACCCTGCGGTACGTGCCCCGAAGCGATAATGGGCTGCGAGGCCTCCCGCCCCGTGGCATAGCGGCATGCCACCCAGGAGAGAGCTCAAGAAGTTGGCCAAACTCATGCTCATGCACAAAGCGCTGTAGGTCACCCTCTTCGAGTCTTCCCCAAAATACTGCCTGGACAGATCAGCATTGGCAATCACGGCGTTGCCCAGTGTCATGGGAATCTGCGGCAGGACCAGTACAAGCACAGCCAAGGTGAAATCAGCTCCTGTTGGGATTCCAAATGGCAAAATCTGGGGCATAGAGATACCAAGCTGGAGCTTATCAAAGCCCTGGTGCGTGCCCGAAACCAAGCCCACACCCAGACCGAACAAAACCACAAGAAGTCCTGCCGGAAATTTCTTGTTATCCAGCAACAAGAAGGTCAAAACGCCACCGATGATCCCGATCACGATGCCAATGGGAATCGGCCCCAAGCTCTGTACGCTCAGGTAGGGTTCGGCCATCTGGCGGAGCATCTGAAATTTCGAGGAGCCTGCCATGAACCTGACTCCCTGGGCCATCAACAGGGTTCCCGTGGAAATCTGGACTCCCCTGACGACCGGGGTAGGGATCCATTTTCCGATGATTCTAATCGTGCCCGTGGCCCCGATGACCAAGAGAAACACACCCATCAAGACTCCTGAGGCGATGATCTGGGAAGCGCTCATGGCCGTCACAATGGCATAGGCCCCAATGACCTTCATGGGCTGGACCGGAACCGTCACGCCATAGTACAAACCAGAAAAAATATAGAAAAGACCCACCGAAAAAAACAGGCCCGAGGTGCTCAGTCCATTGATCATGATCATGCCCACAGCCAACGGAATAAGTGTGCCCAGGTCCCCCAACGATCCTGCCAATTCCAGTCGGTCAAATTTGTATGATGAATGCGTGCTCATTGATCTACCCGCTAAAACCGCCTCTCCGCACAACGATTGCCGAATGATTTCGATGACTCATGCAGCGCCCCTGGAAGGAAGAGCCGTTGAAGCTTTCATCGACAGCCGTGTTATTTCATACTCGCCTTCCTCCACAGTTCACAGAAAGCTTCATGCTCCTCTCTGCTGCACGCTTTTCCGACCGCCCATTTCAAAGATATGGGAGCAATCATTGTCGTGATGAAAGCCATCATCACCAAGCCGGAGAACTGGCTGGTTGTGAGTAACGGTTGACTGATCGTGTGGCTGGCCATGAGTTGGTTGCTTAGTTGAATAACCACCGCAACCAAGACCAGCTCCACAGCCCCTCGTCCATTCATACCGAAGCCCATGATGATGGATTGCCGGCGGTTGTGCCCGAAAAGGAAGGCGCCTAACCCACAGCCAACAACCTTACCAATGATGGCAACGCAAGTCATAGCCAGAGTCAGGAGGATGAAAGACTTCTCCCACTCCAAGTGAAGATGGAATGACAGGGAGACAAAAAAAACAGGTGTTAAGAAACCGTAACTCATCGCGAAAAACCGATCCCTTATCCTCTGGTAGACCGCCTCATCCATCATCTCCTTTCGCACAAACTGGCCCGCCAAAAACGCCCCGATAATCAAGTGAAGACCTGCCAACTCGGCCAAATAGGCCATGACCAGGGCTGAGACCAGGGCGAACGTAAACCCCTTGGCGTTGTAATCCCCCAAACGCTGCATTGCTCTAGGGACTACAAAATGGCCGGCAAGGATACTCACGCCAAAGAAGCCGGTCACCTTCAAAACAACGGTCAACAGTGGAAGGATCTCAAAAGTCCCGCTCTCAGCCACACCTAGCAGGATTGAAAGAGTAACCAAGGAAAGAATATCATCCACAATAGCGGCGCCAATGATAATATGCCCAAGTTGTGTTCTTAGAATCTGCATGTTCTCCAGAACTACGGCCTGAACCGCTATGGCGGTCACGGACAGCCCTGTGCCTACAAAAAGAGACTGGTACACAGTACCTCCAAAGCCTCTGACCACAAAATATCCAAGAACAAAGGGTAAAACAAAACCACCCACTGCGACGGCCATAGAGGGCCACTTGTGCTCCATAAGTTCTCTTGGATCCATCTCCATCCCCGCGTAAAACATGGCGAAGAAGATGCCCAGTTCGGCCAGTAGCCCCAAGGGCTCCGTGGCACTGATGATGCCCAGCCAAGCAGGACCCAGAATGACTCCGGCTAACAGCTCTCCCAGCATGACCGGCAGGCCGAAGCGCATAAACAGCCCGCCCAGAGCCCACGCAACCGTCAAGATAAGGAGAAGATCAATGATAAGCTGGGGTGTGTAATGGCTATCTTGAATTCCAAACTCGTCAGGCCTCTCTCACCTCGGCGTGAAGCAACATCACCGCAGGGTTACATCTGGCCCTTTATCGAAGACCGAAATCAAGCCACTGGCTGTGCCGGTGTGGACCTGGTAGGCCTTACCGGTTAACCATGACAGGCTCTCATTGCCGAGGGCCCTGAAGGGGTCAATCAGCAAAGAGACTCAACTTCCATGAAGGCAAAAGTGCGATCCGACTATGTGGTGGGTTTGGAACAAGTGTATCGGGAAGGCACTTTTGGAAAAGAGGGTACGGTGTCGGTACAGCAGAATGGGATGATGACGGCTTCGGAAAAAGCCCAGCTGCGGCGTTGCTCTTCATCGTTCGTCTGCCTGTGCGTTGCCCGCAGACAAGTCACTGCGACATACGATAACTATGCCTCATTTCTCAAGATTCGAGCGCCCTGTATTTGGAGCTTGCTTCTTATGCCGTGCAGAGACTCAGGTTTACCATTCCACATAGCACTCCGGGCTGACCGTTTCCAGGAGTTCCCTGAATACGCACATGAGGTTTACTACGCCAACGGGCTCGCCATCCCTAGTGACCAGTTGCTGGCGAAGCCCTTCCTTAAACAACATGTAGATGGCCTGATTCATCTTATCGTCCTCCTTCAATACGGCTTCAAAGGGGGACATGATATCTCTTACTTTCTTGTGGGCCTCTTGCTTCACCAGGTCAAAAAATGTGGCGTGCAACCACTTGAAGCGTTCTTGAAATTCACCTATCTCCTCGGCGACTTCCAGTGCCCGGGAAGAAATCGCACGGCCGCTGAAGACCTCTGGGTGCTTAGCAGATTCAGGGACCAGGCCTCGAGTAAGATCATAGATAGAAAACTTGCCTATGATCTTTTTTGATGCATCAGTAACGAGAAGTGTCTTGTGAAAACGACCGGGGTCACCTGCCTTCAGCTTCTCATGATTTTTTTTCAATATAGTCAAAGCATCGCACAGGGGGGCGTCAACATCGATTCGATCATACTCTTCAATAGGATTCATAATCTCCTTGACCGTTCTTTCTGCTCCCATACCTTCGTCCTCCTCTAGTCGAAGTGTCTGATAATCATGACATAAGAGTCCTCGTTGCCAACAGCGTAGGAACTGATCTTGTTATACTATTGCACATGGAATTTCAAGGTGTTTTTCCTGCAGATGCATGGGTTTTCATGAAGAAGTTCCTCCAGTGAGTTCAGGAGGCGACATGCGCGGCACCACACCACCGGTCAGACATGGCACTGCAACCCATTGGGATTGGAAACCGGCATCAGTTCTTTCCATCACTATAGATTATGGACGGGCCTTGAAGGATTTCAAAATCAGCTTCCTTGAAAAGTTCCATGCAACGTCTCACATCCAGTCCTCTGCCCTTGGCCGTGTCCACCTCAGTGTCACGTGGATTGGTGCCCACTTCTGCCCAGAACAGGTTGGCGCCTGCTGTTGCCCCCAGTATATTGGGTTCGTGTGTGCAATTGCCGATAAGGTCTCTTCCCATAGCCAATCGAACCACGGCAACGAAAAAAGCCATGCGATACTCGCTGATCGTTCCGTATTTTGCCAGCTCAGAACCTGGAATACTTATTCTTCGCATGGCTCCGCTAAAACAGGGCTTCATCTCCCGTCCTATGAGAATTTTGTCTGCGATTTCATCCAAAGAGTGTTCTGGACCTATGGGTTCCACACAGGTTCCGATCAACAATCCGGCCTCACGAGCAGCCCTAACAGTGCTCAAACGAGTCTCTGGATCGATCTTGGTGTCTCTTCCTTCGCCCATCCTGACCGCATGATAGATACCAGCATAGCCGGCATCCTTCAGTTGTTCGCCCTCCTCATCCCCAAAATCCCCAACATTGGCTATCATAACCGTATCAGGCCTTAGTTTTGCTCTGGCCTCCCTTGACACCTCTATGAATCTGCTAAATGGATAGTCCCCAGTGGTCATCAGGAATATGGCATTCGCTCCCTGTTTTTCCGCTATCAGGGCGAGTTCGGTAACCTGTTCGGGGCTGAGTTCGTTTTTTTCTTTGAAGACCTTGTTCTTCGCTGCAAAGGCACAAAACGAACAGTTCTTCGGACAGGGTGACAGATTAACGCCTATTTGAGCGTGGACTTCTGCCCTGCCTTTTGAGGCCGTACGATTCATCGCATCGGCAGAAGCCATTAAAAAGCCGGCCCCTAGAGAATGGGCAGAGATACCTAAGGCGAAGATGATTTCATCTCGTGCGAGAAGATGACCCTCGCATACCTTGGCAACGATGTCCGCGATCTTTCGATCTACCTGCATATGAGCCACTCCTTATTACGCATCGAACCTTCTATTGGACAAGGGTGAGGCCCATGCTTGCGTCTCAGGCAATGAAAAGGCGCGCCAAGAGTGCGATAGCGATGGGTTCGGGTTAGACTGGATCGTCTAACCAACTGAAATCATTGGTGCCCCCGGCGTGATTCGAACACGCGGCGCAAGGATTAGGAATCCTTTGCTCTATCCCCTGAGCTACGGGGGCGATACGAGAGAGCCTAGCACCAAAGGCTCCTTCCTGACAAGCGTTTTCCCGCGTCATATCAAGCTCCTCGGCCTCGTCGCATGTCCGCTACGCGCACACCGTCAAATGCTTGACGCTTCCTTCTGACCGGATGTCCGGTTGCTCATTGATGCGGCAGTCCGCCACTGTCCCCTCTGCGTGCCCACCATCAGTGAAGGTCCCCGACCAAAGGTCTGGGCTTGCGGGAAGCAAGCCGGCCAATGTATAAAAAAGCCAATGACATCGTCTAGTTAACCGAAATCATTGGCCTCGTTAAACCTGCTGTACTCGGATTCAGATTCCCGGGCTCTTTCCGACGAACTGCGGCGGCGCCCCCTAGTTGGTGTCCACCCTCAACACCTGCCCTGGATATATCTTCGACCTGGGAGTCAGGTCATTCAAGCTGAGAAATCGTTTCAGCTTCATGTTGTGTTTCACGGCAATGTGATAGGGGCTATCACCCCGTTTAACCTTGTACCCCTTCGTGCCCACCTGTGGTTCCACGCTATGCGTTCCCTTGCGGATGAGGAGCCGTTGGCCGATGTGAAGTCGAGAGCTCTTCAGGTGGTTGAGGCCCATGATTTCCTGGATGTTCGTATCATGCCGTCTTGCCAGGAGCCACAGCGAGTCCCCCCGCTTGACACGATACCGGAGGGGCTTCAAAGAATCGCACCCTGCCGTCTCAGATGTCTTCGCGTAAACACGCCCACTGCCTCTGAGGGGAATTTTCAGCTTCTGTCCAACCCGGATGTAGTTTGGGCTCCGAATGTTGTTGACCACCATGATAGCACGGATGCTGGTATGGTACCGGCGGGCGAGCTGTGACAGGCTTTGACCCGGGCGGACCCGATGATACGTATAGTGTCTCCTGGGCGGCGTATACTCGGGAATCCCATCCAGCTTTGCGTTCAACGTCGGACCTTGCCCCTCGGGGGCCTTCAGTTGGTAGGCCGTGGGGGGGGTAACCTTGTAGCGGAGTTCCGGGTTCAACATCTCAAGCTGCTCGCCGGGCACGCTCAGGGCTTTTGCTATATCTTTTAAACGCACCTGTTTGGACACCGTGACCTGTTCATACAGCAGAGGCGGATCAAGGTCTGTCAGATCGAAACCGAACCGGGCCGGGTCGTTGATGATATGGAGAGCCGCGAGAAACCGGGGGACATAACGCGCCGTTTCCCAGGGGAGTTTTTCATAAAGATCCCAAAAGTTGTCCAGATACTGGATGTTCTGGGTGCGGATAACCCTGAGGACCCGGGCCTCGCCACAGTTGTAGGCTGCCAGCACGGTACACCAGTCTCCGAATATCTGGTGAAGCTCCTGCAGGTAAGCAATAGCCGCCAGGGTGGACTTGCGCACATCCATCCTCTCGTCTATCCACTGATCCCTTGTGAGACCGAACTTATAGCCCGTGGACGGAATGAACTGCCACAAACCCAGGGCGCGGGCCCGGGATAACGCCTTGACGCTAAATCCACTTTCGATCAATGGGAGCCACGAGAGTTCCTTCGGCACCCCGGCCTCCGCCAAGGCCCTGAGAATCTCGGGGCGATATCTCCCGGAGCGCTTGAAAGCCCTCAGGAAAAACTTCCGTTCCGGACCCTTGAACAGCTTAATTTCCTTCTCAATATGTTGGTTCATGACCATGGGGATGGGATCGTGGTTGCCGTTGACCACTGTGTGCTGAGAGGCGTAAATCTCAAGCATCCGCTTGGAGATCATGAATCGGATGTCCTCTTTCTCTTGAACGGACTTGGGATCTGCGTTTGTGTCTACCTGTAAAATCAGACTGTAGGCCTCATCCAGAGAAGCAATGGCATTGTCAAAATCGCCCTGTCCCCAAAAGTCCTGGCAAGCCCGGCAGAACTCTAAGGCCTCGTCAAGGAGTTGCTGGGGCTCTTTTGGCTTCTTTCCCTCGGATGACGGCGAGGCCGCACCAGCCTCATGAAGGTCGTGTGCGTTTGAGTCTGCCGCGTTTGCCACGATGGGGTCGATACCTTGCGCATCACCGCTGCCGACACAGGCTGTTGCCCCCCCGGCTTGCCGCCCGTGCACGGACTGTTCAGGCAAACCCTTGACTTGATCGACAGCGGATCGACGGCCCACGGCGCCAGAGGGATTCAGAGACGCACCCTGACCCCGGCTGTCCAGCCTCGCCGCAGAGCATGCGGTCACGGCATAAGCCATAAAAACCAAAATCACTTGTTTGAGGTAAAACCTCGTCCCATGCTTAGCCATATCGTCTCTCGTGCTCTCTTGACGCAAGACCCCTCACCATCAGGTAAGGATCTGCATTATGGGGATGATCTGTTAACAGCGGACATGTTCGTTGTCAACTCTTTCCAGGGTCATACCGAATCTCCACAGGGCGTTGGCCGTCCTGCGTCCTGCATTGTGGTCTGCAAACTCTGTGCCTGGCAGACCCGGCCATCAAAAAAGATCGCCTCTGACGGTGTTGCAACAGCAGACGGCCCACCAAGACCTTCCGTTTGGGGCGACAGCCGCGCCATAGGCTCAGGCCGATATCGCAGGGGGCTTTGGGCTGCCTGCGAAGACGCGATGCCTTTTCAACCGGCTGATATGCATTTCTATTCTTGCCAAAAGGGGGGTCAGGGCATGCCCATCATTGGCCGAGATGGGAACGCCGTCCCACTTGCGGGCGAGCGTTCTGACGGTCCTGGGACTCACCAGGTCTTGCTTGTTGAGGACCCTTATGACCGGGATGCGATCCAGACGAAGCTCTTCGAGAATCCGTTCCACACATTGGATCTGATGCAGACATCCCGGGTGGCTGATGTCAATGACATGCAGAAGCAGATGTGCATCTTCGAGTTCTTCCAGCGTGGCGCGGAAGGCCGTGATCAGTTCCTGCGGCAGTTGGCGGATGAAGCCTACCGTGTCAGTAATAATCACCTCCGCTTCCCTGGGAAGCCTTTTTTTCCGACTCGTGGGGTCCAGGGTGGCAAACAGCCTGCTTTCTGCCAGCACCGAGCTGCGAGTGAGGGTGTTTAGAAGCGTCGACTTGCCCGCATTCGTGTATCCGATAATCGAGATAACCGGCAGCCCTTTCTTGCTCCGCTTGGCCCGCCGCTGGGCACGTTGTCTCTGGATGGATGCAAGCGACTTCTCCAGGTGGGCTATGCGATCACGAACGCGGCGCCGATCGATCTCCAGCTTCGTCTCGCCGGGCCCCCGGCCGCCAATGCCGCCTGTGAGACGAGACATGGCCGTTCCCTTGCCCATGAGCCGCGGCAGGAGGTACTTGAGCTGGGCCAGCTCCACCTGAATCCTGCCCTCCCGGCTCCGGGCCCGCTGGGCGAAGATGTCCAGGATGAGCTGGGTTCGGTCTATGACTTTCAATTCAGTCAGCTCCGTCATCGAACGGACCTGCGACGGGTTCAGCTCCTGATCAAAAATCAGCAGATCCGCTCCTTTCTGGAGAGCCAGAATCACCAATTCGCTGAGCTTTCCTTGTCCCATAAGAAAGCGAGGATCGATCCTGTGGCGATGTTGAATCAGCGTGTCTACGATCGCGATTCTGCTGGATTCGGCCAGTTCCTGCAGCTCGGCCATGGCATCCTGAGCCACGTCTTTGGGTGCTGTCGTGACACTCACGAGGACCGCCCTTTCCCATTTTCTTTTCACTCTAACAGATCGAGCCTTCCGGGCGAATTCAGACTCCAGCGATCGAATAAGGCCCAGGCAATCCATGTCGAGCTGCCCTGAACCGAGCGGGGCTAGGATGGCCCAGTTTTCACCATTTCTCCCTTCGGGAAGGAGGTGAGCGGCATGAATGCGATGGGGACGGCCATGCTGATCCATGGTGACGGCGGCGATGAGGTCTAAGTTGAGAAGGGCAAGGTCCATGAGGTCATCCCGCGTCAAGGATTCATCATGTTGGAAATGGGTATGGACACAACGAAGACCTTTCAAACGCCCCCCGCCGGACCGATATTTCTCCAGATTCGGGATCACAATCTGCTGGTAGTTTCCCACCATGACATAGGCGGTCCGGCCCTGGCGGTCGATCAGCACGCCGATCTGGCGGCGAATTTCAAATGAGAGTTCGCAAATGGCCTTGGACAGCTCCGGCGAGATGATGTAAGCAGGTGGGGTTCTTCGACGATAAAGATTGGTCAGGCGGCGAACCTGGTTGGCCTTCAATCCACCCGTATGTCCTTGGACTTTGATAGGTGATCCCTCATGTGGTGTTTTACAACCTTGTCACCACGCTAAGACAGCGTGATACTCTAATGATTTTACACCAACAACGTGCCCATGCGCAACCAGCTTTGACCGCCTCTTTCTAAGAGGATTCCCCTCGCGGCGCCAGGTCTTCAAAGCGGGTGTATGTTTCAAGAAAAGCAAGTTTCACGGCACCGATCGGGCCATTGCGTTGTTTGGCCAAAATGAGCTCTGCGATCCCCTTGTTCGGGTTATCCTCCTCCTTGTGGTAGACCTCGTCCCGGTAGATGAACAGAATGACGTCCGCATCCTGTTCAATGGCGCCGGATTCGCGAAGATCGCTCAGGACCGGGCGCTTGTTGGTTCGCTCTTCCACCTTTCGATTGAGCTGAGAAAGCGCAACCACCGGGATGTTGAGTTCCTTGGCCAACGCCTTCAGCGACCTGGAGATCTCAGAAATCTCCAGGTCACGCCGCTCAGCCGAAGCCCGTCCCCTCATGAGCTGGAGGTAGTCTATGATCACAATCCCCACGCCTTTGTCCATCTTCATGCGGCGCGCCTTGGCGCGTATCTCCAGAGCGGAAATGGCCGGTGAATCATCGATATAGATGGGAATGTCGTAAAGTGCCCCGGCCGCCCGGTTGATACGGGCCAAATCGCCTTCACTCAAGAACCCGCCCCGCATCCTTGATGAGTCAATACGGGCTTCGGCGGAAAGCATGCGAAGAGAGAGCTGCTCTTTTGACATCTCCAGCGAGAAGACGGCTGCGGCTTCTCCCGTCTCCAGGCTGGCATTACGGGCGACGTTCAAGGCGAGGGCCGTCTTGCCCATGCTTGGGCGACCGGCAATAATAATGAGATCTCCTGGTTGAAATCCGGAGGTTTTCTCATCCAGCCCTCGAAATCCCGTGGGGACCCCGGTGACCAGCAGCTTGTTTTCGTAAGCCTCCTCCACGGCCTTGTAGGTGTCGGTCAGAATGTCTCCCAGGACGTAGAAAGACGGCTTGATCTTGTTTTCCGAGATGTCAAATATGCTACGCTCGGCAAAGTCCAGGATCTCCTCCACATCTCCCTTGTCCTCAAAGCATCGGCTGGTAATGGAAGCGGCTTTTTCGATAAGGCGCCTGAGGCTGGCTTTTTCCTGCACAATTTTGGCATAATGGGCAGCGTTGACCGCCATGGGTATGGCATCCACCAGTTCGGCCAGATAGGAAGCCCCCCCCAACGATCCGAGCTGACCCCTCTCTTTCAGCAAGTTGTTGAGGGTCACCAGATCGGCCGGCTCATTCCTCTCAAAGAGCTCCACCATCGCCTTGAATATCTTGCGATGGGCCTCGCGGTAAAAATCTTGATCGGAAAGAATTTCCAAGACCTCGGGGAGGGTGTTGTTGTCGATCAATATGGCGCTCAGAATAGACTGCTCGGCCTCAATACTGTGAGGGGGAACCTTCTGCAGCCAAGGGTCCTGGGTCTTCATAGGGCTTACTCTTCTGAAACGACTTTCACCGTGATCTCCGGATTGACATCAGGATGCAGCTGAACAGGCACAATATATGATCCAAGGGTCTTAATCGGCTCAGAGAGCATGACCATTCTCCTGTGGACCTCAAGGCCCTGAGACTGCAACTGCTCTGCAATATCGCGTGTTGTCACCGAACCATAGAGCCGGTCATCCTCAGAGACTTTTCCTGCAATGGTGCACAC
>Ga0307442_1000246_pt1 | contig 25215 bp, 26 predicted proteins | sample SalMarWE160430MG_FD_202143 | JGI IMG/M metagenome (GOLD analysis project Ga0307442, IMG submission 202143) | Salt marsh sediment microbial communities from the Plum Island Ecosystem LTER, Massachusetts, United States - WE1604-30 | ecosystem: Environmental > Aquatic > Marine > Intertidal zone >...
CTGTTATATAAGAAGCCTCGTCGCTGCACAAAAACCCAACAACTTTTGCAACATCTTCAGGTTTTCCCATTCTTCCAAGCGGAATTGTTCTTAACAAGGTTTCTCGTTGTTCATCTGAAAGTTTATCTGTCATACTAGTTTGAATGAATCCCGGAGCAACAGCATTTACCGTTATGTTTCGTGAAGCTAACTCTCTTGCCATAGCTTTAGTAAAACCAATAACTCCGGCTTTAGACGCGACATAATTTGCCTGTCCTGCATTTCCTACTAAGCCGACTACCGAAGCAAGGTTAACAATGCGACCATATTTTTGCTTGATCATCGGTTTTAATACCGCCTTTGTATAATTAAATACACTTTTAAGATTAGCATTGATTACTTCATCAAAATCTTTTTCAGGCATTCGTAATAACAGATTATCTCTCGTTATTCCTGCATTATTAATCAGAAAATCTACACCACCTAATTTATTGACTGCTTCTTCAACAGTTTTTTCAGCTTGTTCAAGCGAAGATGCATCGGCTTTGAAAGCGTAAACTCTTGTACCGGGATCATCCATTTCCCGCATAATTTCTTCTGCACATTCATCACAGCTATTATAAATAAACGCTACATCAGAAAACAGCACTCCACAGCAGCTTTTTGCTGCAAGTTCTTTTACGATTGCTCTACCTATTCCCCTCGTACCACCTGTCACTATTGCTCTTTTATTTCCTGCCATTATTCTCTCCTGAATCTAGTGCTTTCAAATATTGTTCTTTAATCTTGAGTAAGTTTTGAAAATCTTTTTCACCAAAAAAGTATTGAAGTTCTTCCTTGCATGCTTCAAAAATTGAAGTATCACCTACAGGTTCTATGTTACAGGTTTTTAATCTATCGATATGCTCGTCGTCTATCGTAAGCGTATTTTCATAAATAGTAAGTGGAAACAAGATACAGTACATCGGTTTGTATTCCCATTTATCCACACCATCTAAATTAGCCAATCTTTGTAATGTGCACAATCCATCTTTATCCAAAAATGTGCATTTACTGTTAATTACTTCCGTACCGACTGCAACACCTGATTCAAAATCTTCGTCCTTTTCCGGTGGTTCAAACCATTTCCTTACGTCTTTTGATTGTGTTTCATCAAAAAGCCCCATCACCCGATCTTTCAACTCCATAATTTGATCGTGTTCTTTCAAATCGGTATAAACGCCGTAATGACAGCATTCACCGGTGCATTTACATTTAAATTTGAATGTAAAGATTTTCGGATCTATATAAAGTCCGTTTACTTTTTTTAAATTCTTTTTATTGATTGTTTCTTTTTCTTCAGCCATCAGAGAAATTTTTCCACATCTGAATACTTATCGATATTAAAACATTGAATATCCGGATTGATTCTTTTAAGAAGCCCTTGTAAAACTTTACCCGGTCCAACTTCGTAAAACACATCGAATCCGTCTTTTATCATATTGTTAATCGTTTCTTCCCAGCGGACGGGTGAAGTAACCTGTTCATATAACATTTTTTTTGTCTCGTCCTTTGAAAATACAGGTGAGGCTGTGACATTTGTGTAAACCGGAAATTTTGCATCATAAAAATTTGTTTCAATGAGCGCTGTATTAAGTTTTTCTCTTGCAGATTCCATTAAAGAAGAATGGAATGCTCCACTAACAACAAGTTCTTTTACAAGTTTAGCTCCTTCTGATTTACATAACTCCATAGCTTTGTGAACCCCATCCACAGAACCTGAAATTACCACCTGACCAGGTGAATTAAAATTGGCACTCTGCACAATTCCTTCAGTAGAAGCTTCTTTACACAAAACATTGACCTTATCAGATTCAAGCCCTATAACCGCAGCCATAGTACCGGGATTATCAATTCCGGCTTGCTGCATTGCCTGTCCGCGGGTTTGTACAAGTTTTATAGCCTCATAAAATTGAATTGAGCCGTTTGATACGAGAGCCGAATACTCGCCCAATGAATGACCAGCGGCTCCTTCGGGCGATAAAGTTCTGATTATACTTGCAAGTACAACGCTATGAAGAAATATTGCAGGTTGAGTATGCTTTGTTTGCTTAAGCTCATCGATTGGACCATTAAACATAATGTATGAAAGATTAATCCCCAGAGCATCATCTGCAGTTTGAATCATTTCTTTCGCTTCGACAGAGCTATTGAAAAGATCTTTTGCCATACCTACGTATTGCGATCCCTGACCAGGAAATAAAAATGCTTTCTTACTCATATCGTCTTATAATATTTTACTCAAATTGCCCAAACAACTAAGGATGCTCCCCAAGTATAACCTGCACCAAAAGCTGATAATACTAGTTTATCTCCTTTTTTGATCTTACCATCTCTGTAATATTCTACTAAACATAGAGGAATTGTAGCTGCCGTTGTATTACCATATTTATCAATATTCCTCATAACTTTTTCTCTACTCAATCCCATTCTTTCTCCGGTTGCATCGATTATCCTCATATTAGCCTGGTGAGGGACAAGAAAAGCAACGTCATCTCCTGTTAATCCGTTTTTTTTCATCAATTCATATGAGACATCAGCCATTCCTTTAACTGCAACTTTAAAGACTGCTTTTCCATCCTGGTAGATGTAGTGCATTTTTTTATCTACGGTTTCTTTTGTTGGTGGATTCAGGCTGCCACCGCCAAGCATGTACAATTTATCTTTACCGGAACCATCGATTCTTAAGATGAAATCCTGCAATCCTAAACTTAAATCTTCGGATCTTTCCAATAAAACAGCCGCGCCGGCATCACCAAATAAAATGCAATTATTACGATCGGTGTAATCAGTAATTGCCGTCATTTTATCTGCACCGATTACCAAAACTTTTTTGTACTGTCCGCTTTCAATTAATGAAGAACCCGTCTGGAATGCAAATAAGAAACCGGAACATGCAGCAGATAAATCAAATCCCCAGGCATTTACAGCACCTATTCTTTCCTGCACGAGACATGCAGTTGCCGGGAAAAACATATCAGGTGTTACAGTTGCAACAATTATAGCATCTATTTCTTCCGGTTTTAAATTATGCTTTTTGATTAAATCTTCAGCAGCTTTAGTTGCAAGATCACTTGTTGCTCCGTTTTCAAGCATTCTTCGTTCTTTAATACCAGTACGTGTTTTAATCCATTCATCTGTCGTATCAACAATACTTTCAAAATAAGCATTTGTTAAAACCTTATCCGGCACATACATCCCCAAACCTGTAATTATCGCATTATATTTTTTTCTCTCCAAAATCTTTTCCGTTAATTATTTTGAGTGTTTGAATATTGTTCAATTTCGTTTCTTAATTTATCTATTAATTTTTTATCATGCATTTCTTTTGCACGTAAAACCATGTTTTTTATTGCAAGAGGAGTACTGGATCCGTGACCGACAATACTTATACCGTTTACACCAAGCAGTGGCAATCCGCCCTGCAACTCATAGTTTGCATTTTTTAATGAGTCCCTAAGAGGAGTTCTAACTAATCCCACTCTCAACTTATTTATGAATCCTTTATTTGCATAATTTCTTAATTGTGCTCTAAGAAATGGGATGATACTTTCAGCAAACTTCAACAAAATATTTCCGATAAAGCCATCACAAATAACCAGATCGACTTTTCCCTTAAATATATCTTTACCTTCAACATTACCAATAAAATTCAATTTTGACTCGCTTAATAATTTCCCGGTTTCCATAGTTAACAGATAACCTTTTCCTTCTTCTTCACCTACATTCAAAAGACCGACTTTGGGATTTTTAATTTCATAAATTTCTTCGATGAAGATCGAGCTTAACAAAGCAAATTCAATCAAGTGTTTGGGTTTTGAATCAACAAATGCTCCCACATCGGAAATAAATGTGTAACCCTGTTTTTCATTCGGGAAAGGTGCCGTTAGAGTTGGTCTGCTAACACCGGGAATTCTACCAATATTTAACACTGAACTCATAGTCATTGCACCGGTATTTCCAGCGCTTACAAATCCATCCGCTTTGTTATCTCGTACTAATTTAGGACCAATAACTAAAGATGAATTAAGCTTTTTTTTAAGTGAACTGGTCGGGCTATCTCCCATTTCGATCACTTCGTCTGTATGAACAATCATATCTTCGTTGACGGATAGATTGTGTGAAGAAGCTACTTTTAAAATTTCTTCTTTCTTACCAACAAGAAGTAGTTGAAAATTCTTTGCTTCCGTGTAAGCCTGAAAAGCTCCAAGCACAGCATTTTCTGGTGCAAAATCTCCACCCATAGCATCAATTGCGATTCTACACTGAGAGCCGGAACTATTAAAATTGGTCATTTAAAAAAGAGTTTTTTATCCTTTTGGAATGAACATTGAACGTTCATTGTAATATCCGCAGGAAGGACAAGCACGATGTGCAAGCTTAATTTCACCGCAATGAGAACAGGTGCTCATTGAAGGTACCGATGCTTTATAGTGAGTTCTTCTTTTATCTCTTCTGCTTTTTGAATGTTTTCGTTTCGGATGTGGCATAGTTAATATCTGTTCCTTTAGTTTTTATTAATTTTATTTTTCAATTCTAATAATGGTTTCCATCGTTCATCTATCTCCTGTTCAGGACAATCGCACTTACCTTCATTAAGATCTTTGCCGCATTTATAGCATAAACCTTTACAATCTTCTTTACATAATTTTTTCATCGGTATGGATAGTATTAAATAATCGCGAACATCCTGTGAAATATCAATTTTATCAGCATCTTGTGGAAGATAAGTAACATCCACTTCTTCCGATTTTGAACTGATATCCCTCAACAGGTACACCATTTTGTATTTACTTTCAACAGTACTTACAAATTCTTTACTGCACCGATCACAAATAAAATTTGCATTAACTGAAGTCGACGCTTCTACAATAATCTGGTCATCAAATTTATTAAGAACAATATTAGTATGATAATCACCAAAGAAGGGTTCTCCAAGTTCCAAATTCTTTATACCAAAATCAAAATCATAATTATACGTACCGTTCGTAAGACCGGAAACCTTGATTTTCATCACTGTACGCAAAGTTTAAATAAAAATGACAATAAATATATCAACACTTTTGCTGACAATCAAACATTCTGGAGGGTGGTAGTGTCCTAATTTCATTTCTCCCTTAAAATTCGCCACTTCTTTATTATTCGTTTTATTTTCTAACATTCTTATCATTCACAAAGTTACTTTCAAATTAAGACAATACCTGTTTGACCTATTGGCAGTGCCCAAAACCCACGAAAACCCACCCACAAAATAAATCCCCAATATTTGGGATTTGCTATTGCTATTTAGGGAAATGTTTTATAGATTAGGGTAGATGATTTAATCACCATTTTTAAAACGGAGTTAAAAATGACAACTAAATATCCACCCAAATTATCTCTAAGTGAGGCTGTCAAGGTTATTAAAGAAATTTACAATGCTCATAAAAGCGATGAAATTTCTTTAGACCTAATGCCCGAAATTCTAAAGACTAAAAAAACAAGTAGCAACTTTCCCGATAAGATTGTTGCCTTACAAAAGTTTGGATTAACTGAAAAAAGACCTAATGATATTCTCAAACTCACTAACTTGGCTTTACAAATTATTAATCCTATCGGGAACGAAGATATCCAAGCTAAACTTACAGCCTTTAAAAATGATAATATTTTATCTGCGCTTATTGAAAAATATCCAAACTATGCTTTGCCTTCGCCCGAACAAACCAAGCAAACACTTATTAGGCAATTTAATGTTGACAGAAAAACCGTTGACAAATGGTATCAATACGTTATTGATTCCTTCAGCGAAATAAGAATGAAAAAAACTGATATTTCTGCTATCAGAAGTGCTGAACCAGACTTTAAACCAACTTCGGCATCCATTGCTATTACTCAAAATATAATTTTACCAAGTGGGAAAAAATTTAGTTTCGCTCTTGAAGAAGATTTAACTCAAGATGATTTGGATTTTATTACTGATTTCTTTGAGTTAAAAAAGAAAAGATTTAATAAATGAAAAAGGGTAACGTGACCGCTAAATCGTTGTTACCCTTTAAAACCCGAACTGGTTTTCTGGACTGCTATTGCGAGTCATTTCCTCAATGTAGTTTGGACGGGAATCATTTCTCCCGCTACCAGTTCATATTATCAACTTAACTAAGTGCTCGCAACACTTAGAGAAAGACACAGGTGAAATCATGCAACTGAAGATAATATTATCTGCCCGCTAATAACGGGCTTTCACCTTTTTTCGTTGTTCTTTGAAATTATTATAATACTTATAAAGGCATGTGGCGCTGCTCATTGGAGAGAGCAACTGACTTATAACCAGTAAACGTGTACAGGCGTTTTACGAGTTCGAATCTCGTCGCCACAGCTTTTTAAGAACAACAGGACTTGCAAACGTGCGACCGTCTGCAAGCCCTTAATTGTTATGCCTGCGTGAACAGACACAAACAACACCCGTGTAATTTAGTTCATAGCAGGTTCAATATCAACTTAAATCAGGATGACTGTTATGAACCAATTAAAATTAGAAAAACAAATTATGATTGCCTCAATGTTAGTTGAGGGTAACTCAATTAGATCAATTGAAAGAATTACAAACACTCATAGAGATACTATTATGCGCTTAGGTATCCGATTAGGAGAAAAAGCACGTGAATTGTCTGATAGCCTTTTAACCGAGATTAAAGTCAATCAATTACAGGTTGATGAAATCTGGTGCTATGTTGGAAAAAAGAAAAAGAATCTTACACCAAAAGAAAAACATCAAGGCGAATTGGGTGATCAATATATTTACGTTGCCTTAGATGCCGATACTAAATTAGTTCCTTATTTTGAAATCGGTAAACGTACACTTGAAACTACTACTAATTTTTTAGAAGAAGTTAAAAATAGAATCAATACAAGATTTCAACTTACAACTGATTCTTACAGAGGCTATGCTTATTCCGTTGAATCTGTTTTCCATAATCAAGTTGACTATGCACAATTACACAAAGTTTATGATGAATCACCCGAAGGTGAAAAAAGATATTCACCGGCTCGTATAATACGTGTCTTAACTAAACCAATGTTAGGCAATCCTAATATTTCAAAGATTTCTACAAGTTATGTCGAACGCCAAAATTTGACAATGAGAATGCAATTAAGAAGATTGACAAGATTAACCAATGCTTTTTCCAAGAAATTGTATAACTTATGGTGTGCGGTTTCTCTACACTTCTTTTATTACAATTTTATGCGGATTCATCAGAGTTTAAGAGTAACACCCGCTATGCAGGCAGGAGTTAATAATCATCTTTGGAATTGGGAAGATTTTTTAAAATATGAACTTTCTATGGTTGCTTAGTGAATAATTACGCTTTTATTGATGGGCAAAATCTATATAAAGCTATGGAAAGCATCGGCTGGAAACTTGATTTTAAAAAATTTAGAGTTTATTTAAAAGATAATTACGATGTAACAAAAGCATTTTATTTTGTGGGGAAAATAAAAGGGCACAAGAAATTATATAAACATTTGAAAAAAGATGGCTATATAATGATGTTTAAACCGAGTATGCCAACACCTGATAATGGTATAAAAGGTAATGTCGATGCAGATTTAGTTTTATATGCAATGATAACATTTAAGCAATACGATAAAGCACTAATAGTTTCAAGTGACGGTGATTATTACAGTTTAGCAAGACATTTAAGAAAAAAGGATAAACTTGGTAGAATATTAGTAACTACAAAAGCCCAATGTTCTTCACTTCTCAAATGGGTTGCAATGCAATATATATCTGAGATTAAATATTTGCGGAAAAAATTAGAACTGATTTAAAATGAAAGCGCCCCCTCAGGACTAACCCTTTCGGGGGGCTTTCTTACTCGTAATTACAGTGCAAATATACAATCGGTAATATGCTTTGTCAAGCAAATTGTATATCCACTTATACAGTAAGAATCAATATTTGTTCCTATTATTTTGTTAAAAAAATTAAACAAATTTAGCAGAAAGGGCGTAATATTTTGAAATTTTTACACCCCTTCATATATAAAAGGGCACTACCCGTGTGCGTTGAAACACGGTCAAACATTATTTCAAACAACGAATAAAGGTTATATATGAAACTTTATAAGGGTTATAAACTTGAACCGTTACCAGATTATCGCATTGAAACTCTACGATGGTCAACGAAAATAAATATCATTTTAGATGCAGGTAGTCATCAAATAACTAAAGATTATTCGTCGGAAGAAACCTATGAGACAAAAGGAGAAGCCGAAAACGCATCTATAATCTTTGGTCAACAAATAATAGACGGTAAACATAAAAATTTATCCGCTCCACCAAGGTGATATTTACAGGCTTTCGATATAAACTAATGTCAATGAACAAACCCGATTAACGGGGTTAATTAAAAACTATATAATGAGTATTTACTATGTCAGATCATATAGACCCTAATTTAGTACCGACACTTGCTCATATTGCAAAGTCGCTGGATTCGGGCAATCCTAATATGTCTTTTGCCCGAAAACTTACTTCCGAACTGGAACAATTAAATAAAACTTTGTCCAGTATCAGTAAATATCTAAGCGAAATAAAAGACGCAACTAAGGTCATCAAATACAAGGGCTAAACTTTAATTACTTTTTGTTTGTCATATAATTCATCTTTTACTTGCTGTAAAAGATCATACGCATCTTTGTGCGTTAATCCAACAAGAAGATTTGTTATTTTCTTTTTAAGTTTGCTTTGTTTCTGTTTAGACATAGTTCTCCATTATATTTTTAAAAATTTCGAATTAGGACAGTACCTGGAGGGTAGATTTAATCACATAAGTATCGTTAAAATAGTCTATTATAAATTGGTGTTATAGTTATCATCATTCTAATTTCGCGATTAAAAATTCTTCAGTATTAACAATTTATTGTTATTTTTAATGTTGTATTTACAGCCTATAATAGGAAATCAATGATTGAAGTACAAAACCTGGTAAAAGAATTTCAGCACACCGTTGCTGTTAATGATATTTCTTTCAGCGTAAAATCAGGCACTATTTTCGGTCTTTTAGGACCTAATGGTGCAGGAAAAACAACAACTATCAGAACTGTTTTAAATATAATCAAACCTACTTCCGGTAAAGTTTTATTTAACGGAGAACCAATTAAAAAAAATTTTCTAAATCAGATTGGCTATCTGCCGGAAGAAAGAGGCTTGTACAAAAAAAGCAAAGTCATAGATGTAATTGCGTATTTCGCTCAGCTTAAAAATATGAGTCGTTCGCAAGCTATAAGTGAAGCAGATACCTGGCTCAATAAATTAAACATTAAGCAATATCGCAACAACAAGCTTGAAGAATTATCAAAAGGAAACCAGCAAAAGATACAATTCATTACGGCAGTGATCCACAATCCCGATCTGATGATATTCGATGAACCATTTGCCGGATTCGATCCGATAAATCAACAAGAGATACGAGAACTTATTTTTTCTTTCATTTCGGCGGGAAAAATTATCATACTTTCCACACATCAGATGGAAACAGCAGAAAAATTATGTTCCGAAATATTCCTGATCAATAAAGGTAAAGAAGTTACAAGTGGGAATCTTGCACGTATTAAAAGAGATTTCGGCGGCAATCATGTCGAAATTAAGTACAATGGAAATGTTTCTTTTCTTTCATCTATGGATGAAGTTGTCAAACTCGACACTTATAATAACTACGCTGAAATCGAATTAAAAGATATAGTAGAACCTTCGGTATTCTTAAAAAAAATAATTGATAAAATAGAACTCACACATTTTTCAGTTATTGAGCCAACGCTAAACAGCATCTTTATTAATTTAATCGAACAAAATTAGAAGTAAATGATGAAAAAAATTTTAACGATTGCAAAGTGGGAATATCTTGAAAAGCTTAAAACTAAAGCATTTATTATATCTTTAATAATTACACCACTCATTATAATAGGGTTTTCAATTCTTCCAACACTTCTATCTAACAAGGAAGAATTAAGAACTAAAGCAATCGGGGTTGTAGATCCTTCCGGTGAATATTTTAACCAGTTAAATTCAGAACTTAGGAAATACACAATAGACAACGGACAACCGAATTATATACTTCTGAACCTTACTACAGAAGGTAAAACAACAGATGAATTGAAAACTGAGGCTGATAAAAAAGTATTAGAAAATAAAGTTGAAGGCTACCTCCTTATTAAATATGGCAATACCGATTCAATGTCGATTGAATACAGAAGCGAAAATTTCGGTAGTTTCCGCGACCTTGGTCGTTTTGAGGAAAAAATAAATAAGATAAGAATCGATAATGAATTATTAAAAAAAGGAATAGATCCTGAAGTTGCTAGTGTTATTCAGAATAATGTTGAACTTCAACAAATCAAAATTGAAAAAAGCGGTAAAGAAGGTAAACAGGATTTTCTTGTCGTTTTCTTTTCAGCTTTTATTTTTATTTTATTATTAATGATGATGGTGATCTACTCCGGGCAATTACTTGTGCGCAGCTTAATTGAGGAAAAATCAAATCGGCTGATTGAAATTTTAATTTCGAGTTGCACGCCTGAAGAACTTCTAACGGGAAAAATTTTAGGTCTCAGCGCGTTAGGATTAACGCAAATTATAATATGGTCTTTTATAGGAATAAGTCTTGTTGGTGGAGCTCTTGTTCCGCCCGAAGCATTTGAAAATATACTTCCGATGTTGGTTTATTTTATTCTTGGTTTTCTTTTTTACACTACAATTTTTGTCGGTATCGGCTCGATTGTTAATACGGAGCAGGAAGCCCAGCAAATGACAACGTATATAAGCCTGATATTGGTAATGCCAATTGTAATAGCTGTTTCGGCAATTCAAAATCCAGACACAATGATTGTTAAAGTGTTCTCTTATATCCCTTTAACAATTCCATCAATCATGCTCCTGAGATTTAAGGTTGCTCCTGTTCCCGTGTCAGACATAATAATCACACTTGCAATATTGATATTATCGATTTTAATCACACTAAAAATTGCAGCAAAAATTTTCAGAATCGGAATCCTGTCATACGGAAAGAGACCAACTATAAATGAGCTTATCAGGTGGACAAAAGAAAAATAAAACTTTTAAGCGATATCTTCCGGTTTGATATATACATCTCATTCAATATTTTGATCATATATTATTGATTATTATTTAATTGCCGAATAACTTTTTTATATGCTTATAATTTCATCGGCATTAGCGGCAATCGTTCCGATGACAGCTTATCTCATAATCATCTGGAGATTTGACCGTTATGACAGGGAACCGTTCAAGCTGGTTCTTCAAAATTATTTATGGGGTTCAATCGGTGCGATAATTTTTGCAATAGTCGGTGGCTTGGTCTTCTCCTCGTTTCTTTCAATGTTTGTAACAGATAAAGATGAACTTGAATACCTCGGAACTGTTGTTACTGCACCAATTGTTGAAGAAGTTACTAAAGGAATATTTCTTTTAATCACCGTTACCAATAAAAAATTCGATAATATAACCGATGGCATTGTGTACGGCGGTGCAATTGGTCTTGGATTCGGAATGACTGAAAATTTTCTTTACTTTATTTCCTACGGAACAACTATATCTGGATGGATTTCAATGGTAATTATCCGCACTTTGTTTTCTGCTGTAATGCATTGTGTATCAACAGCAACATTCGGTGCTTTTCTCGGTTATGCAAAATTCAAACGGCGTACCCTAAAATTTTCGTTGCCTTTTGTTGGCTTGGTGATTGCGATATTAATTCATTTTTCATGGAATTTTATGGTAAGCTTTAAATCAACTGCTTTGCTAGGATTTCTATTTTTGGCCATTACAATTATTATCTTTATTGCTATTTTTTCGGCATCGGTTTTAGGGGAGAAAAAAATTATTTTTGACGAACTTTTACCTGAGGTTGATCTAGATGTCATTCCGTCAGCTCACGTAAAAATTCTAAGTTCAACCAGCAGAAATGCAAAGGGTTGGATTGATGAACGTATACGAAAGCAGTATATAAAAGCAGCAACAACTCTGGCATTCAGAAAAGTACAATTAAGAGAATCTAAAGGGAATAGTAGAAAATATTACGAATATGAAGTTGAAAACTACAGGCAATTTATCAAAAATCTTTTTATATCAATTAATGAAAAAATTGCATATAAAAAATCTGTATAATCGAAATTGGTATTTATTGATCGGGATATCTTATCATGGGTAAAGTTGGAATATTCGGTGGTACATTTGATCCGATCCATAATGGACATCTTATCACTACTCAGTCTGTTAGAGAGCTAAGAAATCTTGATAAAATTATATTCGTTCCTTCATTTGTATCTCCACATAAACCAAATATCAAATCTGCAAGTCCCAAACACAGACTGAATATGATAAAACTTGCTATTGAAGGAGTTGATTTTTTTGATTATTCGGAATATGAAATTGATAAAGGAGGAATTTCCTACACAGTCGATACGCTTCAGGAGTTTAAAAAGAGATATGATGAACTTGAGTTTATTATCGGCTATGATAATATTTTTACATTTCATACCTGGAAAAATCCGAATGAAATATTGGAGCTCGCAAAGATCATTGTATTAAAAAGAAAATCGTCCATACCACGTTCATTTAAAGATAAGTTTGTAAAAGCGGCAACGTTCGTACAAACAAGGGGAATTGAAATAAGTGCAACAGATATCCGTGAGAGAGTTAAAAAAGGAATGCCAATCAATTTTCTTGTCCCCGAAAAAGTTAAGGAATATATTTACAAGAACAATTTATACGGATAAACTGATGAAAATTCTTGTTACAGGTGGAGCCGGTTTTATTGCTTCACATGTTGCTGATGCATTTATTGAAGATAAACACGATGTCGTAATCCTCGATGATCTTTCTACAGGATTTGAAAAGAACATAAATCCAAAAGCAAAGTTTGTTAAATTAAACATTTGTGATAAAGAGGTTTCTAAATTATTTGAAGAAGAAAAGTTCGATGTTGTAAATCACCATGCCGCCCAGATGGATGTTCGCCGTTCAGTCAGAGATCCAGCTTTTGATGCAACGACAAATATATTGGGAACAATAAATCTTCTTCAAAATTCTATTATACATGGTGTGAAAAAATTTATGTTCGCATCAACTGGTGGGGCAGTTTATGGAGAACAGGAATACTTCCCTGCTGATGAGAAACACCCTATGAATCCACTATCTCCATACGGCATATCAAAATTAAGTGTGGAAAAATATCTTTATTTCTATTACAACGAATACAAATTAAATTACACTATACTCAGATACGCAAACATTTATGGTCCACGACAAAATCCTTTTGGTGAAGCAGGTGTTGTTGCTATTTTTTCAAACAGACTATTAAAAGGCGAGCAGCCTGTTATAAATGGAACAGGTGAACAAACCCGCGATTATGTTTTTGTAAAAGATGTTGTAAAAGCAAATCTTCTTACTTTGGAAGACGATAAAAGTGATGCATACAATGTTGGAACAGGTATTGAAACAAATGTTAACGTTTTGTTTAATTCACTGAATAAAATAATAGGTAAAGGGCAAACAGAAAAACACGGTCCTGCTGCTGCGGGAGAACAAATGAGAAGTGTAATTACATCGGAAAAACTTTTTAATAAATTCAACTGGAAACCCGCAACAACTTTAGATAAAGGTTTAGAAGAAACGGTAGATTATTTCAAAAATAACCTTGTTTGATTTTTTTAGTGATGCAGAATGAACTTGTAAAAAAATTATTCAGCAACAATCACAGAGCAGTTGCACGTTCTATTTCAATCATAGAATCGGATAATTTACAATCTGCTGAACTATTAAAAACTATCTACACACGGGTTGGCAACGCATACCGTATTGGAGTCACTGGCCCCCCCGGCGCAGGCAAAAGTACGATTACAAATCAGCTTACAAAACTTTACAGGAAGCAAAATAAAAAAGTAGGAATTATCGCTGTCGATCCGACAAGTCCTTTTACAGGTGGCGCATTGCTTGGTGATCGTGTTCGTATGTCTGAAATCGGAATGGATGATGGAGTTTTTATAAGAAGTATGGCAACACGCGGCAGTCTTGGCGGATTGAGTAAACGTGCAATTGATGCGGCAGATGTTCTTGATGCTGCAGGATTTGATCTTATAATTTTTGAGACAGTTGGTGTTGGACAATCGGAACTGGATATTGCTGAAGCAGCAGATACTACTATAGTAGTTTTAGTTCCGGAATCCGGTGATGCGGTTCAGGCAATGAAAGCCGGACTAATGGAAATTGCAGATTTTATTGTAATGAATAAAAGTGATCGCCCGGGATCTCAGCAGGCAATAGTATCACTTCAATCAATTTTAATGATGAGAGATCATAATGAAAAAAGCTGGATGATGAATATCATTAAATCTATTGCTTCAGAAAATACAGGTATAGAAGAAATTGCCAGTGAGATAGAAAGACACCGTAACTATATAACAGGAAATGCACTTTTCATTAAAGGCCGAGAACGAAGAATGAAAAAAAGAATAAAAGATATTGTTGAGAATAAAATAAAAGAGGAACTGTGGAGTTCAAACAGTGAAAATTATTTAACTTCTTCGTTGGAAAAAGTTGTATTAGGGAATTTATCTCCCTATCATATAGCTGAAGAAATTATTGATAATTTCAAAAATCAAAGTTAGAGTTACTTCAAAATATTAATCATATTCATTTCATAAATTACAGATAATTAAGGATTCTTTATGAGTTCAATTGACCCACCGTTTATTGCAGAATTAACTGAAGATCAGGTTATCATTCGCGATACAATAAGGGAGTTTGCCGAAAATAAAATTCGCCCTATAATTATGGAACTTGATGAATCACAAAGCTTCCCAATGGAATTATTAAAAGAACTTGGTGAATTGGGATTCCTGGGAATCATTTTTACTGAAGAATATGGAGGTGCAGGTTTGGGTTACATCGAGTTTGAAATCATCATCGAAGAACTCGCAAGAATAGATCCCTCGATTGCTCTCTCTGTAGCCGCACACAATGGATTATGCACAAATCATATCTTCCGTTTTGCGAATGAAGAACAAAAGAAAAAATATATTCCCGATCTTGTTCAGGGAAAAAAGATCGGTGCGTGGGCTTTAACCGAACCTGCTTCTGGAAGCGATGCCGCCGGATTGCAAACAGTTGCGGAAAAAAAAGGCGATCATTATATATTAAATGGTACCAAAAATTTTATTACCCACGGCAAATACGGTGAAACCGCAGTTGTAATGGCTATAACAGATAAAAATGCGGAAAAGAAAGGGATTAGTGCTTTTATACTGGAAAAGGGCATGCCTGGTTTTTCTGCGGGGAAAAAAGAAAACAAGCTTGGCATGCGTGCCAGTGAAACTTCCCAACTGATTTTTGAAAACTGTAAAGTACCTGAAGAAAATTTGATTGGTGACGAAGGTATGGGATTTATCCAGGCATTGCAAATTCTTGAAGGTGGCAGAATCTCAATTGCTTCGTTAAGTGTTGGATTGGCTCAAGGATGTCTTGATGCTTCAATTAAATATTCCAAGGAAAGAAAACAGTTCGGAAAACCTCTCAGTGATTTTCAGGTAACTCAATTTAAACTCGCAGAAATGCAAACTAATATCGAAGCTGCAAGAATGTTAACATTACGTGCTGCTTACCTAAAAGACAAAGGGATCCCTAATAAAAAGGAAGCAGCGATGGCTAAATTGTTTGCCAGCGAAATTGCTGAAAAAGCTGCAAACGAAGCAGTACAGATCCATGGTGGTTACGGTTTTGTAAAAGATTATCCTGTTGAAAAGTTTTATCGCGATGTTAAGCTATTAACTATCGGCGAAGGTACTTCAGAAATTCAAAGAATTGTCATTGCCAGGGATTTACTTAAACATTAAGTTCTAATTTTTTTATAACACGATTATTAGATTTTTAAATAAATTAAAATGAGATCGATTAGTAAAGAAATAAAAGAAACACAGGAGAGCCTAAAAAGACAGGATTACCAGAAAGAACTTTTGCGCAAGCTGAGTGCTCTAAAATCTGAGGTAATGCTTGGTGGTGGCATAAAAGCAATAGAACGTCAGAAATCGAAAAAAAAGTTAACCGCACGTGAAAGAATAAATCTTCTGATCGATGATCCAAAAGAATTTTTTGAATTAAGCACTTTTGCTGCTCAGGATATGTACAACGAATTTGGCGGCGCTCCTTCTGCAGGAACAGTTTACGGGATTGGAAAAATTCATGACAGATATTGTGTAATCGTTGCTAACGATGCTACAGTTAAAGCTGGTGCATGGTTTCCCATTACTGCAAAGAAAAATTTGCGCGCTCAGGAAATTGCGATGGAAAATCACTTGCCTATAATTTACCTTGTCGATAGTGCCGGTGTTTTTCTTCCTCTACAGGATGAAATCTTTCCCGACAAAGAACATTTCGGAAGAATTTTTAGAAACAATGCTAAAATGTCTTCAAAAGGAATTCCTCAAATTGCCGCAATAATGGGTCCCTGTGTTGCGGGTGGTGCTTACCTCCCTATTATGAGTGATGAGGCATTAATCGTAGAAGGGGAAGGATCAGTCTTTCTTGCCGGCTCTCATTTGGTAAGAGCCGCAATTGGTGAACAGATAGATAACGAAAGCCTCGGTGGAGCATTGGTTCAATCCAATATTTCCGGTGTTACTGATTATATAATGAAAGATGATAAAGAATGTCTGGAACAGATAAGAAGTCTTGTCGATAAATTTGGGGAGAGTGATAAAGCAGGTTTCAGCAGAATCGATTCCAAACCTCCTGTTTTTGATCAAAAAGAAATTTATAATATTCTGCCGGAAGATACACTCAAGCCTTACGATATGTATGATGTAATTGCAAGAATTGTTGACGAATCGAAAATTGATGAATACAAAGCAGGTTACGGAAAAACCATTATTACAGCTTACGCAAGAATCGATGGTTGGGCAGTTGGAATTGTTGCGAACCAGAGAACTGTTATAAAAACCGAAAAGGGTGAAATGCAGGTAGGTGGAGTTATTTATTCCGATAGTGCCGATAAAGCAACACGATTCATTATGAACTGCAACCAGAAAAAAATCCCTCTTCTCTTTTTGCAGGATGTAACAGGATTTATGGTTGGTAGTCGTGCTGAACATGGTGGCATAATCAAAGATGGAGCAAAAATGGTTAATGCAGTTGCAAACTCGGTTGTACCAAAAATTACAATCATTGTTGGCAACTCATTTGGTGCAGGAAATTACGCAATGTGCGGTAAAGCTTACGATCCTCGTTTTATTTTTGCTTATCCCAATGCCAAAATTGCAGTAATGGGAGGTTCACAAGCCAACAGTGTTCTTCTCGATATCAAGTTAAAACAAGCAGAGAAAAACGGTGAACATTTTAGCGATGAAGAAAAAAAAGAATTATTGGATGAAATTTCCAAAGCTTATGATGAGAAAAATAATCCCGTGTACGCAGCTGCAAGATTATGGATTGATGAGATAATTGATCCTGCAGAAACAAGAAAATTTGTTTCAATGGCGATCGAATCTGCTTATAATAATCCTGAAATACCAAGATTTAATCCAGGAGTGATACAGACATAGAAAAATAAATGTGTTTACAATTAGGTGAATAATAAAAATATGAGGGAGTAATTTAAATAATGAAAGTAAATGAGATAAAAGATATTTGTCTCAGTGGTTCAAAAATCTACTATAATTATTTAGCAAATAAAAAAAATGGTGGGGTTGAGGAAATTGACGTTTCAAAAATTGATCAGGTTAATACTGACACTTTCAAACTAAAAATTACCAAAAAACTATTCGATGCTGAATCTATTTACTTCCGCTATACTGACAATGAGATTAAATTCTTTACCAGCGATGATATTAAGATAAAAGTATATGATAACGATCAGAGAGTATTAGTTGTAAAAGTATCATCAAAGGTACTCCTCTTATTACAAAATAATAATCCAGATAAATGGAAATTAATTAAAGATCTCAAATTTTTGGTGCAACGTGTAATTGATTGGTACATGTTGAATGGAGACCAATTAGTTTTCCACCCTGGACATATTTCCCATAATATTCAATTTGATGAAAATGTATTTATACCTGAAAAAGGAAATCCTTCAGACGAACAGCGAAAGGCAATTGAGACTATCTTTGAATGCAACTTCAGCTATATCTGGGGAGCTCCAGGAACAGGTAAAACAAGGTTCGTATTAAGTTATGCATTGCTTAATTATATCAAACAAAAGAAAAAGGTATTGATCCTCGCACCTACTAATGTTGCATTAGAGCAAATATTTAGCGGAGTAATTGAAATGACTGATGCTGCTGGAATTGATCGAAAACAACTCTTACGCTTGGGTTTTCCTTCAAAACCATTTGCAAATGATTTTGGTGAAATTTGTGAGCTTCAAGGCATAGAAAAAGAGCTCAAACTACTTAATGAACAAATCAAAATAATCTCATCTATACTTGGCATAGATACCGAAGAGGAAAAAGAAATTAAGTTAGCAATTCAACAGCTAGAAATGCTCAAAAAATTTAATCAAGAAAAAGATTATTACTTTAATGAAGAACATGATCAAAAAAAGAAATTAAAAGAATCAGAGTCTATTCTCATCGATAATCAATATAGAATTAAAGCTCTACATCAGGAAAGAGAAATTATCCTCCACAAAAAAAATTCACTTATTGGTAAAGTTTTGGGTTTTCTTACTAAGAAAATCGATTACGATAATGAGCTAGATCTTTTAATAGAGAAAGAAAAAACTTTTGACAAGAAAATTAAAGATTTAGAAAATATTCGCAGTAGTCTGAAATTAAATATATCAAACCTATCCGAGAATTATAGCAAAAAGCAGGTAGAAGTTGATTCTCTCGCAAACAAAATCAAAAATCAATTTACCTTCTTAAAATTCCATTTCAAAAATATTGATATAGTCATTAAAGAATTAAATGAAACTATAAAATCTAAAAAAGAAGAAGCCGAAATACTTCAATCGTTATCTCAAGAATATCAAAACCTAAACACTCAAGAGTTGAATAATCGATTAAAAATGCTTCAAACAGAAAGAGACCGACTATTAAAATATTCTCTTGAAGAAAGACTACAAAATGTAAATATAGTTGGGGCTACATTAGACACATATTTATATCGGTTTAAGCAACAACCGCTGACCGTCGATCATATTTTCATAGATGAGGCTGGATATGCTAGCATTGTGAAAACACTAACTGTTTTCACAAGTAAAACACCTATTACATTGCTTGGTGATCATAAACAGTTATTGCCCGTATGTGAGTTGTCGAAATTAAAAATTGAAGAGAATAAAAATTATATCGATGCATTCGTTTGGGATCAATCAGCGATCTATTTAGAGGAATTGTGGTCTAATGAAAATAAACTTGATATACTTAATAAATACTTTAAATCCGAGACACCTTCTTTTGATAAATTAAGAAAATCAGCTTTAACTACTACTTACCGCTTCGGACCGAACTTAACTAAAACATTAAGCCAGTATGTTTACACAGAAGATGGCTTTAGTTCATACAATAATGACAACACCGAAGTTATTATTTGTAAGGTTGCAAATCCCCTAAATTTACGAAACAAAGGTAGACTCAATGAAGCTGAGGCTCAATGTATTAAGGACTATGTTTATAAATATCATAGCAAAGATAAGGATTTTGCTATTTTAGCTCCCTACAATGATCAGATCAAAAGATTAAAGCAATTACTTCCGGATTTAAAAGATGAGGACCGAATTCTAACCGTGCACAAATCACAAGGTCGTGAATGGAATACTGTTATTTTTTCTGTTTGTGATATTGGGAATGAGAGAACACCTTTCTTTACCGACACAACTTTAGACATCTCGAACGGTTTAAACAATGTAAATACTGCTGTGAGTAGAACAAGAAAAAAACTAGTCATATTTTGTTCCTACAATGACTGGGAATCAAAACAAGAACAATTGATTGCCGGTTTATTAAAATCGGCAACTCATGTTATTTCCTATGATACGAGTTCTCTTGAATCTAATATTATAACTTCACATAACACTAAAAATAAAATTAATACAACCAATTCAAGACAAAACAATTCCTCAGTTATAAGAGGTAAAAATTATGTGCCTTCAAAACCTGATGAACAATGGGAAAGTAAGCTTCTATATTGGAGTAAAAAGAGATTACCTGGATACAGATACTCTCGGAAGAAAGACGCTTGGTGGAAGAAAAAATCTGAAGAATAATTGATTACAATATTTAGAGCGGATATTTTTAAAGTAGCAAAAAAATAAAGTAATTGTTCTTATAATTGACAAATACTTTTCAATCACAAATTAATATGAAGTTATTATTCATTTTCTTTTTTATTGTTATTATAAATCCAATCTTTCCTCAGCAAAGTAAGCTCTCCAAAGCAGTAAATCAGTTATCAGAATTTATAGCCTCAGATAATTTTATAGAATTAAAACAAACTAATAATGATTTGACTTTAGTAGATTCGATTTACTTAAGAGCTGTTAATATTGCAGACGAAGATTATTCAGAAGCTTTGCTGGCAACAACATTCACAACAATCCCATACAGGGAAGTTCCGATAGTCGTTCCGTTAATTAAATCGTTAATTTATTATCCTTTGGTTTCGGCAAACGATTCAACTTTCAAAAAGAAAAATCGCAACCTGCCGAGATACTTATTTCTCGATTCTCCTGATAATGATTATGGTGATCTTGATAAACTTGCGCATTTTTTCGGGAATGCATTCATTGGTTACTCGGAGAACATCTTGGATTTATCTCATCTAATTGGTTATTTTGTAGAATCATTTGAGGAGGATTTTAAGGTAGACTCAAGAGTCGATTACCGTGACCTCGATGTTAATTCGTATGGTAATTATTTTGGTAAGCTTTTAGAAAGACATAATGAGCTTCTTCCTTCTCAGGTTATGTTAATTCGTTCACTCCGTTATTTTAATTTTGTGCAATGAACTCAATACTAATTATTGATGACGAAATACAGATTTGCGAAAGCATCAAAATGATCCTCGATTACGAAGGATATAAAGCTGTTTATGCTACCGACGCACCTTCCGGGTTAATCAAACTTAACGAGGATTCCTTTACTGCTCTGCTGCTAGATATTCAGATGCCGGAAATGAACGGATTTGAAGCACTGAAAAAAGTAAAAGAATCAAAACCCGAACTATCTGTAATAATTATTTCAGCACACGGTAGTGTTGAGAACGCAATTAAAGCTACTAAGCTTGGTGCATTCGATTTTATAGAAAAACCAATCGACCGGGACAAGCTTCTGATCAGTGTAAGAAATGCAGTTGAGCAATCCAAATTATTAATCGAAAATAAAGAAATTAAAAAGAATTTGGGAGAGAACGGCGAGATACTCGGCGAAAGCAAAGCCATAAAAAATATTCTTGAGATGATCGATAAAGTCGCACCACTCGATACAAGAGTAATGATAACCGGGGAAAACGGAACTGGAAAAGAATTGGTAGCGAGAGCAATTCATAAAAACAGTCAACGCAAAAACAATCCCTTCGTAGAAGTCAATTGCGCAGCCATTCCCAATGAACTAATTGAGTCGGAATTGTTTGGTCACGAAAAGGGATCATTCACTGGCGCAGTTCAGCAGCGCATCGGCAGGTTTGAATTAGCTGATAAAGGAACTATCTTTTTAGATGAAATTGGCGATATGAGTCATCAGGCTCAGGCAAAAGTATTAAGAGCAATTGAAGACGGTAAAATTGAACGGGTTGGCGGCGGGAAAAAAATTGATGTCGATGTAAGAATTATTGCAGCTACAAATAAAAAGTTAGTTGAAGAAATTGCCAACGGAAATTTCAGGGAAGATCTTTTTCATAGGTTAAATGTTATTCCGATAAATATTCCACCTTTAAGAGAACGACTTGAGGATATCCCCATTCTCATTAAACATTTTGCCAATGATATAACGAACAAACACAAAAAAGCTCCTGTTAATTTTTCTGTCGATGCAATTCAATTCTTAAAAGGATTAAGCTGGAGCGGAAATGTACGCGAGTTAAGAAACATCATCGAAAGAATAATTATCATCGTTGATAAACGAGAAGTAAGTAGAAGCGATATTGAATTTCTTTCTGCGGCAGGACAGTCATCGATGGATGATATTATTGAAGACAGCAATTCATTCCAGGATTTTAAAGAAAAAGCTGAACGTGCGTTTATCCTTAAGCAGTTGAAGATCAACAACTGGAATATCAGTAAAACGGCTGAAACACTTGATATCCAGCGCAGCCATCTGTACAATAAAATGAAGAAATACGGAATAGAAAAAGGAGAATAAAAATGAGTACGATCTTCTCCAGGATAATCAACAAGGAAATTCCCGCTGAAATAGTTTTTGAATCAGATACAATTCTTGCATTTAAAGATATTAATCCACAAGCACCGATTCATGTTTTAATTATTCCAAAGATTGAAATTCCAAAAGTAACAGACATCAGCGGAAAAGAGCATGCTTCTTTACTTGGTGAAATGATGGATGTAGCTAATAAAATAGCTAAAGAAATGGGAATCGCTGACGACGGATTCAGGTTAGTATTCAATTGTGGTGATAATGGTGGGCAGGATGTTTATCACTTACACCTGCATTTGTTAGGTGGCAGAAAAATGAATTGGCCTCCGGGTTGAAAATTCTTCTTTTTAATAATAATTTTTTTGATTATATGTCTTCCCGCAAAAGTGGGAATCTAATTTTTTAGTTGGAGATTCCCGTTTTCACAGGAATGACACCCTGTTCCAGACCTTAAATCTGTCAAATAAAATTTTAAGCCTGAAAATAATTTGATTGTTTATCAGTTGTTGTTACCCGTTTCAATTCACCAATTAATATTGAATCGTAGCCATACTTATAGCGGATCCTGTTCACAACTTTCAGCATCCTTCTCCTTTTTATTTCTGCCCATTCAAACAATTCTTCCTGCTCTGAGTAATTAGAAAAATTAGTTAGCCTGACCCCGATCAACCTTACAGAAATCCTTCGTGTATATGCTTTTGCAAGCATATCCCAGGCAACTTCAAATATTTCTTTATCATCATCGGTGGGTTTTATTGTTTTTGCTCTTGTTAAAGTTTTAAAGTCTGAATAACGAAGTTTTATACTTACTGTTGCAGCTTGCCAATCCATTTCTCTCAACTCGTGGCAGACTTTTCCAGTAAGATAAAATAGTTTTTCTTTTAAGAATTCTTTGCTCGTAACATCTGCAAAAGTCCTTTCGTGCGAAATACTTTTCTGTTCCCATTGAATTGTTAAATATTCACTCCCTTTACCGCAAGCTTTTCTATAAAGATCGATTCCATATTTACCGTATGCAGCAGCAAAATAATCCTGTGGAAGTTTTGTGATATCACCGATTTTAAAAATTCCTTTTGAATTAAGATCTTTCAACGTGACTTTTCCAACGCCGGGGATTGTTTCAACCGGCATCGGCGCAAGAAATTCTTTTTCCATTTCTGGAATGATATAAGTTACCCCGCAGGGCTTCATACAGTCTGAGCCAATCTTCGCAATTGTCTTGTTGCTTCCTATTCCTATTGAGCAAGGAAGAGAAAGTTTCTGCCGGATTTCCCTTTGCAGGAAAGAAGCAAATGCAAACAGTGAGCCGTAAACATTTCTGCAGCCGGTAAAATCCATATAAAACTCATCAATGGAAGCTTGTTCAACTACAGGAGCGTACTGCTCGAGAATTCTTTTCACTGCTTTTGAAAAACGTGAATACTCACCATGACTGCCGTGAATATAAATTCCATGCGGACAAAGCTTGTAAGCAGTTCTTATCGGCATTGCGGAATGCAAACCAAATGCACGTGCTTCGTAAGAACAGGCAGCCACAACTCCCCTTCCGTATTTCGGGTTACCGCCAACAATAACCGGTTTACCTCTTAGTGAAGGATCGAGTATTCGTTCTACTTCAACAAAAAATGCATCGAGGTCCAAATGAAAAATTGTACGCATAAAAAATTATAATTTTATTTTCAATTAACACTGAATATCTCTTCTAATCTCTTATATGCTTTAACAATAGTTTTTGGCATTTCAACTTTAATTCTTTCTTCCAGAAGATGAATTAACTCAAACGCATTTGCAACTGCATCTCCTTGTGGATGATTATTCATTATAACGTGAACTTCTTTTACTTTCGATTGCACAGATTTTATTACCTGCTCAATTTCAACAAGCTCTCCCGGTGAATACAAATATTTGTAACGTTGATTCTGTTCTTCATAACTCTGCTTTTTACCAAAATTATTAATAGAATTCTTCCACTCTCCTTCATTTCTTCCGTGAAACCGGATGTATGCTTTATCATTTGTTATGATTGGCTCAAAAGGAATTGCCTGCCCGATTTGCGGCTGATCAATTGTGCAGAATGTGAGATTGTTTTCTTTAAAGAATTTAAAGGCTTCTTTGTTTTGCCAGGATGAATGTCTGACCTCAACAAAAAGATTATAGTTCTGGAATATGTCTTTCAATTCACTTATAAATTGAGTTGCAGAGTTATTATAAGCAAATGAATAAGGAAATTGAATGAGCAATCCTCCTAACCGTTCTTCGTTTTTTAAAATTTCAAGATTGTACCTTATGGCTTTTATATTTTGTTCATCATACTTTCGTTTGTGAGTAAAATCCTGGTGAAGTTTCACATTAAAAATAAATTCGTCGGAGTCTTCCACTTTTCTCACCCAGCTTTCAAACACTCTTGGACTCAAGTAAGTATAGTAAGTCGAGTTTACCTCAACACAATTAAAATAATGTGAATAAAACTGCAGCCAGTCAAATGAGCCTGACTGTTTTTTCGGATAAAAGTTCGGAACCCAGTCTTTATAAGACCAGCCAGCTGTACCTATGTAGAATTTTGGCATAATTTGTATAAAAATTTTTATTGAAGCTTAATAGCATATATGCTATATTTGTTTATGAAATTTGAGATTGTTTTCTTTAAAACCGGGACTAAAAATCCCATAATGGACTTTATATTATCACTTGATGAAGAACTGCAGCTTGACACTTTTGCTTTATTCAAAAGACTTGAAGAAAATCCCTTTTCACTGGGATCATTATCAAAGAAAATAACCGGAGTTAAAAATTTATTCGAATTAAGAATTAAAGGTAAAAACATAATCGTCAG
>Ga0307442_1000248_pt1 | contig 25078 bp, 20 predicted proteins | sample SalMarWE160430MG_FD_202143 | JGI IMG/M metagenome (GOLD analysis project Ga0307442, IMG submission 202143) | Salt marsh sediment microbial communities from the Plum Island Ecosystem LTER, Massachusetts, United States - WE1604-30 | ecosystem: Environmental > Aquatic > Marine > Intertidal zone >...
ATCCCGACCGAACCTGGGCGCACGGTAAGCTCCTCCGGCGGCAGATAGGTGCAGCGCTTGCACTCCGTCTGCCCGTACATCGAATAAAGCCGGGTGCGGGGGAAGAGCTCCTGCAGTCGCGCGATGTGCGCCGGCGGCAGCGCCGCCGCGGTGTTGGTGATGTAACGAAGGTCCGGGAAGGTGCCCGGAGCGAGGTCGCGCATCTGAAGGATCAGCGCAGCCATCGTCGGCACGATCGGGAAACCGGTCACGCGCTCGCGCCGCATCACATCGAAGACGGCCTGCGGGAAGACGAAGGACTTCTCCAGCACCAGCGTGGCGCCAAGGCGCATCGCCATCAGCACCTGGTAGAGGCCGTAGTCGAAAGAGATCGGCAGGACATTCAGGATCACGTCGTCGGGCGTGTTCTCCAGATAGGCGGTGATCGATTCCGCAGCAGCGTCGATGTTCCGATGCGTCATCATCACGCCCTTTGGGAATCCGGTGGAGCCGGAGGTGTAGATGATCATCGCAAGATCGAGGTCGATGCCGGGAATCGACGGCGGCACGGCGTCGGTGGCGAGCGCCTCGCGCCAATGCAGTGCGTTCTCAAGCGCCGGCGCACCGGTGCCGCCGGCGACGATCGTGAGCTTGACGGAGGGCGCTTCGGCCAGCGCATCGGCGGCAACCGCCGTGAGCTTGTGCTGCGTGACGAGCGCCGCGGCTCCGGAATTGTTGAGGATGTAGCCGAGCTTGTCGGCCTTGGTGGAAGCGTTGACCGGCGAGAAGATCGCGCCGGCCTTGAGCGTGGCGAAGATGGCGACGACGGCTTCCGGCGAATTGTCCATGAAGACGACGACGCGATCGCCGCGGGCGATGCCCTTCTCGACGAGGCGCGCCGCAAGCCGGTCGGAGGCGAGATCGAGGTCGCGGAAGGTCGGCCGCGATTTTCCGGCGACGAGCGCCGTCTTGCCGGGCCACCGCCAGGCGCTTCTACGCAAGAACTCCTCGACGCGCATGAAAACGCCGCTCCGTTACGCCGCGATCCCGACCGCGTGCTTGCGTTCGAGGTAGGCGGCGATGGCAGCGATCGAGTCGAGATTTTCCGGCACGATCTCGGCGTCGCTCATCTGGATATCGAATTCGCTCTCCAGAAAGGCGACGAGCTCCAGGATCCCGGTCGAATCCATGATGCCGTTCTCAAGCAGCGAGTCGGTGTCGGCGAGCCCCGACACGTCCTCGCGGAAGAGGAAGTTCTCTTCGATGAAGGCCCGCACGCGGGAAAGAACCGTTTCGTTCATAAGACCACCCCTTCGTCAGGCAACTTTCTGACGGGCAAGTTCTGAATCCATTGTTACGGCGGCGGGCACGAAGGCCTCGCGCCAGAGCTCGGTCGAGAGAATTCCGGTCAAAGCTGCGTTATCGCGGAAGCCGCGAGCCCGCCCCGCAGAGGCCTTCTCCGCGAGCTTCTCCACCGGCACCTTGTCGAAGAGGCCGGAAGCGGCGATCGCCGCGCCGGACAGAAGCCTTGCAACGTAGGCAGGCGCCTGAGCGCCGGTGAAGGACGCGCTGTCGGGGGCGCGGTAAGGTTGCTTCGGCCTTTTCGCCATCGCCGGCGGCACGAGATCGCGCGCCGCCTCGCGAAGGATGTGCTTCTCGGTCAGGCCATGCAGCTTGAGCCGCGGCGGAATCTTCGCCGCCATCTCGACGACCCGGTGGTCGAGGAAGGGGAAACGCCCTTCGACCGCATTCGCCATCGCCATGCGATCGCCCTGCGAGGAGAGGATGTAGCCCGGAAGCAGGTGGGCGGTTTCGAGATATTGCGCCTGCGACAGCGGATGCCAGCGCGTAAAGTCCGCCGGCAGGCTCGAGCGGAGATCGTCGAGCGCGTCGTACCCTTGAAGCTCGCGCTTCAGATCGGCGGAAAAGAAAAGCTTGGCGCCCGCGGTCGAGCGGAAGCGCGGCAGATGCGAGAAGAGCGGATCGTCGACCGCGCCGAGATCCGTGGCGAAGAAGGCCTTGAGATACGCCCCCGACTGCGCCTGGAGCTTCGGGAGGTAGGGGTAGAGCCTCTTGAAAAGGAGCGGGCGGCGAGCGGATTGCTGATCGCGCGCGCAGAAGCGGCGGAGCTTCGCCTCCTTGAAAATGTCGTAGCCGCCGAAGACCTCGTCGGCGCCCTCGCCGGTCAAGACGACCTTGAAGCCCTCGTCATGCACGAGCTTCGAGAGCATCTCAAGCGGCGCTGGCGCGGTTCTAAGGATCGGGCGCTCCGCGTGGCGGAGGACGTCGGGGAAGATAGTGCCGATGTCGGACGGGCGGCAGAGGACCGCGCTGTGATCCGTGCCTAGCGCGTCGGCCATTTCCTGCTGGAAGGCCGTCTCGTCGAACTCGGGATCGTCGAAGCGCACAGAAAAGGTGCGGAGCCGCTCATGCGCGATCCGCCCTGCCATCGCTGCGACAAGCGAGGAATCGAGTCCGCCGGAGAGATAGGCGCCGACCGGCACGTCGGAGCGAAGACGGATGCGCGTGGCGTCGAAAAGAAGTGCACGCACTTCCTCAGCGATCGCGGCTTCGTCGCGCGAGTCTTCGACCTCGTCGGCGTCAGGAAACTCGAGCCGCCAATAGGGTCGCACCGTGACGTTGCCATCGCGCGCAAGAAGCATATGGGCCGGCGGCAGCTCGGCGACGCCCTTGAAGATCGTGCCCGGGGCGAGCGGGAACCAGAAAGTGAAGATCTGGTCGAGCGCGATCGGATCGAGCTCGGCCTGAAGACCGGGCACCGTGAAGAGCGCTTTGGCTTCCGAAGCAAAGTAGGTCGCCGCGCCGTGCCGCACATAGAAAAGCGGGCGGACACCCATGCGGTCGCGCGCGAGCATCATCTGCCTCAGGCGCGCGTCCCAGATCGCGAAGGCGAAGTCGCCGTTCAGCCGGGCGACGCAGTCGGGCCCCATCGTCTCGTAGAGGCGGATGATCACCTCCGTGTCGGAATGCGTGCGGAAGCGGACGCCCTTGGCGATCAGCTCGCGGCGCAGCTCGACGTAGTTGAAGATCTCTCCGTTGAAGGTGATCCAGACCGTCTCGTCGTCGTTCGCCATCGGCTGCGCGCCGGCGGCGACGTCGATGATGGAAAGCCGTGTATGCGCGAAGCCGTAACCGTCGCCGCGGCAGGTCCCCTCGCCGTCCGGCCCGCGGTGGCGAAGCGCCGCAAGCATGCCCCGAAGCAGAGCATCGGCCGGCGCGCGCATGTCAGGCGAGCCGAAATAGCCAGCAATTCCGCACATTTACGCCGCGCTCCGCCGGAGGGACCGGAGCCCCCCAACATCCTCATAGGCCGGGGCCGTCACGCGACGAAGCGGCTGACTAAAAGATGGTTAGCGCATTTGTTGCGATTTATCGGAACTCGCCTCCGACGAGCCGCGTCCAGCTTTCGCCCGCGAGCCCGATGACCAGTGCGTCGCCGACACGGATCGTTTCGGCAATTTCGCCGTCGGCCGGATGGATCGCCATGGAGGCGCGGTGGAGAAAGACGGTGCTGCGCGTGAGAAGCGCGTCGATCAGGTCGGGCGTGGTGCGGCCCCGAAGCGCGGCAAGCCCTCTCGTTTCGGCGTCGCGGAAAAGGCAGCCGACGAGTTGCGCCGCGTCGCCTTTTCGCGCGAGCGCCTGCAGCACGCGACCAATGCCGCCGGCCTTGCCGTGATAGAGGTAACAGCCGGCGAGCCCACCCTTGCCGTCGCGGATGATCGCACGATGCATCGGGCCGTAGCGCTCCTTGTGAGCGGCGTGGTTCAGAAGCCAGGCAACATCCTCCTGCGACCACGCTGGCCTGAACTCGATCGGCTGCGAAAGCTCGAGAATCGCCGCGACGAAATCCTCATCGGAAGCGGAGTCGTCCACCGACACGCGCTTCGCTTGCTCTGCCGGCGCGGACGCGCGCCGCATGAAGGCGCCTCCGATCGCATCTCCGAGCCAGGCAGCCGGCGCCAGTGCCGCCGCTGCCGAATGCCGTTCGAGGAGAATCGAGAGCGCCGCCTTGCCGGGGTGGAAAATGCGGAACCAATCGAGGCTCATCAGCGGCACCACATTTGCACCGAGCCGCTCCCAGAGCGCCTGGGAGATCAGGTTCGTCGTCTCGCTCAAAGAGATGTCCTGCGGACCCTTGATCACCGAGCGGAGGAGCTTGGCGCCGGCGAGCGGCTCGCGCTGCGGCGCCTCCACCATCAGCGTGCCGGCGATCGCCGCGCGGAGCGTTCTGCCGCGATGCTCGAAGCGGCCGGGAAAGACACCGACAAACCCGGTGACGCGGCCGTCGTCGCTCACATGCACGCGGGCGGCGATGTCGGGGTCATACCAGGGGTGATCGAGATAGGCCTCCGCGAAATAGCTCTCGAGGGAGGCCGGGGCTTTCCGTCCCGCCTGGCGAAAGGTCTTCTGGAAAAGCGCGGCGACCGCCGGAATGTCGTCTCTCGCGCAGTTCCGGATCTCGCTCACGCCAGGGCTCGAATCTCGTTGGACTCCCAACATATCCGCTCCGTCCGTGCCCGCCAAAGGCAAGCGTCAGGCACGGTTAGTTCGCGATTCCATGCGGCGGAGCCCCGCGTCGCCCCTCGACGCGCCTGAGCGAATGTGACAAAGTGCGACCCACGAAATAAATACCGGCCATCTCCAGAAAGTGGCCGTCAAGAATACGACGAGCCCGCCTCGAGTGCGGGCCGTCGTATATCCAGAGGGAGGAAGTGACTATGACTGCAATGCACAGATTACTGACGGGCGCGGCCACCATTGCGCTTGCCTGCGGCCTTTCGCAGGCGGCGCTTGCGGCCGGTCCGGAGATCGTCTCCGGTCCCGCCGCGGAACCGGAGTGCTTCGCCCCGTGGGGGGACGACACCAAGTTCTTCCAGTGGCCAGCGAAAGAAGGCCCCTACCGCATCGCGCTGGCGAACGGCTACATCGCCAATACCTGGCGTATCCAGATGATCCAGACCGCGAAGGCCTATGCTGCGCAGCCCGACGTCGCCGCCAAGCTCTCGGAGTTCAAGGTCGTGTCCACCGGCGAAGACGTGCCGGCGCAGATCTCGGCGATCAACAACTTCATCGATTCCGGCTTCGACGCGATCGTCGTCAACGCGCAGAACCCGACCGCCTTCGGACCGGTCATCAAGCGGGCCAAGGAAGCCGGCGTGGTGCTCGTCGCGTTCGACAACATCCTCGACACCGAGGACGCGATCAACGTGAACGTCGACCAGAAGGGCCTCGGCGAGTTGTGGGCGCATTGGCTCATCGATCACATCCCGGACGGCGGCAAGATCCTCGAGGTGCGCGGCGTCGCCGGCACGTCGGTCGACACCGACCGCCACGACGGCATCCACGAGGTCTTCGACGCCTCGGGCAAAAACTGGGATGTGACGGAAGTGATGGGCAAGTGGGACGACGGCACGGCGCAGAAGGTGACCGCCGACGCCATCGCCACAAACGGCCCGTTCGACGGCATCACCGGCCAGGGCGGCGACACCGGCATCGTTCAGGCGATGCTCGACGCCAGCCATCCGATGGTTCCGTTCGGTGGCGAGACGGAGAACGGCTTCCGCAAATTCTGCGCGAAGTTCAGTGACGAAGGCCTGAAATGCACGTCCGCCGGCACCGGCCCGGCTCAGGTGGCGGTGGCCATCAAGACCGCGATCGCGGCGCTCGAGGGCCAGGTCGTCCCACAGTCGGTGAAGCTGCCGCTGGCTGTCGCGTCCGACCCCCTGAAGGCGGGCGCGGACTACTTCCCGGACGAGTCCGACAACTTCTTCGTCGGCAACTCGTTCCCGACCTGCGGCATCAACTTCTCGGCGCAGGAGATCATGGGCCAGTCCAAGGAAAACCAATAGGCTCAAGGCACGAATCCGGCGCCGCGGAGCAGCACTCCGCGGCGCCGTTTTTGTGCTAGGGTTCGTCCCGGGGAGGGGCGGATGGACGACGCGCGACCGCTATTGCGGATGGAAGGCGTATCGAAGCGCTATGGCGGCGTCCATGCGCTCGAGAAGGCGGACCTTACGGTCACGCCCGGACGCATCCATGCCATCCTCGGCGAAAACGGCGCCGGCAAGTCGACGCTGATCAAGATCATGGCCGGCGTCGTGGAACCGGACGAGGGCCGAATCACGCTCGACGGCCGCGAGGTGAGCTTCGACTCGCCTTCCGCCGCCAGCGACGCCGGCATCGCCTGCATCTTCCAGGAGCTGTCGCTCATCCCCGAGCTCAGCGTCGCCGACAACATCGCAATCTCACACCCGCCGAAGCGTTTCGGCCTGATCAACCGGCACCGGCAGAGGCGCATCGCCGAGCATGCGCTCGCCCGCGCAGGCGCGGAGGACATTCACCCGAAGGCGCTGGTGAAGGATCTGCCGTTGTCGCGACGCCAGATGGTGGAGATCGCCAAGGCGCTCGCCCGGCGGCCCCGCATCCTCATCCTCGACGAGGCCACGTCGGCGCTGACCGCCGCCGACGTCACCAAGGTCTTCTCGGTGCTGAAGCGCCTGCGCTCGGAAGGCATGGCGCTGCTCTACATCTCGCACCGCATGCACGAGATCGCCGAGCTCGCCGACGAATGCACGGTGTTCCGCAACGGTCGGAACGTGGCGACCTACGAGGCCGGGACGAAAACCGACAACGAGGTGGTCGAGCTGATGATCGGCCGCGAATACAGTCACATCTTCCCGCCGAAGCCGATGGAGATGCCGAGCGACCGGCCGCCGGTCCTGGAAGCGCGCCACCTGACCTGGGGCGACGACCTGCGCGACATCTCGTTCTCGGTGCGCGCCGGCGAGATCGTCGGGCTCGGCGGCCTCGACGGACAAGGCCAGCGGCCGCTCCTCCTGGCGCTTTTCGGCGTGCTGCGCGGGCTGACCGGCGAGGTGCTGATCGACGGCAAGCCAATCGCGGTGACGAGCCCGAGCGTGGCCAAGGGCCAGAACGTCGGCATGGCGCTCATCCCGGAAGACCGGAAGACCGAGGGCCTGATGCTGCCGATGTCTGTGCGCGACAACCTCTCCTTCGCGGCGCTCGACCGGTTCTCGCGAAACGGCATCATCGACGGCGCGGCGGAGCGGGAGGCGATCGACGAGGTGATCAAACTTCTCGGCATCCGCACGGCCGGGACGGATATCCAGGTTGGCGCGCTCTCCGGCGGCAATCAGCAGAAGGTCGTGATCGCCAAATGGCTCGTGCGCTCGCCGCGCATCATCCTGCTCAACGACCCGACGCGCGGCATCGATGTCGGCACGAAGCAGGAGATGTATCAGCTGCTGCGCCGGCTCGCCGACGGCGGCGCGGCGATCGTCTTCTATTCGACCGACTACGACGAGCTCATCGGCTGCTGCGACCGGGTGCTGGTGCTTTATGACGGCGCCGTTCGCCGCGAACTCGTCGGGGCGGAGATCACCGAGCATGCGCTGGTCGCCAGCGCGCTCAACATCAAGGAAGAGGGGGCCGGCGAGCAGCCGGCGTTGAACGCGTGAAGGAGTGGCGCTTCTGGCTCGCCGAACAGCGCGGCACGTTGCTCGCGCTCGGCATCTTCGTGCTCATGTTCACCATCTATCTCGTGTACCACCCGGCGATCGAAAGCCAGGGCTTCACCACCACTGCCGTCGCCAACGTGAGCAACACGGCCGCCAACAAGGCGATGCTGCTGGCGCTGGTGGCGATGGCGCAGACGCTGGTGGTGATCACCGCCGGCATTGACCTTTCGGTCGGCATGATCTTCACGCTGACCAACTGCGTCGCCTCATGGATCGTGGTCGGCTCGCCCCTGCAGACGGCGCTTGGAGTCGTTGCCGTTCTCCTGATCGGCGCGCTTTGCGGCGCGATCAACGGGGCCATCGTGATCTACGGACGGCTTCAGCCGATCGTCACGACGATCGCGACGGGCGCGATCTATTTCGGCATCGCGCTCCTGCTGCGCCCCTTCCCCGGCGGCTCGGTCAACGAGACGCTGGCGGATTTCTTCACCGGCCGGTTCTTCGGCGTCGTCCCGGCGAGCATGGTCACGCTCCTCGTCATCGTCCTGGTCATCTGGCTGCCGTTCAGCCACTCGGTGGCCGGCCGCGGCGCCTACGCGCTCGGCTCGTCGGAGGTTGCCGCCTACATGTCGGGCGTGCCGGTGCGCCGGGCGCGGTTCGTGGCCTACACGCTCTCCGGCCTGCTTGCCGGTATCGGTGGGCTCTACGTGACCTTCTTCACCTATACCGGCGAGGCGGCCTATGCGAGCGGCAACGCCTATACGCTGTTCTCGATCGCCGCGGTCGTGCTCGGCGGCGTCTCGCTCTATGGCGGCACCGGCAGCGCCATCGGCGCGATCTTCGGGGCGCTTGCCTTCCGCACCATCGGCGACCTGCTCTTCGTCTTCGACTTCGATCCGCTGTGGCAGCCGCTCTTCCAGGGCGTGGTGCTGATGCTCGCCGTCAGCCTCACGGCGTTCGGGCTCTTCCGGGTCCGTAATCGGCTGGACTGGTTCGCATGAGCGACGCCACCACCTCGAGCCGCATCGTCTCCAAGCTGCCGAGCTTCATCCGCCGCGACCCGGCGGTGGCGACGGCCTTCGCCTGCATCTTGCTGCTGCTCTTCCTGGGCAGCCTCTACTCGGAGAACTTTCTGTCGCCGGAATATCTGCTTCAGCAGCTCAAGGTCGCGTCATTCCTCGGCATCATCGCGACCGGCATGATGCTCGTCATCCTTCTCGGGCAGATCGATCTCTCGGTTCCGTGGGTGGTGACGACCGGCGCCATGATGGCCTGCGCCGCAACCTCATGGGGCGGGGTCGGCGACATCGTCTCGGTGCCGTTCGGCATCCTCTGCGGAGTCGGTCTTGGGCTCCTCAACGGATTCGGCGTCGCCTATCTGCGCATTCCCTCGATGATCATCACGCTGGCGACCAACGCCGTTGCGCAAGGGCTGATGGTCGTCTATTCCGGCGGCTTCTCGCCGCGCGACTTCGCCTCTCCGCCGATGCGCTATCTGGCAACCGGCTTCGCGATTCCCTCGGTGCCGAATGCGGTGATCGTGTGGGCGATCGTCGGCGCGGGGGTGATCTTCCTGCTGACGCGCACGACGTTCGGCCGCGCCGTCTACGGCATCGGCAACCGCGAGCGCGCCGCCTATCTCTCCGGTATCAACACGCGCCGCGTGGTGATGACCGCCTTCGCCATCTCCGGCGGGCTTGCGGCGTTCGGCGGCGTGCTCCTCGCCGGCTATGCCTCCAAGGCGGCGCAGTCTATGGGCGACGCCTATCTGCTGCCCTCCATCGCCGCGGTCGTTCTCGGCGGCACCAACATTCTCGGCGGCCGCGGCACCTACCTCGGCACCGTCGCAGGCGTGATCCTGATCACGCTCTTGCAGTCGATCCTGTCGGTGATGCAGATGCCCGAGGCCGGGCGGCAGATCATCTACGGCGTCGTCATCGTCTCGATGCTGCTCCTTTATGGGCGCCAGCAGGCATCGCGCTAAGGTGTCGGTGCGCCGCCGTTGCGGCTACGACCCCAGACCATCGTCCAGGCGCGCGGCCCTTTGACGCCGCGCTTCTCCTCGCGCATGAACGTAAAGAGGCCGGCGAGCGTGACAAGCGCGATGCCGGCAAAGGCGGTCGCGTCCGGCAATTCGCCGAAGAACAGCGCGCCGAGCGTCACCGCCCAGACGATCTGGCTGTATTGCGCCGGCGCGATGCGGTTCGCCGGTGCGGCGCGCGTCGCCGCCATCAGGAGCATATGGCCGGTGCCGCCGCAAAGGCCGGCTCCCGCGATCAGCAGGAAGTCCGTCGGCGCCGGCACGCGGAAATCCGTGAGCATGATCGCGCCGTTGACCGCGAGCGCGGCGACGAAGACGACGCCCATCAGCGTGATGCGCTTTTCCGTCGGCCCGAGCGCACGAAGCACCAGCACCGTGACCGCGCCACAGACCGCGATTCCGGTCGCGGCGAGATGTGCGGGCAGAAGCTCGCGGAAACCGGGCCGCACCACGAGAAGCACGCCCAAAAAGCCAATCAGGATGGCGAGCCCGCGCCGCCAGCCGACGGTCTCGCCAAGGAAGGGGATCGAGAGCAGCGTGACGAAAAGCGGCGCCAGGAAGATCAGCGCGTAGACCTCGGCGAGCGGAAGGTGGGTGAACGAATAGATGCCGAGAAGCCCCGCCGTCACGCCGGCGAAGGTTCTGAGCAGCACGAGCTTCGGGCTATGCATGCGGAACATGTCGCGCCACCGCTCGCTCGGGCGCTTGACGAAGGGCACGGCAATGAAGGCGACAAGTGTCGTGAAGAAGCCGATCTCGAAGACGGTGAGCCGCCCACCGAGCGCCTTCACGCAGGCATCGCCGCAGGAGAATATCCCGAAGGCCAGAAAACCGAGCGAGATGCCCTTGACCATGGTACGGGCGCACGTGACCTCGCGCCCACTCCTTTCATGCCGGCTTTCGGCCCTTGCGAGGATGCGTCCCCGCGGTTCGGAGATTCGCTTCGGGCCGCAGCTGGCCTCATAGCCCACTCCCCTCGCCTTGCAATCGCCGGGCCGGGGACACTTGGCTGCGACATCGCGAAGCATGATGGGCCCGTCGCGGCGCCCGCTTTGCTCGCGGCCGCGCCTTGACTCCGGCCGGCCCGACAGGCGGAACTCCGACGCGTAGACTTATGCGGTCTGCCGAGCCACGCACGAATCCGCCGCAGCCGGCCGCGCCGTGAAGCCGGCGGAAGCCTGAGGGGGAAACATGGCGACGGACGTTGTCCTCGGTCTCGACGTGGGCACGCAGAGCACGAAGCTCGTGGCCACGGCAGCGGACGGTAATATCCTTGCCGAAGAGCGCATTGCGCATGGCGTCTCGCGACCCGCGCCCGGTCAATTCGAGCAGGACGCGGAGGAGGTCTGGTGGCATGACGTGTGCGGGCGCTGCTCTCACGCATCGCCGCCCGCGACGACCTCAAGCCGCTGGCATTTTGCGTCAGCGCCATCGGACAGACGGCGTTGTCGACCACGGCGGACGACACGCCGCTCAGGCCGGGCATTCTCTACGGCGTCGATACCCGCGCGCTCGCCGAGATCGCGGCGCTCGAAGAGCGCTACGACCGCGAGGCCACGATCGCCGTCTGCGGCTCCGCCGTCTCCGTGCAGGCACCCATCCCGAAGCTTCTCTGGCTGAAGGCGCACGAGCCGGAGGCGTTCTCGAAGATGAAGCGCTGGTACACCGCGCATGCTTGGCTGATCGCGCGGCTGACCGGCACCTATGTCGTCGACCATCACTCGGCGAGCCAGTTCGTGCCGGTCTACGACTGCGCCAAGGGCCAATGGCGCGACGACATGTGGTCGGAGCTTCTGCCCGGCGTCGAAGCGCCGATGCTGGCGCTTCCCGGCGAGATCGTCGGCGAAGTGACGCCGAAAGCCGCGGCCGCCACCGGCATGCCCGCCGGGCTTCCGGTCGTGATGGGCACGGTCGACGCGTGGTCGGAGGCCTACAGCGCCTTCGCCGATGCGCCCGACGCCGGCATGATCATGTACGGGTCGACCTATTTCTTCATCGCCAACTCAGCCCGCTTCGTCGGCTCCGGACGCTTCTGGGGGACGCGCTCGGTGCGGGCGCGACACGTTCAGCCTCGCCGGCGGCATGGCGACGGGCGGGCTGGTGCTCGACTGGCTGGCGAAGCTGTTCTCCACCGACGTGAAGCACGTGCTCGAACGCGCGCTTGCCGACAAGATCGGACCGGAGGCGCTGATCGCCCCCGTATCTGACCGGCGAGCGGACGCCTTTCGCCGATCCGGACGTGCGCGCGGTGCTCTTCGGCATGGACCTCGACACGGACGCCGACACCGTGTTCCGCGCCTTCGTGCTCGGGCTGGCACTCGCCTGCCGCGACAACCTTCACGCCATGCACGAAGAGCTCGGCGGTACGCGGAACTATGTCGCGGTCGGCGGCGGTGCATCCTCGGCGGCGCTGCTTCAGCTCATCTCCGACGTTGCCGGGGTGACGCAATCGGTGCCGCGGCGGACGATCGGCGCGGCGCTCGGCGACGCGCGGCTCGCGGCGGAGGCGCTCGGCTGGACGATCGCCGCGGAGACCTGGAATCCGATCGAGCGCGTGGTGCGGCCGTCGGTCGGCGCCGAGGTCTTCGAGCCGATGTTCGCGCGATTCAAGGAGCTGCACCGGGCAACGCGGCACCTGGAGCTGCCGGGCGGGAGGCTTTAGCAGGAACCCGTCGCCGGCTTCGTCGTCCGGCGGGCGGGATAGGATGCTTCATGGATTTCCTGCAGGCCTTCACGCCGATCGCACTCGATCTCATCGGGACGATCGTCTTTGTCGCGATTTACTGGTCGACCGACAACATCGCGCTGGCGACAGTCGCCGGCGTCGCGGTTGCCGCCGCCCGCTTCATCGTCACAAAGGTGCGCGGGAAGGCCGTCGGCCCGCTGCAATATCTGAGCGTCGTGATCGTGCTCGCCACCGGCGTAGCGACGCTCATCACCAAGAACCCGCAGTTCGTGATGCTGAAGTCGTCGTTGATCTCGCTGGCGGTCGGCGGCGTGATGCTCTCGACGAACTGGATGGCGCCCTACCTTCCAGCGATCGTGACCGAGAACCTCGACCGGCGCACGATCGGCTGGGCGAGCGCCGGGTGGGGCATTCTCCAGATCCTGCTTGCCGCATCGAATGTCGTCGTCGCGCTCGGCTTCGGCATCAAGGTCTGGGCGGTCTACGCGGCGACCGTGCCGAATGCGGCGCTGATCGGCGGATTCGTCGTCAATTATCTCGTCTTCCGCTTGCTGGTCGCCCGCAGCATCCGCGCACGCCACGCCGCGCAAGCAGAGCAAGCGACCGACTGACGGCGCGGGCTAGGGCCGTGCGCCGATCGTCGTGACCGATTGCGAGCCGAGCGCGACGCCGCGCTTCAGCGCCGCCTCGATGCCCTCGCCTTTCAGATAGGCGGCGAGGAAGCCGCCGAGAAAGGCGTCGCCTGCGCCTGATGTGTCGACGGCTTCGGTGGGCGGCGCAGAGGTGGACCAGCGACCGCCTTCGGAGTCTCCAGTGATCGCCCCGGCAGCGCCGCGCTTGACGGCGACGATCGGGTAGATGCGCGTCAGGGAAGCGAGCTGCGCTTCCGGATCGGCTGTGCCGGCGAGCGTTGCAGCCTCGTCCTCGTTGGGAAAGAGGAAGCGCGCGCCGCGCGTCCATTTCATGAAACTTTCCGGTCCGACCTCGGCAAGAAACGAATAGGACGCCGGGTCGACGGAAGTCGCCAAGCCGCGACGCTGCGCTTCGGCGAAAAGACCGAGCACGGCTTCGCGCGGACCGGACTCGAACAGCGCGTAACCGGAGACGTGCAGGAGATCGACACCGTCGAGCAGCGTACCGGGAAGGTCGGCCGCGCAAAGATTCAGGTTCGCGGCCCGGTCGGTGAGAAAGCTGCGGTCGTCGTCGGAGAGAAGCGTGACGAGCGTCCCGGTCGGCAGCTCGCTGTCGGCGGCGAGACGTGCGTCGGCGCCGTGCTCCGCCAGGAGCAGCTTCTCGCGCGGGCGATCGGAAGCGCCGACACGGCCGGCGAAGACCGTCTCGATCCCTTCGACAGCGAGCCAGCAGGCCTGGTTCGCGCCCGAGCCGCCCGGGAGCACGCGGATCGCGGCGCGCGTGTCGGCGCCGAGCGCGAGCGGTCCTTGCGGCTTGACGACGACATCCGTCATCACGTCGCCAACGACCAGGACTTTCGGCATGGGATTAGGTCAGCCGGACAGCTGCGCTAGCGCCGCGGCGATCTTCGCCCCGAGCGCGGCATTGTTCTTGATGAGCGCGATGTTGGGACCGAGGGTCCGGCCGCCGCTCATGGCGTGCAGGCGCTGGAGGATGAAGGGCGTCACGTCCTTCTGCGTGACGCCGGCCTTCTCCGCCTCGCGCAGAGCTTCGGCGATCTCCGTCTCCATCTCCTTGGCGTCGAGAGCTTCGGCCTCCGGGATCGGATTGGCGACGAGGATGCCGCTCGTCGAGCCGAGCTTTCGTTCGGCGCGGATCAACTCGGCGACCTCCTCCGGCGTATCAAAGCGATGGTCGAGCCGGAAGCCGCTGGTGCGGGCGAAGAAAGCGGGGAACTCGTCGGTGCCGTAGCCGACGACCGGCACACTCTGCGTCTCCAGGAACTCCAGCGTCTTGCCGATGTCGAGGATCGACTTGCAGCCGGCGGAGACGACGGTGACGGACGTGCGCGACAGCTCGACCAGATCGGCGGAGATGTCGAAGGTCGTCTCAGCGCCGCGGTGCACGCCGCCTATACCGCCGGTGGCGAAGACCGCGATGCCGGCCCGCGCCGCGACCGCCATCGTCGCGGCGACGGTCGTGCTGGCGTCGGCCCTAGTGACGACCGCTGCGGCAAGATCGCGACGCGACGCCTTGAGCGCGCCCTTTGCGTTGCCGAGGCGGTCGAGCGCTTCATTGTCGAGCCCGACGGTGAAGCGCCCGCCGAGGACAGCGATCGTGGCCGGCACCGCGCCTCCCTCGCGGACGATCGCCTCGACCGCACGCGCTGTCTCGACGTTCTGAGGGAAAGGCATGCCGTGCGTGATGATCGTGGATTCGAGCGCCACGACGGGGCGCCCGGCGGCGAGCGCCTCGCGCACTTCGGGCGCAAGATCGATCAGGTGGGGAGGGCTCGCCGGCATCCCCACTCTCAGAGAAGCTTGCGCTTCGCGAGATTGCGCATGAGCGCGGCGGTGCCGAAGGTCCAGGGCTCGGCATCGCGCGACGTGGTCATGACGTTGGTGAGCCGCCCGAGCTTGGGCGATTCCACGCTGACAACGTCGCCGATCTTGTGCGTGAAGCCCTGGCCCGGCGCGCCGCGATCTTTCGTCGGTGCGAACATGGTGCCGAGATAGAGCACGAAACCGTCTGGATATTGATGGCTCGCGCCGATCGTCTGGCGGACGATATCCTCCGGGTCGCGGCTGATCTTGCTCATGTCGCTGGCGCCTTCGAGCTTGAAGCCGTCGTCGCCATCGACGCTGAGGCGAAGCTCGGCGGCGCGCACGTCGTCGAGCGTGAAATCTTGATCGAAGAGGCGGATGAACGGGCCGATCGTGGCGCTGGCGTTGTTGTCCTTGGCCTTGCCGAGGAGGAGTGCGGAGCGACCCTCGACGTCGCGGAGATTGACGTCGTTGCCGAGCGTCGCACCGACGATTCTGCCGGCGCTCGACACGACGAGCACGACCTCCGGCTCCGGATTGTTCCAGGCCGACATCGGGTTGAGCCCGGCCTCGGCGAGGTGCCCGACGGCCGACATGGGCTGCGCCTTGGTGAAGACCTCGGCGTCGGGGCCGATGCCGACCTCGAGATATTGCGACCAAACGCCCTTCTCGATCAGGAGCTTCTTCAGCGCCATCGCCTGATCGGAGCCGGGCCTCAGCTTGCGCAGGTCGTCGCCGATCGTGGCGTTGATCTCGGCGCGGATCGAATCGGCGCGCTCCGCCTCGCCGCGCGCCTGCTCCTCGATCACCCGCTCGAGCATGGAGACCACGAAGGTCACACCCGCTGCCTTGATCGCCTGCAGATCGTTCGGCGCGATCAGCCACGGCTTCTTCGGGTCGCGGCTCTCGCGCGGCGTGTTAGCGAGGATCTCGGCGAGCGAGCCCACCTTCCGCCCTTCGGCGGAGCGCGCCAGACCGGCAGGGTCCGCCGCCTCGCAAAGGTCGCGCATGGTCGACGCCGCGGGCGTGATGTCGTGAACCTCGCCGTCGCTCACCCGGATGACGGACGGGCCTTCCACCGCGGGATCCCAAACCCTTCCGACCAGAGTTGCCTTGGCCGAATCGACCGGCAGCGGGTCCGCAGTCCAATCTGCAAGCTTCATTCCCCTCCCCCGGGTCCTGTCTCTTTGCGCGCCTCACTATCAGACCTCGCCGAGGCCGGTAAGCCGGCTCGGGCTTGACGGCGCGCGGATTTGGCGCGTTTGTGACGCGCGCATGACGAGCCCGCACCAGAAAGCCGCGCAGATGCTCGCGGCGGCGGCCGACCTGCTCGACCAGGGGCAGACTGCTAACCGCCTCTCGATCGCGCTGACGGCAATCGCGCTCGGCGTGCTTTTGATCCCGATGTTCCCCGCCTCGGACACGATGCAGCCGACCGCGGCGGTCGTCGTCATCCTCGGCCTGGCCGAACTCTTCCTGGCGATGCGCGTTGCCTTCAGCGCCGCGCAGTTCCGGCGACTCGGGGGCGAAGCGGCGGCCGATCGCCTCGACATCGCCGCCTACGACGCAGCGCTCGCCGCGCTCAGCTTCGTCAAGCCGCGGCAAGCCGGCCAGCCGCTCGGCACGCGGCTCGACATCGCGCGACTTTTCCTCATCGCGCAGATCGTGGTCTTCGTGCTTCAGGTCGTCGTGGCGGTCGCCGGGAGCATGACGGTCTATTTCACTGCCATCTGACCGACGCCGGATGCCGCGTCAGCCGAAGAGGTCGCGAAAGCGCTCGCGCAGCACGTTCTTCTGCACCTTCGCCATGGTGTTTCGCGGCAGCGCGTCGACGGCCACGACCCGCTTCGGCAGCTTATAGCCGGCGAGATCGGCGCGAAGGGCCTTCACGATCTCCGCCTCGCTCAGTGTCGCGCCATTCTCCGCCACGACCACAGCCGTCACCGCCTCACCGAGGTCCGGGTGCGGCAAGCCGATCACGGCGCTCTCCGCCACGCCCGGAAGCGCATCGATCGCAAGCTCGATCTCCTTCGGATAGACGTTGTAGCCGCCGGTGATGACGAGGTCCTTGCCGCGCCCGAGCACATAGACGTAGCCGCGCTCGTCGATCCGGCCGAGGTCGCCGGAGATGAAGAAACCGTCATCACGGAACTCCGCTTTCGTCTTCTCCGGCATCTGCCAATAGCCGGCGAAGACGTTCGGCCCGCGAATCTCGACCATGCCGGATTCGCCCACGGGAAGCGGCCGGCCGGTCTCCGGATCGGTGATGCGGATCTCGACGTCTTTCAGCGGAAATCCGACCGAGCCGGGGATACGGTCGCCGTCGTAGGGATTCGACGTGTTCATGCCCGTTTCGGTCATGCCGTAGCGCTCGAGAATGGCGTGGCCGGTGCGCTCGCGGAACTGCCGGTGCGTCTCGGCGAGAAGCGGCGCGGAGCCCGAAACGAAGAGACGCATGCCGGCGGCCGCCTCCTGCGTCAGCTCCGGGCGGTCGAGGAGCCGCGTGTAGAAGGTCGGCACGCCCATCAGCGCGCTCGCGTGGGGGAAGAGCGCGACGACCTCGGCCGGATCGAATTTCGGCAGCAGGATCATCGCGGCGCCGGCCATCAGAGCCACGTTGGTGGCCACGAAGAGCCCGTGCGTATGGAAGATCGGGAGCGCGTGGATCAGCACGTCGTCGGAGGTGAAGCGCCACGTCTCGACCAGCGTCTCGGCGTTCGAGCGGAGGTTCGCGTGGGTCAGCATGGCGCCTTTCGAGCGCCCGGTCGTGCCCGAGGTGTAGAGGATGGCGGCGAGGTCGTCCGGGCCGCGGGCGACGTCCTCCCACGTGCCCGGCTGCACGGCGGCAAGGTCGGTGAAGGAGCCGGAGCCGTTCGCGGCGAGCGTCTCGACATGCGCGACGCCGGCGGCCTCGAAGTTGGGGGTAAGCGTCTCACGCTTCGCCGGGTCGGCGACAAAGACCTTCGGCCGCGCATCACCCACAAAATAGGCAACCTCGGAGGGCGTGTAGGCGGTGTTAAGGGGGAGGAAGACCGCGCCCGCCCGAAGCGCGCCGAGATAGAGGAAGAGCGCCTCGGGCGATTTCTCCACCTGGACCGCGATCCGGTCTCCGGGCACGACGCCTCGCGCGGCGAGCGCCGCTGCCGTCCGCGCGGAGAGGCGGGCGACATCGCCATAGGAGAAGCGCCGATTGTCCGGCGTGGTCAAAAAGGTCCGCTCGGCGGGATGGCCGGGCAAGAGACCGGCGATGAGGTGGTTCTTCATGGCTTGGCATTCTGGCGCGCGCCGCGCCGAATTTCGAGCGTCGCGGCGGCTGTCCCGCCTTCTTCCTGCAACCTGCCGCGGGCGTTTCTTGTTGACTCATCCACCACTTCCTCGCGACCATCTCCACGTCCGCCGGCGAAGGCTTGGGCCCGCCGGCCCCGCGATCTCTCCGCGAAAGGGGGTATTCCATGACCGTGCGCCTTTCCGTGTTGGCAGCCGGGGCGCTTGCTGCGCTCTTCGCCGGCACTCCTGCCCTGGCGCAGGACTCGGCCGATCCGATCAAGATCACGCTCCATGACTGGACCGGCCAGTTGATCACCGCCCACATCATGGGTGAGGTGCTGCAGAAGGCCGGCAATACGGTCGACTACGTGCAAGCGGACTATCTCGCCCAGTTCGCCGGGCTGAAGACCGGCGACCTCCACCTCGCCGTGGAGATCTGGGCGACCACCGGTCAGGAAGCGCTCGACGACGGCGTCGCCTCCGGCAAGGTCGAGAATCTCGGCGAGACCGGCATGCTCGCCAAGGAGGAGTGGTGGTATCCTGAATACATGAAGGAGCAGTGCCCCGGCCTGCCGGACTGGCATGCGCTTCTCGATTGCGGCGAGGCGTTCTCGACGCCCGAGACCGCGCCGAAGGGACGCTACCTCTCCGGCCCGGTCACTTGGGGCGGGTTCGACGAGGAGCGTGTCGCCGCGCTCGACCTCCCCTTCGAGGTGGTGCACGCCGGCACCGACGCCGCGCTCTTTGCGGAGCTCGAGTCTGCCTATCAGCGGAAGGCGCCGATCATGCTGTGGGTCTACGCGCCGCACTGGGCGCCGATCAAATACAAGGGCGAGTGGGTGGAGTTCCCGACTTACGAGCCGGCCTGCTACACCGACCCGGCCTGGGGCGTGAACCCGAACGACACGCACGATTGCGGCAAGCCCTTCGGGCCGATCTGGAAGGCCGGCTGGGTCGGTATCAAGGACAAGTGGCCGCACGCCTACAACGTCATCAAGGCGTTCAACATCGACAACGACGAGATGGGCGCCATGGTCGCCAAGGTCGATCTCGACGGGCAGACGGTCGATGCCGTGGTCGACGAGTGGATGGGCGCGAACGAGGACCGCTGGCAGAAGTGGATCGCGATGTAGCGGCCAAGACCTGCTAGACTCCGACTCCGCCGGCCCCGGAGGCCGGCGGAGGGGCGATTTTCCGACGTGAACGAAGCCGCAACCAAGCTTTCCTGCCGCAACGTCTGGAAGCTCTTCGGCCATGACGCCATCGGCTATATGCGGCGGCTCGCGCGCGCACCCTCCTATGAGGAGGCGGTCGCGGCCGGCATGGTCCCGGCGGTCGCCGACGTCAGCCTCGACATCCGCTCCGGCGAGAACTTCGTCATCATGGGGCTTTCCGGCTCCGGAAAGTCGACGCTGGTGCGCTGCCTGTCGCGTCTGGTCGAGCCGACCAGCGGCCACATCCTTCTCGACGGCCGCGACCTCCTCGCAGTCGCGGAGCGCGAGCTGATCGAGCTTCGCCGCCATCGCATGGGGATGGTGTTCCAGCATTTCGCGCTGCTGCCGCACCTCTCGGTGTTGCGGAACGTCGCCTTCCCGCTCGAGATCCAGGGCGTCTCGCGCGAGGAGCGGGAGAAGCGGGCGCGCGAGATGATCGAGCTCGTGGGACTCGGCGGCCGCGAAGAACATTTGCCGAAGGAGCTTTCCGGCGGGCAACAGCAGCGCGTCGGCATCGCGCGCTCGCTCGCGGTCGGCCCGGAGCTCTGGTTCCTCGACGAGCCGTTCTCGGCGCTCGACCCGCTGATCCGCCGTGAGATGCAGAACGAGTTCCTGCGCCTGCAGAACCTCCTGAAGAAGACGATCGTCTTCATCACCCACGATTTCGACGAGGCGATCCGCATTGCCGACCGCATCGCCATCATGCGCGACGGCAGGGTCGTGCAGGTCGGAACGGCGGAGGAGCTTATCGTCCGCCCCGCCGACGACTACGTGGAGGAGTTCACACGCGAGGCGCCGCGCGCCAAGATCCTGACGGTGCGTTCCGTCATGCGCCCGCTCAACGGCTCGCGTGACCTCGCCGGCAGCGTGCCGGCGACAAGCCGCGTGGTTGAGGTTGCGCGCACCATCGACGCCGCGGATCGCGACTTCGCCGTCGTCGACGAGAAGGGCGAGACGATCGGCGTCATCGGCCGCACCGCGCTGATCGAGGTCCTTCTCGATGCGAGCGGCCCGCGCCAGCGGTCCGACTGACATGTCCGTCTCGGCCGCAACAATGGCTACGGGCCGCCCGGGCGCGTTCTCGCTCAGCCGGATCGTCTGGCCGGCGATTTTCGTGGTGTCGCTCGTCTTCCTCTATCTCCCGCGCGGCATCGTTCCGCGCTGGGCGCTCGCCCTGCCGCGCGAATGGCGGATACCGATCCAGGGTTGGGTCTCAGCGGCCATGGATTGGCTGATCAACGACGCCACCTTCGGGCTCTTCACCTTCCGCGAGCTCACGCGCTTCGTCGCCGCGGTGCTTGCGGTGCCGTTCGACATCGCGACCGACCTCTTCGCCTCGGGGCTCGTTGCCGGCCAAGGATCGGCCGCGGTCCAACTTCTGCCGCCGCTCCCCTGGGTCGGCGTGCTCGCGGCAGCCGCGATCCTCGCCTATCAAGCAGGCGGGAGGCGGCTGGCAGTGCTCGCGGCTCTCGCTTTCCTCTATCTCGCCGTCTTCGGCCAATGGCAAAGCGCCATGGTCACGCTCTCCTCGATCGTGATCGCGGTCCCCTTCGGCGTGGTCGGCGGCATGCTGCTCGGCGTCGCGGGGTTCCGCGCGCCGCGCTTCCGCAAGATGCTGGTGCCGGTGCTCGACGGCATGCAGACGATCCCGGTCTTCGCCTACCTCTTGCCGATCCTCTTCCTCTTCGGCTTCGGACCGATCTCGGCGCTCGTCGCCACCATCATCTATGCCATGCCGCCGATGGTGCGCGTCACCATGCTGGCGCTCGACGGCGTGCAGCCGGAGATCGTCGAGTTCGGCCGGATGGCCGGCTGCACGAAACGGCAGCTCATCCAGCGGGTGATGATGCCGGTCGCCCGCGCCCCGCTCATGGTCGGCGTCAACCAGGTCATCATGCTCTCGCTCAACATGGTGATCATCGCCTCGATGATCGGCGCCGGCGGTCTCGGCTTCGACGTGCTGCGCTCGCTTCGAAGCCTCGACATCGGCGCAGGGCTCGAAGCCGGCGTCGCCATCGTCGTGCTCGCCGTCGCGCTCGACCGGATCAGCCAAGCCTATGCACTGCGCGCAAGCCGCGTGGCGAACATGAGCGGCCGCTCCTTCGTCGAGCGCTACGCGCTGCCGCTTTTGGCGCTCGCCGCGGTGCTCCTCTTCTGGCTCGCCGGCTTCGTCATCCCGGCGGTGAAGACCTATCCGGCGAGCCTCGAGGTCTCGACGGCGGAGTTCTGGGACGCGCTCGTTGAGTGGCTGAACGTCAACTTCTTCGACACGTTCGAGGCGATCAAGACCGTGATCCTCCTGAACGTGCTCGTCCCGGTGAAGCGCTTCATGCTGGCGCAGCCGTGGCCGTGGGCGACCGCCATCGTGACGCTTGCCACGTGGCAGCTCGCCGGCCCGCGCCGCGCCCTCATCGCGCTCGGCTTCGCGCTCTTCATCGTCTTCACCGGCAATTGGGAGCCGGCGATGGTGACCGTCTACCTAGTCGGCGTCTCGGTCGTGATCGCCGGGCTGATCGGCATTCCGATCGGGATCGCCGCAGGATTGAACACGAGGGCGTGGACGATCGTCCAGGCGGTCATCGACACGCTGCAGACGCTGCCGAGCTTTGTCTATCTGATCCCGGTCGTGATGCTTTTCCGCGTCGGCGACTTCACCGCCATGATCGCGATCATCCTCTATGCGATCGCCCCGGCGATCCGCTACACGGCGCTCGGCGTGCGCGAGGTCAACCCGGCGCTGATCGAGGCGGCGGAGGCGATGGGGACGACGCGGCGGCAGCGCCTCTTGAAAGTGCGGCTGCCGCTTGCTTTGCCGGAGATCATGCTGGGCATCAACCAGACCATCATGCTGGCGATATCGATGCTGGTGATCACCGCGCTGGTCGGCACGCGCGACCTCGGGCAGGAGGTCTATATCGCGCTCGCCAAGGCCGATGTCGGACGCGGCATCGTCGCCGGGCTCGGCGTCGCCATGATCGCCATGATCGCCGACCGCATGATGACCGGCTCGGCCAACCGCGTCAGGCGGAGGCTCGGCCTTGGCTGAGACGAAGCGGAACGTGCTCGACCGGCAGATCGGCGCCGCGTGGCGGCAGGCCGCGGCGTTGCCGCTGTGGGGCGATCCGGTGGAGCCGAGCGACCTCCGCGGCGGGCTTTCCAACGTCAACTTCGTGGTCGAGGACGCCGGCCAGAAGTACGTCGTCAGGATCGGCGGCGACAACGAAGCGCACCGCGTCGTGCGAAAGAACGAGGTCGCCGCGAGCCGCGCCGCTCACGCGGCCGGCGTCGCGCCGCGGGTCGCCTATGCCGAGCCAGGCGTGCTCGTCCTCGATTTCATCGAGGGCAAGACCTTCACGCCGGAGGATGTCCGCGACCCGAAGAACCTCCCGCGGATCGTGGACATCATGCGCCGCACGCACCGCGAGATACCGAAGCATCTGCGCGGGCCGGGCGTGCTCTTCTGGGTCTTCCACGTCGTGCGCGATTACGCGCACTCGCTCTCCGAGTTCCCGAGCACCGACATGGCGAATCTCCGCCGCCTGATGACGCAATCGGAGATCCTCGAGAATGCGATCGGCCCGATCGAGCTGGTCTTCGGCCATAACGATCTTCTCGCCGCGAACATGATCGACGACGGAAAGCGGCTTTGGCTCGTCGACTGGGAATATGCGGGGTTCAACTCACCGCTCTTCGATCTCGGCGGGCTCGCCTCGAACAGCGAGATGCCAGCGAAAATGCGCGAGACGATGCTCGAACATTACTTCGACAAGCAGGTCACCGACGAGCTGCGCTATCGCTACGCGGCGATGACGGCGGCGTCGCTGCTCCGCGAGGCGATCTGGAGCATGGTGTCGGAGATCCAGTCGCAGGTCGACTACGACTTCGCCAAATACACGGCGGAGAACCTCGCGCGCTACGAGAAGGCCTTCGCTGCCTTTCAGTCGATGAGGCGCTCGTGAGACCGCCGGAACCGGCCTCCGAATCCGCGAAAGTCGTCATCGTCGGCGGCGGCATCGTCGGCTGCTCGGTTGCCTATCATCTGGGCCAAATGGGCTGGAGCGACGTGCTGCTGCTGGAGCGGGCCAAGCTCTCTTCCGGCTCGACCTGGCACGCGGCCGGACTCGTCGGCCAGCTGCGCACGAACGCCAACGTCACGCAGCTCCTCGGCTATTCGGTCGCGCTCTACGACCGGCTCGAAGCGGAGACGGGGCTCGCCACCGGCTGGAAGATGAACGGCGGCCTGCGCCTGGCGTGCAATCCGGAGCGCTGGATCGAAGTGAAGCGGCAGGCGACCACGGCGCGCAGCTTCGGACTGGAAATGCAGCTCCTGTCGCCGAAGGAGGCGCAGGCGCTCTGGCCGCTGATGACGATCGACGACGTGGTCGGCGCGGCGTTCCTGCCGACCGACGGGCAGGCGAGCCCGAGCGACATCGTGCAGGCGCTCGCGCGCGGCGCTCGTTCCGCCGGCGTTACGATCCGCGAGGAGACGCCGATCACCGCGATCCGCGTGGAAGGCGGCAAGGTGCGTGGCGTCGAGACGGCCGACGGCTTTATCGCGTGCGAAAAGCTCGTCATCGCCGGCGGGCAATGGTCGCGCGCGATCGGCAAGATGGCGGGGGTCAACATCCCGCTCGTTTCCGTGCAGCACCACTATGCGATCACCGAAGCGATCGATGGGGTCACACCGGACCTGCCGACGCTGCGCGATCCCGACCGCCTCACCTACTACAAGGAGGAGGTCGGCGGGCTGATCATGGGCGGCTACGAGCAGAACCCCGTGCCCTGGGCCGAAGACGGCATACCCGAGGGCTTCCATTTCGCGCTGCTCGACCCCGACTGGGATCATTTCGGCCCCGTGATGGAGCTGGCGCTGCCTCGCGTTCCGGCCCTTGAACACACAGGAATCAAACAGCTTATCAACGGGCCGGAGAGCTTCACGCCGGACGGCAATTTCATCCTCGGCGAGGCGCCGGAGGTGCGCGGCGTCTTCGTCGCGGCGGGCTTCAACGCCTTCGGCATCGCGTCGGGCGGGGGCGCCGGCATGGCGCTCGCCGAATGGATCGCCAAGGGCGAGCCGCCCTATGATCTCTGGCCGGTCGATATCCGCCGCTTCGGCAAGAGCCATCTCGACGTCGACTGGGTGAGAACGCGCACGCTCGAAGCCTACGCCAAGCATTACACCATGGCGTGGCCGTTCGAGGAATTCACCTCCGGGCGGCCGCTGCGCCGCTCGCCGCTTTACGAGCGGCTCAAGGTGCGTGGCGCCGTCTTCGGCGAGAAGCTCGGCTGGGAGCGGCCGAACTGGTTCGCCGACGTTTCGTCCGACGCGCCGCGCGAGGACATCTACTCCTTCGGCCGGCAGAACTGGTTTGCCGCGGTCGGGCGCGAGCACGGAGCGGCGCGCGAGCGCGTGGCGATCTTCGACCAGACCTCCTTTGCCAAGTTTCTGATGGTCGGGCGCGACGCGGAGGTGGCGCTTTCGTGGATCTGTGCCAATGACATCGCCAAGCCGCCCGGCAGCCTCACCTACACGCAGATGCTCAACGCACGCGGCGGTATCGAATGCGATCTGACCGTCGCGCGGCTTGCCGAGGACAAATTCTATATTACCACCGGCACCGGCTTCGCGACGCACGATTTCGACTGGATCTCGAAGAACATCCCGGACGGGCTCGACGCGGCTCTGATCGATGTCACGTCGACCAACGCCGTGTTGTCGCTGATGGGTCCGCGCGCCCGCGACGTGCTTGCCGCGGCGACGCGCGACGATGTGTCGAACGAGGCCTTCCCTTTTGGCACGTGCCGGCAGATCGCGCTCGGCGGTGCGCCGGTTCTGGCGCTTCGCGTCACTTATGTCGGCGAGCTCGGCTGGGAATTGCATGTGCCTACAGAGTTCGCCACGAGCGTCTATCTGCGGCTGATTCAGGCCGGCGCTC
>Ga0307442_1000252_pt1 | contig 24892 bp, 20 predicted proteins | sample SalMarWE160430MG_FD_202143 | JGI IMG/M metagenome (GOLD analysis project Ga0307442, IMG submission 202143) | Salt marsh sediment microbial communities from the Plum Island Ecosystem LTER, Massachusetts, United States - WE1604-30 | ecosystem: Environmental > Aquatic > Marine > Intertidal zone >...
CTTCGATCAGAGAGCCGAGAGGGCAGATCCAGCCGCAGAACACCCTTCCCAGCAGGATCGCCAGGATCAGCAGGGCGGCCATGGCCGCTATCACGCGAAGGTTCGCCTCCGGATTGGTGAGGAAGATCAGCGGGTCGAAGCGCAGAAAGGGGTTTTCCAGGACGGCAAAGGGATCGAGAGAGCGGATGAACACAAACAGAAAGAGGCCGAAGAACAGGGCTTGAGCGATGATCCTGCCGATTTTAAGACCCTTGAGAGTCCTTGATCGCATTACAGGGAGATCTCTTTTCTCGAATAGGAGGTGATAGAGCCGAGCCCCTTCTGCTCTGCCAGCCTGAGGTAGCCGAGGTCCTCCGGCTTTTTTCCGAACAGGGTGGCGGCTTCCGCATCCGCCTGAGCCACTCCAGAGGAAGCGATGATCGTGTCCTTGTCCTCGAGATAGCTCAAACTACCGCCGGTGGGGCCTCTCTGAGTCATGATGGCGGTGGCATCCACTACGGTGAGGTCGCTCTTCACCGCCATGTTGATATCCGAGATGGCCTGGTGGATTTCCCAGTGCCAGCGGGAGCGGTTGTCTCCGGAGATGCCCATAAGATTCTTCATGCCGATGGTCAGTCCCGCGGTGGAGTGCGTTTTGGCCACGGGCAGATTGATAAATACATCGGATTCCAGGATGTACCTGTTGACCAGGGTCTCCTTCAGATAGACCCCGTCCGCGACAACGATCCTCTTGTACAGCTTGGAGCTGACCTCGCCAACCTGCAGAACCTTGGCACCCGCCTCCTCCGCGGCTTGCTGGATTCCAGAGGTCACGTAGCTGAGCCTGGGGTTGCTCACCGTGCGGTCGAAGACATAGACCTTCGAAGCCCCCGCTTGATAGCAGAGGTCCACGATGGTACGGACAACCAGTGGATCGGTGGTGGCCTTGTACTGGGGCGGAGAGTTGAAGGCGATGTTCGGCTTGACCGCTACAACATCCCCCCGTCCCACGTAACGCCCGATCCCGCCCACCAGCTCCACCGCCCGTGTGACCGCGGCCTCGATTTCTGTCGAACGAACCACACCGACCTGGACGCCGGAGCCGGTGTCCAGGGGCAGCAGGCGTCGGGCTGCCAGCCCAAAGGAGGCGATCGCCGCGGTTTTCAGGAAGTCTCGGCGATTCATGGTCAAAATAATAGTAAATGGGTCATCTTTCCGCAACGGGTCCAGGACAGGCATGGACAATTTCACTTTTTTAAGAAACGCGCTTTGACAACTCCGAGGTGAGGCCCTAAAATAGGAGACAGCCATGGATGCTTATGAGTACATCGTAAACACGTCCAAGGACTTCATCACCCTGATCAACCAGGATTACGTGTACGAGATCGTGAACGACTCCTACTGTCAGGAGATGGGCCGCAGCCGTGATGAGATCCTCAACCGCAGCGTGGCGGAGATCTGGGGAAAGGAGACATTCGAGAACTCTCTCAAACGGCACCTGGACAAATGCTTCGCTGGTGAAGAGGTGCACTACATCAACACCTTCATGTTCGGCCCCTTCGAGAAGTACATGCATGTGTCCTACTACCCCTACCGGATAAAGGACACGATCACCCATGCGGCTGTATTCTCCCACGACATCACTTCGGTGGGTGAAATCGAGTCCAAGCTGACAAATTACGAGTACAGGGATCCGATAACCGGTCTGTTCAACCGCAGATCCCTGGATGTGATCCTGGACAAGGAGATCGAGAAGGCCAAACGATCGAAGTACGAAAAGCTCAGGGCGGTGCTGTCCATCAGCCTGGAAAACCTGGCCAAGGTCAATCAGGTATACGGCCATGAAATCGGTGACCTTCTGCTGGAGAACAGCGGGTTGCGGATCCGCCGATCCCTGCGCAGCAGTGACTATGTGTTCCGCTTCGCCGGCAGCGAATTGGCGGCTATTTTGAGCAACATTAGCAAAAATACGGACGCCGGAAAAGTCGCCCAAAAGATTTTCAACAATGTGTCCGTTCCCTACCGCTTCAAGGGGACGGATATCAATATTCGTTGCCATATCGGTATTGCCGTGTATCCGGACGACGGTGCGGATAAAGCTGAGATCGTGCAAAAGGCCGCATCGGCGCTGGCCGAGGCCAAGAAGCGGAAGATGGATTTCCTGCTCTTCGACGCTGCTTTGCACGAGCAGGCAGTAGCCCGGCTGTACCTGGAAAGCGAGATCGCCAAGGCCTTCGAGAACGGGCAGTTCGAGCTGCACTACCAACCGGTTGTGGATATCAGCGGGAAAGTACATGGAGCGGAGGCCTTGATCCGCTGGAACCATCCCGAGCGGGGTATCATTGCACCGATGGAGTTCATCCCGATCGCCGAAGAAACCGGTCTGATCATCCCGATCGGCCGCTGGGCCCTGTTTACCGCCTGCCGTCAGATCGCCAAGTGGAAGGAGAAATACAAACTCTACGTTTCTATCAATTTGAGCACCAAGGAGTTCTCCGATTCGACCCTCCTGGAAGCGATCCAGAAAGCGATCAAACAGTCCCAGGACTTCGATCCGGCCTATTTGAAGCTGGAGATCACGGAGACCAAGTGCATGGATGACCCGGAGAGGACGATCCAGCAGATGCAGACCCTTCTGGACATCGGTGTGGAGACCTTCATCGATGACTTCGGTACCGGCTACTCCTCCCTGGGGTATCTTAAACGCCTTCCCGCCGTGACCCTGAAGATCGACAGGCTGTTTATCGAGGCTCTCGAGGAAAGCCAGGAGGAACGGGACTACCTGACCCATATCATCCGCACCGTTAAGAGCAGACAGAAGAAGGTGCTGGTGGAAGGGGTGAGCAGCAAGGCGCAGTTCGAGCTTCTCAAGGTTATGGACTGCGACCAGATGCAGGGCTATCTGTTCAGCCCTCCGGTGCCGGCTGCGGAGTTCGAAAAGCTGCTCAGCCGGGAGACCTTGCTATAGTATCAAATCATTTCAACGGAGGACTCAATGCCGGTTTTTGAAATGCCCCTGGAGGAACTGCGCACCTACCAGGGTATCAATCCAAAACCTGAAGATTTCGACGAGTACTGGCGGCGTGCATTGGGGGAGCTGCCTGAGAGGAGCGACGGAGTCGAGCTGATCCCGGCCGCGTTTCACAGCGCCGTCGCCGAGTGTTTTGATCTGTTTTTCAACGGCGTCGGCGGAGCCCGGATCCATGCCAAGTACCTGCGTCCCAAGACCGGTGAGACGCCCCACCCGGCGGTGTTGTTGTTCCATGGATATACGATGAACTCGGGGAACTGGCAGGACAAGCTGTCCTTCGTATCTCAGGGTTTTTCCGTGGCCGCCTTGGATTGCCGCGGCCAGGGAGGTCTTTCGGAGGACAGGGGCGGTGTTACGGGCAACACCCTGCGGGGCCACATCATCCGCGGGTTGGACGATCACCCGGATAGACTGCTGTTTCGTCAGATCTTCCTGGATACGGCTCAACTTGCACGAATCGTCATGGGATTCGACGAGGTGGACCCGGCCAGGGTCGGCACCCATGGAGGCTCCCAGGGAGGCGCTCTGAGCCTGGTGTGCGCCTCCCTCGAACCGCAGATAAAGGCCTGCTCTACCACCTTTCCCTTTCTCTGCGATTACCGGCGTGTGTGGGAGATGGACCTGGCCGAGGGTGCCTACGAAGAGCTGAAGAGCTACTTCCGCCTGTTCGACCCGACCCATTCCCGGGAGCAGGAAATCTTTCGTACGCTGGGCTACATCGACGTACAGAACCTGGTGCCCCGTATCCGGGCGGATGTGTTGATGGGCACCGCCCTGATGGACCAGATCTGCCCGCCCTCCACCCAGTTCGCCGCCTATAACAAGATCGGCTCCCGCAAGGAGATGATCCTCTACCCCGACTTCGGGCATGAGGAACTCCCGGGACACATGGACCGGGCCTTCACCTTTCTTTCCCGGCTGTAAGGGCTATCCGGAAGGCATTCCCCCGGAAACCAGTTTGTCTTCTAGAAATCCCTGCTCCGCGTACCATTCGAAGGTGTCCCGCAGGGTCACCTCCAGGGGGCGGGGCGTGTAGTCCAACTCTCCTCTGGCCTTTTTGCAGGAGACCTCGCGGTGTTTGCAGATGGCTACCAGGGCATCCGGCGTGAAAGCCGGGTACTTGGCGCTCATTCCTGGCAGTACGCCGGCGATCGCTGCAGCTGCCCGGGCGACCCACACGGGCAGGACCGGGCGCGAGCCGTCGCGCCCAGAGATCTCCCCGACCAATGCCGCCATCTGGGGAAGAGACTTCCAGGTTCCACTCAGGATGTAGCGCTCCCCGCGGCGGCCCCTCCGGCGCGCCGCCAGAGCCGCGTTCACCACGTCCCGAACGTCGACCCAGTTGAAGCCGCCCCGGATCAGGGCAGGGAGCCGGTCGTGGTACAGATCGAGCAGGGACCTGCCCAGATGTGAGGGTTTGTAATCATGGGGACCGAGGATGGCCGTGGGCGAGAGGATTACCGCATCTAGGCCGTCCCTTGCAGCCTGCAGGACCAGGCGCTCCGCCTCGGCCTTGGTCCAACCGTACATCGTGGTATCCTGCGGCCCGGCCAGAAGGTTGCTTTCATTGGTTTCCTTGCTGGGGTTCAGATCTGACAGCGCCTCGATTGAGCTGAAGTGCAACAGGCGGCGCACGGAGCAGTGCCTGCAGGCCTGGATCACATTGCGAGTGCCCTCAATGTTGACCCGTTTCAGGGAGCCGATGTGCCGACGGTCCAGGGAGATGGAGGCGGCCAGATGGTACACGATCTCTGCATCTCGAAACGCCCGCTCCAGGGACCTTGGATCGGTCAGATCGGCCGGTACCCGCTCCCCGGTCAAACCCTCGAGGGCTCGGGTGTCCTCGTGAACAAGCAGGCGCACCGTCTCCCCGGCGGCAAGCAGAGTACGCGACAGAGCCGCACCCACATGTCCGGATGCCCCGGTGATTGCCGAAGTCATTTCTTGCCTCTCCCGCGGATCGGCGGCTGCGATACACGCGTTTGAAATACCAGGTGCATCAAAGCTCCTCGAACTCCCTCCCGAAGGACCTATTATAGAACAGGTGCCTCGGCTGTCAAGGCGTCCAGCTGCAAACCATAATGATCGAAACGATGTCATTTTTAGCTCGACAAATACGTATATTTGTGTTTAAATAGTGATAACGATACCAATGTATGTATCTGCATAGTAGCTGCATTGATGCCTCAATCAAGAGATTGGGCGTGATAGGGGCACATATTTTTTCCCCACGCAGCAGGAGAACGCCGTGCTGCCCTAGAAAGCGGACATCGAGCGGGCGATTCGCGAGGTGTTGATGGTCTGGTAATGAAGGGGATGATGGTGAAAGCAAGGAGGTCGGCTTAAGTGCAATTCGACAGCTTCGAGGTGGTTCCAGACCGGACACGTATTGTGAGGACGCTCAAAGGGGAACCGACGGACCGAGTGCCTTACTTCGAGAACTATATCGGAGCTAAACTGGTGGAGTTCATCCTCGGCTACCCGGCGGGAAACACCGCCGCCGCGGTTGGTGACCCGTACCGCGGCGACGAGCGAGCCATTGTGGATGGCGGTCGCTGCGTCCCCATGCATCCAGAGGATTGGATCAGGATCTGCAAGGTTATCGGCCAGGACGTGATCATGATGGAGACCGCTTTTGCGCCCTATCGGGTCCTGGACCACAATGGAAAGCCGACGATAGTGAACGACGGCAGGATCAAGTGCCGTCGCGACTGGGAACAGAAGGTCATTCGGCCTACAGAAGCAGACATCGAGGAGAGCATGGGCTACCTGAACGAGTACATCCGTCAGGCCAGGGAGCACAACATTGCCGTAGCCCTGGGCACCGGCAACATGTTCATCACCCATTACGTGAACTTGAACGGCTTTGACTTCTTCACCTTGATCTATGACGACCCGGAGCTGGTCGAGGAGATGCTCACCGTGACTTCAGACTGGTTCACACGGCTCATCGAGCGCGCCGTGGACGCCGGCCTGGACATCCTCTTCTCGGGCGACGACGTCGCGTATAAATCCGGCACCTACATGGAGCCGGGGCTGTTCAAACAGATCTACTCCCGGCACGCGGAGAAGATGTATGCGCCGGCCCTACGGGCGGATGTTCCAATCATTTTCGACTGCGACGGCGATCCCACCGAGATCATGGACATGATCATCGGCCTTGGCTGTTCGGCCCACTTCCCCGTGGACGCCGCCGGGTTGGACTACCGGGAGCATATGAGGCGCTGGGGCGATCGCCTCTCCTTCGTCGGGGTACTGGACCTGGATCCGTTGATCCGCCTGGACACAGAGATGGTGGAGAGCTACGTCAAGGAAGTGGTAATGGACATGAAGGAGTGTAGACGCTATGTGGCAGGTACGATCACCGCGATCGACGAGATCCCAATCGAGAACTATGTGACCATGGTGAACACCATCCACCGCTACGGCGCGTATTATGATTGATTGAGGACCGCACCGCGGATGATCGGAAGGGTGGAGCTCGCCAAGGTCGGCTTCTCTACGCAGAACGGCAGACTCCTACGCTGGCCCAAAAAGGAAGACGTCGTGGCGGCTTCACACAGCATATCCATCTGGCCATGGAAAGGAGGAGGTGTTGGTCGGAGACTCATCTATCACCCAGGAGTTTGCTCAACAGGTCGGGGCTGAAGGAGGTGCCTATGTAGCAACGATCCATGATAGCGATTAGGCACAAAATTTTCTGAAGGAGTATACAAAATGAAAAGAATCTTGTTCGCTGTGTTCGTGGTTATCTTGCTGGCTCCGGTTGCTTTATTGGCCGGCGGGCAGGATGAATCCGCTGGCGCGATGGCAGCCAAGACGGGACGTATCTGGATCTGGGGAGAAGACGAAGCCCCCGGACTAACCGATTTCGTGAGGAGCGTGGGGGATATGTATTCTGAGAGGATAGACCCTCAAGTTCGCTGGGAGGTCACCCACCTGGATATAGATGAGATCTACACGGGTTTTTATGCCGCAGAAGAAGCAAAGAATGCTCCGGAGCTGCATACACTCTGGGGAGGCATTCTGGGCTTCGAACCGGCGTGGGCTGGACACCTGGTACCGCTGAGTGATTACGTTTCGGCGCAGACCTTGTCGCACGTGCTTCCTCCGCTTCGTCACGACGGGTACTGGAACGGTAAGGACTGGTTGATTCCCCTTTACGTCAATCCCTGGCCGCTCATGATCAACAAGGAAGTCTGGCAATCCGCCGGCCTCGATCCCGAGCGTTTACCCACTACCTGGGCTGGTTTGATACAGGCAGTGAAAGCAATGAATGCCGCGGGGTCCACCCCCTGGTGCGTGGGGATCAAAGACGGCTTTTACGGGACTTGGTTTCCGGCTATTCTCCAGCACCAGCTCTACGACTCACCCAGCGATTACCTGAGGGCCGTCGTCGGTATCGAACGGCTGGACAGAGCGCCGCACGACCGCAGATGGTACATGGTGGGTGAACTGCACGACAACGGGGCCTTCAACTCCGATGCCAATTCGCTCAGCCTGGCGGAGGGTCAGGACCTCTTCCTGCAGGGCAACGTTGGGATCATTCATGCTTCGGGGAATGCGTACATGGCGCTGCTGGCCAAGGAAATGGGAGAGGACAACGTAAAGATCTGGATACCCCCCGTCGACTCCAAGGCCAAGGGGGCAGGAACGATGCCGCTGTCCTCCCAGCCCGTGGCCATCCCTGCTACGGCCAAGTACAAGGTGGAAGCCGGCAAGTTCCTGGAGTTTTTCTACAGCAAGGAGATCCAGAACCTGATGTACACGGAGATCAGCGTGTTCTCCGGCTCCGATCAGCTGGAGCGGGGTTCCATGAAGACGGACCTGGACAGGGCTCTGTACGATCTTGCGCAGCAAAAGCCCGGGATGACCTATCCCTGGCTGCATCCCGGCGCCATCGAAGAGGCAAGCTACGCGATCACCCAGAAGCTTCTGGCAGGCAATATCGGTGCCGCCGAAGCGGCCAGTGAATACGAACAGGCTGCAGAGAAATGGCGAGATGAGAACCCGGAGCAGTTGAAAAATGTCAGGATTTGGGCTACTGAGGATATGCCCTTCATGAAGTAGGCGATCGCCGTCCGCAATGTTGACGCGGTGCCGGTAGTCTCCTACCGGCACCGCTTTCTAAAGGCGAAAGGTTAGAATGAGAGGCCGGAAAAGGAACGATAATCTAAAAGCTCTCCTGTTTGTCGGTCCTTTACTGTTGATCATCATAATTGTGTACGCATTTCCGCTGATCCAGAATATCAACTACAGTTTGCGAGATCTGTCCGACGCGGCAAGGCCTTTTACCGGGCTTCGCAACTACGGCCTGATGTTGAGGGATCCAATCTTCCTAATCTCGATTCGGAACAACTTCATCCTGATCTTCACGATCGTACCGGTCCTCGTATTTCTGTCACTGGTGCTTTCCGGCGCTCTGTTCGAGCAAGTTCGAGGCTGGAAGTTCTACCGGGGTACCATGCTGCTTCCATATATCACCTCGATTACCGCAGTAGGATTGTTTTACTCGTTGTTCTTTCAAGGTAGGGGAATGCTAAACAGCTTCCTCAAGATGATTCATCTGGACGCGCTGGTTGTTGACTGGCTCGGTTCGACCCAGTTTGCTCTTCCGGCAATAATGTTTGTGATCGTCTGGAGAGAATTCGGGTTCGGCACCATGCTATTCCTGGCCAGATTGACCACCGTACCGGAAGAGCTGTTCGATGCAGCCAAGATCGACGGGACCAACTGGTTTCAGCGGCTGTTTCACATCGTGATTCCCCAGCTTGCGACGGTGATCGAGTTCTATGTATTCCTCATGATCGTCACGATGCTGAGCTGGGTGTTCAACTATGTCTACGTGATGACACTGGGTGGTCCGGCGCGGAGCACCTATGTCACCGAGCTGTACATTTTCATCCAGGCCTTCAAGATGAACAGGATGGGCGTTGCAGCTGCAGTGTCCATAGTGATCTTTGCCGTCACGGCCGTGTTGGCCTTTGGCTCGCTGCGGTTCAGGACGAGACTCTACAAAGAATATGAATAACAATCATGGACAAACCGGAAACTCGGACAACAAGGAATAGAAATACCATACGCAAAGTACCCTTAATGATCGCCAGGCAGATCCTGTTCATCGTCGCTGCCGCGGTAGTTCTCGGACCGATCGTCTACATCTTAATGGCGTCATTCAAAACGAAGATGGACTATGTCCGGAATCAAATTGGTCTGCCCCATCCGTTTGTTCTGGACAACTACAAAAAACTCATGGAAGATGGCCAGCTATTAAAGTGGTTCATGAACTCCGCGATCGTGACGATCTCATCGGTAGCGGTGTCAGTCTCCGTGGGCGCACTGGGGGCGTTCGGCTTCAGCAAGTTCAGCTTTCCCGGCAAGGAAAAGATCTTCAACCTCGTCATAGCCCTCATGATCATCCCTCCAATCGTGATGATCATCCCCTTGTTCGTGCTCGCCTCCAGAGCCGGACTTGTCAATACCTACTGGAGCGCCGCCATTATCTACACCGGTCTCATGCTGCCTTTCGCGGTTTATCTTCTACGGAACTTCTTCGTGACGATACCGGAGTCGATCATGGACTCTGCCAAGATCGATGGCTGCTCGGACTTCGGTACTTTCTTCAAAATCGTGTTGCCTTTGAGCAGATCTGCGCTGATCACCCTGACTGTCGTGAGTATGCTTTGGGTCTGGAACGAGTTGTTAATCGCCCTCATCTTTCTGCAGAGGGAGGAGCTGACAACGCTTGTGGTGGGACTCATTCGCTTCCAGGGAAGATTCAGGATCGACCAGCCTGTCATCCTTGCGGGTATCTTCGCCTCCATGGTACCGATGATCGTGATCTACCTCATCGGGCAACGATTCTTCGTGAACGGGTTGACCGCCGGTGCTCTCAAAGGGGAATAGCCGGACAAGATAGTCGCTAGATTTTTTGCAGAAGGAGAGAAGAATGATAGCATTGAGAAAGATCAAATCCGGGGTCGGCAATGTACAGCTCGTCGATGTGGATATTCCGAAAATAAAGGAAGATGAAGTGCTGATGAAAGTGTGGGCTGCCGGAATCTGCGGCAGCGACCTGCTCATACAGGAGGACAAGCATTTTTATCAGGCTCCGGTCACTCTTGGGCATGAGTACTCCGGAGTGGTGGAAGAAATCGGAACGAAAGTGAGCAAGGTACAAAAGGGCGATAAGATCGTTTCGGATATCGAAACAAAAGAAGGTTGGCTTGGTGTTACCCGTGACGGAGCGTACGCAGCCTATATGGCAATCCCTGAAGCTCAGGTCCAAATATATCCGCAAGCCGTTTCCCTCGATCATGCCTGCTTTACTGAACAGCTTGTGGGAATCATCCACTGCATGCAGGAGCGCAATAATGTTCGCGCCGGTGATTTCGTGGTTATCGTTGGTCCGGGTCCTATGGGGCTCATGGGGGTTCAGTTTGCCAAGCTTCGTGGGGCAAAATCGGTCGCCCTGATCGGCTTGAAAAAAGACAAGAAACGTCTCGACATCGGTAAGAGGGTAGGTGCAGATTTCATCCTCTTCTCCGAAGAGAGTCCGGAGCAAGCGGTCAGAGACCTGAACAGCGGTCGCGGCGCTGACTTTGTCCTTGAATGCTCCGCATCAGAACGCGGATTCCAGCACGCCATCGATTGCGCTAGGAGAGCCCCCGAGGGGGAGGGAGGAAAAGGAGTCATTACTTCGGCAAGCCTATGGGGCAAGGACATCAGGATAAGCGCCGATGCCATTTCCCTGTATCAGCTGTCCATATTCGGCGGCTGGAGTTGGAATGGTGCGGAAAGCTGGGAGAGAGCCGTATCGATTATTTCAATGGGGAAGCTGGATCTGAACTCGTTGTTGACCAATCGGTATAAACTGGAGGAGTGGGAAAGAGCTTTTGCCAATTTGCGCGCCGGTGAGGATGTGAAGGCCTTCGTGCATCCAAATGGGACCGATTGGTAGAGGAAACACTGCGTCGGCCCTGCAGCGCTCTTGTCAAAGATTGATCGCTCGCACCGATCCCCGTTTTACCAGGTATGGTGGGAAAGCCAGCTTTTTTCGCTCTTTGTCGTCATGTTCGATGTTGTGGATAAGCATGGCCAGACTTTCTATGCCTATTCGTTTTCTCGGCTGGTGGATCGTTGTCAACGGAGGGGTCAGCACACTGGTTAATTCGATGTTGTCGTAACCGATGATACTATAGTCATCGGGAATGCGAAATCCCAGCTCGTTGGCAACCTTGTAGATACCGATCGCCAGCAAGTCACTGATGGTCACCACCGCGGTGAAGTCCAGGTGACCATTGATCTCGCCCTCCCCGGTGAGGATGTCTTTAAAGGTGCGATAGCCGCTTTCGATCGAGAGATCTTCGGCATGTACGATCAGGTCTTTGTTCACTTTAATATTGTGCTTTTTCAGTGCTGATGTGTACCCGTTGATGAAATGACCGACCATGCAACGCCCCGGCGGTCCCGTCATAAGCAGGATTCTTTCGTGACCGCGGCTGATGAGATAGTCGGTAGCCAGAGTTGCGCCTTTTCCGTGTTCCGAGAATACGTATCCGATATTGTTATAATAAGGGTAGCAGTCTATGAGCACATACTCGACCTTGCTCCTATTCAGCAGCTTGATATTTTCGCTTTCATCGTCGATCGGAGATATGAGGATCCCATCGACTCTCTTAGACAGCATCGAGATGATGTTGGCGCGTTCTTGGGCTATATCGTAATGGGAGTAGCTGATCAACATTGAATAGTTTGTTCTATTGAGTCTCTCCCCGATTACACTCAGGATCTCCGAGTAGAAGGGATTGTTGAGATCGTTGAATATGATTCCTATGGTATTGGTTTTATTCTGGCGCAGTGCCTTTGCCAGAGAATCTGGATAGTAATTCAACTCCTCGGCGATCTTCAGGATGCGTTCCCGGGTCTCCTTGTTGGCTTTTGGATCATTGCGCAAGGCTCTTGAAACCGTTGACAGTGAGACTTTAGCCGCTGCAGCCACTTGCCTGATCGTAATTTTCGTTTGTTGTTTCTTCTTGGTAGCAGCCATATAATCAGCTTTTTGGGAACGTTAACATCAATTTGAAATTACACCCTAAAAGGTAACTTAACGATATACCTTGGTCAAGAAGATATTTTCTATATATGTATTTGAAAGACTCATATTAGGAGCGCTTGACATTTTTGCTGTCAATGATAAAATATCTTGGCAACGTTGCCATTAGCGTTGTATTTTTGTGAAAATCTTGAACGCGGAACGGAGGTGCGGGATGCTGAACATGGGTATTGTCGGATTAGGAAAGATGGGAGCTTTTCATGCGGATTGGATTCAGCAAAACGAGGGAATGGATCTCGTTGCGATTTGTGACAAGAGCAGGGAACGTCTTGAAACTGCAAAAAAACGATACGGCGTCGACGTTTTCGACGACTACGGAAAATTTCTGGGAATGAAGGAATTGGATTTCGTGGTAGTCGTTACGACGAACGATGCTCACGAAAGCCTTAGCGTCAAGGCACTCGAAGCCAAAAAAAACGTCATCGTGGAAAAACCGATGAGCGTAAACTATCAGAGCTGCCTGCGGATGGTGAAAGCAGCGGAACAGAACGACAGGTTCGTGTTTGTTCATCAAAGCAGCCGGTGGGACCGGGATTTCCTACTTGTCAAGGATACCATCGCATCCGGATTGCTCGGAGACATTCTGACGATTCAGTCAAATGTGCTCTTGTGTGATGAAGGCTGGCCGGCCTGGGGAATCGACGGCATGGAGAATCCTTGGAGAATTAAAGCGGAATACTTCGGGGGAATGCTCCTCGACTGGGGCCCCCACCTTGTCGATCAGATGCTATTGCTGAAGAAAGAGGATCCTGTAGGCGTATACGGTGCCCTTCAAAGCGGTGTGTGGACCACAGAGGTGGACGATCACTTCTTTGCCGTAATTAAGTTTAAAGATCAAACAATCTGCCGGATCGAGGTGAGCAACAACGCCAGGATTACTCTACCCCGCTGGCATATTATCGGTACCAAAGGAACATTGGAAGTGAAAGGATTTCACGAGCCTATATGGAATCAGGCAGAAATCGTATTTGTCGGCAAAGACGGTAGAAAAGAGAGCAGGAAAATAACCCTCTATGATGTAAAGGAATCGGGGATCGAAGGTGGATTCTATGAAGATCTGATTCCCTTCGTCGAAGGAAAGAAGAAGGATTTCGTCTCCATGCACGAGGCGGCCAAGGTCGTCAAAGTTCTGGAGCTCATAAAGAAATCAAGTGAGGAGAACAGATTCGTTGAGTTCTGATTCAAACCGATTCAAGAGTCGGTGTAATATCGGGAAATATACGGGCGCAATCCAATATTTACTTGACAGGATGCGAATTTTGATGCTTAATGGTAACGTTCTCAAAATATAGATCGAACTCGTGGATAATCACAGCAATATTTTGATAATGTTATCATTCAAAGAGATGAACATCGGAGGTCTATCATGAGAGAGCGGATGAGACAGTGGAAGCAGGAGGCGGATGTCGTTTCCGCAATACTGGAAAAATCATCTCCGATTGATAAAACCAAGCGTATCGGGAGTGAAGAGTTTCTGGCCAGGCAGAAAAAGGTCATCTCCAACCTTTCCGAAGCCGGTATCGATGCGGCTTTTGTATACTCGGACGAACACTACAATGGGGATGTCCCTTATCTTGCCGGAAATACCAACATATCCATCGAACCGGTAGCGGGGGTGATCGGGAAAGGGGGCTTCCACGTTCTTGCAGGCCTGGAGGGAGGGTACGTTGCTGAACAGCTTGCCCCTCGTTCCGGAGCTCCTGTCCACAAGGTCGAAATGCTCAAGCTTGCCGATGAGGATTATCCGATTGAAGCCGAACGTGTAGAGGATATTATCGAAGAGGCGGCGGGAGGTAGACCCAAAACGATCGCCCTTCTCACTCCGCGGGCGGTGTTTCCCGTGGGGATCTACGATTTCCTCGTTCAATACATGCAGGGCAAAGGACAGATCGTCGACGCCCAGGAGCTGTACTTCAGGATCAAGTACGAAAAGTCGGTCGAAGAGATGAAGATGATCCGAGAAGCCAGTCTGATCTGTGATGAGATGCTCAAGTGCATGCTCGCCGTGTTGAAACCGGGCATGCTCGAGACCCAGGTTTCAGCCTGGGGTTATTTGGCTGCTCAGGAGCTCGGCGTTGAAGAGATGGGCTTCGACATCATGGTTACTGCCAACGAGGCAAACCGCACCCTGATCGGAAAGGCGCTGAACAGGGTGATCCGGGAGGGAGATATCGTGCACCTGGGGGTTGCCCCGAAACGGGACGGACTCACAGCCTGCGAACGACTCAGCGTTGTTTGCACCGGCGATCCATCCCGGGTAACTCCTGAGCAGCGCTACTGGTTCGACTTTGTCGAGGATGCCTACAAGATCGGACTCGACGAATACAGACGTGTGGCGCGAGAGAATCTTCCGGCGAAATTCCAGGAGCAGGCTCTGGTGGACTATTTCCTATCCCGGAACAGTGAAGTTGAAGAGAAGTTGGGTAGAACCGTCGATTTGCCCCGATTGAAGCCATATACGGGAACTCACAACGCCGGATACACGGAATGTCAGGAGTTTTACGGTGCGATCACATTGAACTCCGAGGAACCCCTGGGTTATAGAATCGTGACCATGCTGGACGTGGCGATTCGGGGAATCGGCAACCGCTGGGATGACGTACTGATCCCCGGTCTGGACTATCTGGTTGTAGAGCGGACCCTCGGAAAAGAGGGACCGGAGGTTGAAGTCTTAACAAAGTTGCCTATAAACGTTCAGCATCTGGTGGGAAAGGTACCCTGAGCAGGATGCGTTCGGCACGTAAGAGGTTGAGTATGGAGAATAAATTAGGGGGAAATATGGATTCTTTGAAAAAACTTGATAAAAGCCTTGTTTCTCGGATGTATGAAGGAATGTTGAAAATCCGACTCTTCGAAGAAACACAGTCACGGGTATTTCGGGCCGGGGAGCAGGAGGGGTTTACCCACCTGTATCTTGGTGAAGAGGCGATCGCCGTTGGAACCTGTCTCAACTTGAACAAGGACGATTATATCACCAGTACCCATCGCGGGCACGGACACATGATCGCCAAGGGCGGAGATTTCAAGAAGATGATGGCGGAGCTGTACGGGCGAACCACCGGCACCTGTCTCGGCCGCAGCGGATCACTGCACATCGCTGATCGCAGCATCGGTGTGCTGGGAGCAAACGGGATCGTTGGTGACGGGAATCCCATCGCGGTCGGCGCCGGCTATTCGATAAAGCTGAGAGGCAGCAAGCAGGTAGTGGTTTCGTTTTTCGGAGACGGGGCAACCAATCAAGGTACTTTTCACGAATCGCTGAACATGGCTGCCTCCTTTGGGCTTCCTGTAATTTTCGTCATCGAGAACAACGGCCTGAGCTGTGGGACTATTACCGCCTCGGTCTGTAAGGTGCTTCACAACCTCGGTGATCGGGCCGTGGCCTACGGTATACCCGGTGAGAACATCGACGGGATGGACGTGGTGGAGGTATATCAGACGGTTAATAAGGCGGTGCAGCGAGCACGGAGCGGTGAAGGACCTACGTTAGTCAACTGCAAAACCTTTCGTCATCACGGTCATTTCGAAGGGGATATCGACATACGCGATCAAACCTTGATCCAAGACGCCATCAGTCATGATGCGGTAAAGGAGTTCGAAGAGCGGATGTTGAAAGAGGACTTGATCACGGTAGAACTGATCAAAACGGAGCGTGAAAGAATCCAAGGCATGGTGGATGAAGCAGTGGAGTTTGCCAGAAACAGTCCGCTGCCTAAAGCGGAGGATGCCATGAAGTACGTATACGCCGAATGACTGCGGAGAACATCGCGGAGGAATTGATATGAGAGAAATCATGTATCGGGAAGCGCTTAGGGAAGCCATGACCGAGGAGATGAAAAAGGACGAGCATCTGTTCCTGATGGCTTACGATGTTGGCAAATACGGCGGCGAACACCGCATCAGCGGGGATCTTTATAGCAAGTACGGTGATTTGCGAGTCAAGGATGCCCCTATCTCCGAGCAGGGGATAGTGGGTTGCGGCATCGGTGCAGCCATCACAGGCTGCAGGTCCATCGTGGAAATCCCGTTCATGGACTTCATGCCCATGTGCATGGATATGATCGTGAACCAGGCTGCGAAGTTCTACCATACCTTCGGAGGTCAGATGAGTGTTCCCATGGTCATTCTCACCGCAGCGGGCGGCTATATTCGGGCGGCGCAGCAGCACTCACAGTGCTTGGAAGCCTGGGTTGCCCACGTGCCTGGTTTAAAAACCGTCATGCCCTCCACGCCGTACGACGCCAAAGGACTGATGAAGACAGCTATAAGGGATAACAATCCGGTTGTATTTATCGAACACAAGAAACTGCTTCCAATGAAAGGGGAAGTTCCGGAGGAGGAGTACGAGATACCGCTCGGCAAGGCGGAAATCAAGAGGGAAGGAAAGGATGTAACCCTGGTCGCTACATCGTACACCGTTCACCTGTCCCTCCAGGCGGCGGGAAACATGGAGCAAAAGGGAGTCTCCGTCGAAGTGGTGGATCCACGGACCCTGGTACCTCTCGATAAAGAGACGATCCTAAAGTCAGTAAAAAAGACGAACAGGCTCGTGATCGTCCATGAAGCTCACGTGACGGGCGGTTTCGGTGGGGAGATCGCTGCTATCGTCGCCGACGAGGCATTCGGATATCTCGATGCGCCCATTAAACGGGTGGGAGCCAAGTGGACTCCGATTCCTTTTCCCTCGGTAATGGAAGACTATGTTCTTCCCGGCGTCCCCGATATCGAAGCTGCGATCCAGGAAGTTGTTGCTTCATGAACAGAGGTCTTCGTCCATGATCAACGCAGTGAAGCTGGCCAAGATTGGATTGACCATGGAGACGGGAACCATCCTGAAATGGCTGAAAGCCGAGGGTGATTTCGTGCAGCAGGATGATCCACTGCTGGAGGTCGAAACCGATAAATCCGTCAACACCGTCGATTCTTTCTATACAGGGTATTTGAAGAAGATCCTGGTACAGGAGGGAGAAGAAGTCCCGGTCGAAACGGTCATAGCCTACATCGGAGAGAAGGACGATGAAGTACCCGCCGCAGAGGAGGGGGAAGACAGCCGTTTTGCTGTGCGCACTTCTGATACGGACACTTCCATGCATCAGGAAAAAGTAAAAGCAACGACCGATGGGGAAGGGAGTTCTTCGGGCCCCGCACGGATCAATGCCTCTCCTCTGGCTCGGAGACTTGCCGCGGAGATGGGGGTGGATCTGTCCTCCGTCAGCGGCACCGGACCCGGTGGACGAATCGGCCGGGAGGATATCCTGGCCGCCGCCCAGTCAAGCGGTGCAAAATTTGGGGGGGAGACAATGAGCTCAGAGGATGTGGAAGATCTTCCTCTATCCGGTCTGCGAAAGGTTGCAGCTGAGAGGGTCAAAACGAGCTATCTCGATGCGCCCCACATTTATCTGGAGATTTCCGTCGATGTTACCGAGCTGGATCGGGTTCGGAAAAAAATAAATGATAAAAACGAAGAGGGCGTTCACCTCACCGTGACGGACTTCCTCGTTCGTGGGGCAGCCCTCGATTTGAAGAACAACCCCCGCCTCAACGCCACGATCCGGGAAGCATCGATAACCGCGCATAGAACCGTCAATATCGGGGTTGCCGTATCCACCGATCAAGGACTGCTGGTACCGGTGGTAAGAAACTGCGGGGAATTATCCCTGCCGCAGATCGCCGCCCGGCGGGAAGAATTGATAGGCAGAGCACGGGAAGGAAAGCAGACCGGGGAAGACCTCTCAGAAGGCACTTTCACCATTACCAACCTGGGAATGTTCGGGATCGAGGCTTTCCACCCGATTCTCAATCCCGGCCAGGCAGCCATTCTGGCGGTGGGAGCCATAGTTCCCATCCCAACGTTTGAGCAAAGCGGTGCGATAATGGCCAGAAAGGTAATGCGTTTGGTTCTTGCCTGCGATCACAGGATTGTAGACGGAGTGGAAGCCGCCAAGTTTCTGCGCGATCTTAAAGTCCGCCTCGAGGAGGCGGAATCCTTGGAATAAGCGGGACGGAAACTGGCATGAATATGGAAGGCTTTTTGGAGAACAGGTATGGGGATGGAAGAGGAGAAGAGCATGGTTGAAAAAAACGTTCTAACCAGGGAAGTGGAGACCAAGCTTGGGCAGGTGCGGGGAATTCTTTCCCGTAAAAAACTGGCCGGGGCGCTGATCACCCGTAAATACAATATCTATTGGCTTACAGCCGGGGGCAACAACCAGGTTCTCTACGACATGCAGGAGAGCCTGATCGGGATCCTGGTTACTGAGAACCGGGCCATCGTAATCGCCGAGAACGGGGATTACGGCCGCGTCATGGATGAGGAGTTCTCCCACTGTCCCTTCGAGTATGAGATGATCTACTGGTGTTCGGGAGGCGTCGGTGCGAAAGCCGCGGAGCTGGAAAAGGGTCCTCTCGGCGTAGATAGTCCCGTCGGTGGTGTTGCGGAGCAGCTGAACATCGACGGTGATTTGGCGGAATTCCGGCAGGTATTTCTCGAGCCGGAGATCGAAAGGCTCAGAAGCCACGGAGCAGAGGCTGCCTCGATCATCACCAAGGTTTCGAAAGGAGTACAGCCGGGGATGAGCGAACGGGAGGTGGCGGCCGAGCTTTCGAAACAGTTTCTCCTCAACAGTTTCAATGTGGCGGTTATCCTGATCGGGGGAGATGAACGTTCTCTGAAGTACAGGCACCAGGTCGTCTCGGATAACAAAATAAGGAAGCACTTCTCCCTCTGCGGAGTTGGCAAGAAAGCCGGGATAACCTATCCGATCAACCGGGTAATCTCTTTTGGTCCGCCTCCGCCGGAGTTGGAGGATAACAACCGCAAGATCGAAACGGTTTTTGTTCACCTCAATTCCTTGGCTAAAGCAGGGACTACTTTGGGAAGCATATACGCGAAGCTGCCCCAGATCTATGTGGACGCCGGCCTGGAAGAAGTGGAGTGGATGCGCCACTCTATCGGCGGCACCATGGGCTACCATCCCAGGGAGCAGGTGGTCGGCGATCGGGTCGCCTACCAGCTGCGGGAGAACAACGTGATCGGTTGGAATCCATCCCTGCCCGGCGTCATGGCGGAGGATGTTTATCTGCTGGGAACAAGCGGGCTGGAGTTCATTACCTATGATAAGAATTGGCCTCACGCGGAGCGAAGTGCGAATGGGTTGACTCAGATACGACCATCGATCCTAGTGATTTGAGTTGGGAAGGAGGCGGCCAGGGAGGGGCATTATCTAAGAGTGGAGAGGAGGTGATGAAAAAAGCCCTATGTTGTGATGAGTTTGGGGGAAATCGAAACTTAATATTGAGGAGGAACGAGGATGAAGAGAACAATCATGGTTAGTTTGATCGTCATTTGCATGATCTGCTCCATCGGCCCACTGTTTTCTACCCCCCAGGGAGAGACTGAGAAGGTGGATATCAGAATCTGGATGTGGGGAGAAGTCGTTGCACCGGGAATGAACGATTGGTACAACGAATCCGCCGAGATTTATGAAAAAGCCCATCCGAACGTTACCGTGGAACCAACGGAAATCCCTATGGATGATCTTCAACAATCGTGGATGGCTGCGGTTGCTGCCGGCGACCCACCCGATGTGATCCTTATGGGAAGACAAGAGGGGATCGATGCTTCCCAGGCAGGGGATATTCTGCCGATTGACGATTTCTGGAGCAAAGCAGAGGTGGATACAATTTTGCCCGCTGCCCAACGCGAGCTTGGCTGGGAAGGTCACGTGTGGATGGTTCCGGAATACATGGAAGCCTGGGGGATGGTATACAACAAAGAGATCTTTGCGGATGTGGGTATCAAGAGTCCACCGAAGAATTGGGATGAGCTCATTGAGATGTCTGAAAGGATCAAAAAAACCGGGAAAGTGCCATTGGGTATCGGCTGGCAGGACGGGTACATGAGCCCATGGCTCTTCAATACGATCGCGATTCAATGCCTCGATGACGCAGCAGACCTGCATGCGGCAGTTTTGGGGGAGCAGCGTTTTGTCGATCCAAAGCACGGAGATTGGTGGAAAATAATCGAAGTGATGAGAGACAATGGCTATATAAACAAAGATGCCGCTTCGATTGGATTGGGCGAAGGACTCGATCTCTTCTATACCGGCAATATTGCTTTTGGATTTGTAGTCCAACCTGTTGCGGCCGCTTATGTTGCACAGATGGGGGATGGCACGGTCGGGGCGATGAAGACTCCGTTACCCCCCATCACCGGCAAAGTCGCAGGTAGTATCCCGATCACGCCGATGCCCTTGGCCCTGGCCAATGGCCCGCATCCCGATGTCGCCGCTGATATCTTGAAATTACTGCTCACGAAAGAGAGAGTGAAGGCTCTGTATGACAAGAGCGGTGCGATGCAGGCAAGCACGCTATTCGAACCGGGTTCAGCTAAGTCTGAAGTGGATAGGCAATACGCGCAGTGGTTCCTCGAGTCAACAACATTTACCTACAACTGGCATTATACACCCCAGATTGACGCGGACAGCTATGGCATCGGGCAACTGCTAATTGTCGGTGAAATCGATGCAAAGGAAGCAGCCCGGCAGATGGATGAATCGGCTGCAAAATGGCGAAGAGAAAATCCTGATGCAGTTGAAGTATACCGGAAAACCGCTTTGGACTGGATGCAACATTCCAAGTAAATCTGTCTGAGTAAATTGTAGAAAAAACGGCTGGGGGTATTGTTTTCAATACCCCCGCCTGTCAATAGGAAACAACCTTCCAACGTTGTTGAGATTTATTATGAGTAGTACGTTCGGATTGAAGAGAACGCGCTTCGAGCCATACCTATATCTCCTTCCAACAATCGTACTCATCCTTTTGATCTATCTGTATCCAGTTATCGAAGTGTTCCGGGAAAGCTTCTTCGATATGCGTTCTTGGCCCGGAGTATTTGTTGGGATTAGGAACTATGTTGTTGCATTTCGGGACGAGAACTTCTATCTCTCTCTATGGCATAACTTCCAACTGTTGGCGGTAATTCCCATCATCCTGGTTTTTTCCGTAATCATCGCAACGATACTGCACGAACGCCTCGTCGGCTCGCAGCTCTACAGAAGTGTGCTGTTCGTTCCCTATATTGTTCCGCTGGTCGCTATAGGTATTGCGTTTTCATTTTTCTTTCAATATTCCGGAGCATTCAATCAGCTTCTGAGTTTTCTGGGACTCGATTTTCTAGTTCGTGATTGGCTTGGCAAACCCAGGTTGGCACTGCCCGTTGTTGCCACTGCAATTGTATGGAGAGAGCTGGGATTTGCCATTGTGTTGTTTATAGCTCGCCTCAGTTCGGTATCCGAAGACACGGTGGAAGCATCGTTGTTGGATGGTGCGGGATGGTGGCTCAGGGTAATGAAAATATACGTACCGGAGTTGAGGAATGTTATCGAGTTCTACGTAATTCTCAGCATCATCACCATGATCAGCCAGATTTTTGGTTTTGTCTTTGTCATCACCAGCGGTGGTCCCGCTAAGGCAACCTGGGTTTCCGAATTCTATATTTATCAGAGGTCTTTTCTTTACAACGACAGAGGAGCGGGGTTGGTGATGGCGGTAGTGTTGATATTGATGACGCTGCTGATGTTGTTTGCATCGAATCGCCTAAGGAGAAGAATCGGTGAGGAAAGCAGTTCGTAGGAGCATCGATTCAGAACGGATGTTGCGCAGAGCAAAGAAACTGGGAACCGGTGTTGTGAAGCACCTGATCCTGATCACACTGACAATTTTATCGCTGTATCCACTGTATTTTGTGATTGTCAACTCGGTTAAAACGAAAATTGAATACAATTCGAATAAAATCGGTTTACCGCCTGGAATCGTATTCGATGCTTATAGAAAAGTGTTCTTTGGCGAGAAGTTCCCAAGATGGTTGACAAATACGTTGATTGTTACCGTGGCTTCAGTCCTGCTCTGTCTATTTTTCAGTTCGATGGCAGGATTTGTCATCAGCAAAATGGAATTCAAGGGTAAGAGGCTTATCTTAAATTCAGTAATCAGTTTAATGGTGATACCCGTTATTGTAATGATTATCCCTCTCTTCGTGCTCTTTGGCCGATTCAGATTGAATAATTCATATATAAGTGTGATAGTAATTTATATCGGTGTATTGTTGCCCTTTAACGTATACCTGCTGTACAGCTATTTCATCACCGTTCCACAATCGATCTTGGATTCTGCGCTAATCGATGGATGTGGGAGCTTTCGCATCTATCGTAGCATCATGATCCCCTTGTCGGCATCTGCGCTTATGACTCTCGTGGTTTATGACGTGCTATGGGCTTGGAACGAATTTTTGATATCTTTGATTTTTCTTCAGCGAGAAAAACTGAGAACACTGATGGTCGGATTAACCCTTCTTCAGGGGCGATACACGGTCAATGTGCCAACGATAATGGCTGGTCTGGTTTCCGGGATCTTGCCGATCCTCCTACTCTACATATTTACGCAGAAGTATTTTGTAAAAGGCTTGGTAGCCGGTGCAATCAAAGGATAGCGGAAAATCAAGGATAACCAGCAACAGAATCAACATAGACAGACAGGAGGATAGACAGATGATGTTACACGCCTACACCCTGGCGGGAGGTCTGAGGCCCGAACAGATCGATCTGATGCGGGACAAAGCGATCGAGCTGGTAGAGACAGTCGGCCTGCACATTCCTCACGAGGGACTGCTCAACCGCCTGCATGGCATCAACGGAGTCACCATAGACAAAACCTCCCAGATGGTGAAGTTCCGCACGGATCTGGTGATCAAAGCCATCCAGGAGATGAGGTTCCCTCTGCCCGATTACTACGAGGACGGTTGGGTGATCTCCGCCGGGGCTCACCAGACAAAGATCTTGGACATGGACACAGGAAAGATCCGGGAAACCACCCATAAAGACTTGGTCGAGATGATCAAAATCGGTGATGCCCTGGACACGGTGGGATCGGCTCCGGTGGTACCGATGGACGTACCGATCCAGCTCCAGGAGATCATGATGCATAAAGTAGCCTGGGAGAACTCGCGGCGCCGGGCGAACGATATGTTCGAGCATGACCCGAAACCGACGGTTCGCTGCGCCGAGTACATCTACGAGATGTCTAAGATCGCCGACAAGTGGTTTGCCCTTGGCCTGTACATGGTGAGCCCGCGTTCCTTCGATGTCGTGGAGCTGGAAATCATCGATAAGTTTCTAGACAAGGGCGTTCCCATGTGGGCCGGCACCATGCCGATCATGGGCGTGAATTCCCCGATTACCGAAAAGGCGGGGATCCAGCAGGCCATGTTCGAGACCTACGCCTGTCTTACCATGCTGAACCTTCTGAACACCAAAAGCTACAACTATATCCAGATCATCGACAGCTTTATCGCCCACCCCTTCGACATGAAATACTCCACCTTCGTGTACGGTTCCGCAGAGGACGTGCGAGCCACGGTTGACAAGCTGTCGATCCACAAGCACCTGAAGATGCCGCTGGCGGCAAAATCACTGCTCACAGCAGCTAAAGAGGTGGACGCGCAGTGTGCAGCGGAGGTGGGCATGTACACGTTGATGGCGGCTCTGGCCGGAGCCAAGGAGTTCCGTTGCGGTGGCCTGTTGACCAGCGCCGAGGTGTACGCCGCTGAAAAGCTCGTGCTTGACTACGAGATCGTTCAGTACATCAAAAATGTCTTGGAACCAGAGGAGTTCAGCGACGAGATGCTGCTGTTTGATGCCATTGCCAAGATCAAACCAGGGGAGAGCTTTCTCGAACACCCCAGCACCTTCAAGCATTACCGAACCCTGTACTGGGATCCCAACGTATTTCTTCATTCCAATCTGGGACAGTGGCAGGAGATGGGCTCGAAGAGCTTCGTACAGATTGCCAATGAGCGGGCAAAGAAGCTCTTGAAAGAACATGCCTACGAGATCGAGCCGGAGAAAAAACGCGAGCTGGACAGGATCTACGAAATCGCGGCTAAGGACGAAGCACTGGCCAAAGAACGGCAGTACTAATCCGTCAGGATAATGGTATGAGAAGGAGAAGAGATGATGAAATTAGAAAACTTTGAGCTTGCGGGGGGCTTGCGGAAAGAACAGATCGACTATATGCACGAAAAAGCCATGTGGCTAATCGAAACCTCCGGTATCCAGGTCCCCCATGAGGGTGTTCTGAAGCTGATGGCCGATCACAACGGTGTGACAATTGACGGGGAAATGGTGCGATTTAAACCGGATCTGGTTCAGAAAGCCATGGCTGCTGCGGTTTACGATGTTCCGGAGTACTACAAGCGGGGCAAGTGGTTCATGTCCGCCGGAGCCCATCAGACCGCCTGTTACGATCTGGATACGGGGAAGCTGAAACAGGCCTCGGCTGATGACCTGGTGAAATTTATCAAACTTGGGGATGCCCTGGACACAGTGGGCTCGGCGCCGGTGGTACCGATGGATGTGCCAGGGCATCTGCAGCACATTCTAATGCACAAAGCGGCCTGGGAGAACTCACGTTACCGCTGCAACGACATCTTTGAGCACATGGATAAGCCCTCCTACGAGTGCGCCAACTATGTGTACGAGATGGCCCAAGCCGCGGGAAAACGCTTCACCTTCGGGATTTGGATGATCAGTCCCAAGTCCTTCGACGCGCACAACCTCGATGTGGCCTTCAGGTTGCGGGATAAGGGCATCCCGATGTGGTTGGCAACCATGCCTCAAGCGGGGGTTACCGCCCCGATAACCATTCTGGGAACGGTATTGCAGAGCATGTACGAGCATTTTGCTGGCTTGACCGTACTGTACCTGATGAAC
>Ga0307442_1000253_pt1 | contig 24886 bp, 19 predicted proteins | sample SalMarWE160430MG_FD_202143 | JGI IMG/M metagenome (GOLD analysis project Ga0307442, IMG submission 202143) | Salt marsh sediment microbial communities from the Plum Island Ecosystem LTER, Massachusetts, United States - WE1604-30 | ecosystem: Environmental > Aquatic > Marine > Intertidal zone >...
GAACATGATCCCCGACGGCGCTTCGGTTCTCATCAATATCGGCACGACGACGGAGCAGGTGGCGATGGCCCTGCGCGGGCGGCAAGGCTTGATGGTTATCACGAATAACATCAATGTCGCCAATACCTTACAAGGCCAGGACGCAATCGAAGTGATTGTCGCCGGCGGCGTTCTGCGCCACGCGGACGGCGGCATTGTCGGCGAAGCGGCGGTCGATTTCATCCGGCAGTTCCGTGTCGATTACGCAGTGATCGGCACCTCCGCCATCGATCCGGACGGAACGCTGCTCGATTATGATTACCGTGAGGTCAAGGTCGCCAAGGCGATCATAGATTGCGCCCGCCATTCGATCCTCGTGGCGGACAGTATGAAATATGACCGCTCGGCGCCCGTCCGGATCGGACATATTTCCGAACTCGATTACTTCGTCACCGACATTGCGCCTCCGGAGCCGATCCGCCAGGTCTGCGACGACAACGGCGTCCATATCGAAATTGCCGCGCCTTCTTGACCTTTCGAAAAAGCGCGATAATCTTCGATTGCGTGCGAATTTACGCGAAATCAGGCTTTGCAGAAGCCGAACCGCTGTCGCCAACCATCTAGGAAAGGCGCATGTACGACATCGCGATCATTGGCGGCGGCGTGAACGGTTGCGGGATCGCCCGGGATGCGGCCGGTCGCGGTCTGTCGGTCCTGCTGGCCGAGAAGGACGATCTGGCAAGCGGCACATCGGCGGCATCGACCAAGCTCATTCACGGCGGACTGCGTTATCTCGAGCATTATGAGTTCGGGCTGGTCCGCGAGTCGCTCAAGGAGCGCGAGGTCCTGTGGGCCATGGCGCCCCACATCATCTGGCCGTTGCGCTTCGTCCTGCCCCATCATCGCGGCCTCCGACCGGCTTTCATCATCCGGCTCGGGCTGTTTCTGTATGACCATCTGGGCGGCCGCAAACGGCTTCCGCCTACGAGGACCGTCGATCTGCGCTCCGATCCGGCGGGCCGGCCGCTCAGGGCCGAGTTCAAGCGCGGCTTCGAATATTCGGACTGCTGGGTCGAAGATGCGCGGCTGGTCGTTCTCAACGCCATGGATGCCGCCGCCCGCAGCGCCGAGATCAGGGTCCGCACCGAAATGCGCGCAGCCCGCAGAGAAGGCGGGAATTGGCAGATTGACCTTCAGGACCGGCTGAGCGGGCGCGAGGAAACGATTACCGCGCGCGTGCTGATCAATGCGGCAGGCCCCTGGGTCGGACAGGTTCTCGCGAACCGTATCGGCCAGAATGCGAATGCGCGCGTCCGGCTGGTCAAGGGCAGCCATATCGTCGTCCGGCGCCTGTTCGATCACGACCGCGCCTATATTTTTCAAAATGCCGACGGCCGGATCGTTTTTGCCATTCCCTATGAGCGCGATTTCACCTTGATCGGCACAACCGATGTCGATTTCTCGGGCGATCCCGCAAATGTCCGGATCGACGACGCGGAGATCGCCTATCTCTGCGACGCCGCAAGCCAGTATCTGGCAAAACCGATCCGCGCCGACGAGGTCGTTTGGACCTATTCCGGCGTGCGCCCGCTTTACGATGATGGCGGCGAGGCGGCCCAGCAGGTCACGCGGGATTTCGTGCTTGAGCTCGATGCCTCGAATGCCGCCGCGCCTCTCCTGAGCGTCTTCGGCGGCAAAATCACGACCTACCGGCGTCTCGCGGAAGAGGCGCTGAAAAAAATCGGGCCATGGATCAGTAATGCCGGCCCTGCCTGGACGCGCGGCGCGACCTTGCCGGGTGGCGATTTTCCCGTCCAGGGATTTGGAAGCCTGGTTTCGGATCTCGCGGCCAGTTTTCCGGAGATCCCGAAATCTTTGCTGACCCGGCTCGCTCGCGCCTATGGGACACGCGTCCGCAATATTCTTAGCGGATGCCATTGCGTAGCCGATCTCGGCCATTGTTTCGGCGCAGATCTCTATGAGCGTGAGGTGCTTCATCTCATCACCCATGAATGGGCCCGCACGGCGGAGGACATTTTGTGGCGGCGCAGCAAGCTGGGGCTCCGCCTTACACCCGATGAGCGCAAAGCGCTTGAGGAATGGCTGCAATCGCATCCGCTGACAATGTCGGCAAACGCCGCTTAGAATGAGATCGGTAAGCGCTCCGCTTCAGGAGCCCCGCGCGCCGCAGGAGAAATGCGGCCCCGCTCTAGCTGGCCGGGAGGAACGGCATGACCAACTATGTGCTCGCCATCGATCAGGGAACGACGTCAAGCCGGGCCATTCTCTTCGATCAGGATATGCAGATCGCTGCCGTCGCGCAGGAGGAATTTCCGCAGCATTATCCGCGCTCGGGGTGGGTCGAACACGAGCCCGAGGACCTTTGGCAGACGACGCTCTCGACCTGCAGATCCGTGCTGGCCCAGAAAGGCGCGAGCGCGTCCGACATCGTTTCGATCGGCATTACCAACCAGCGCGAGACGGCCGTCATCTGGGACCGCGAAACCGGGCAGCCGATCCACCGCGCAATCGTTTGGCAGGACCGGCGCACGGCGGATCTCTGCAGCAATCTGAAAGCGGCCGGTCACGAGGCGCAGATCTCGGCCAAGACCGGCCTGCTTCTCGATCCCTATTTCTCGGGCACCAAGATCACCTGGATGCTCGATCATGTCGAAGGCGCGCGCGCCAAGGCTGAGCAGGGACGGCTCGCCTTCGGGACCGTCGACAGCTATCTGCTCTGGCGGTTGACCGGCGGCAAGGTGCACGCAACGGACGCGACCAATGCCAGCCGCACATTGCTCTATGACATCGGCGAGGGACGCTGGCGCGCCAGTCTTGCCGATCTGCTTCGCGTTCCCCCATCCATGCTGCCCGAGGTGAAGGACAGCGCCGCCGATTTCGGCACCACCGATCCGGACCTCTTCGGCGGCGGGATCAAGATCGCCGGAATCGCGGGGGACCAGCAGGCGGCGACCGTCGGGCAGGCCTGCTTCTCACCGGGCATGCTGAAATCGACCTACGGCACCGGCTGCTTCGCGGTGCTCAATACCGGCGAGATGATGGTCCGCTCGCAGAACCGCCTCTTGACCACCATCGCCTACAAGATCAACGGCCGTCCGACCTATGCGCTCGAAGGCTCGATCTTCATCGCCGGCGCGGCCGTGCAATGGCTGCGCGACTCCCTGAAGATTATCGACGATGCTTCGCAATCCGGCGAACTGGCGGATCAGGCCGATCCGAACCAGGATGTCTATCTGGTGCCGGCCTTTGTCGGTCTCGGCGCACCCTATTGGGATGCGGAATGCCGCGGCGCCATGTTCGGGCTGACCCGGAACACGGGCCGGGCCGAATTCGCCCGAGCCGCGCTGGAGAGCGTATGCTACCAGACCCGCGATCTGCTGGAGGCGATGAGGCGCGATTGGGGCGCGGCGCGCGCGACAGTCCTCCGGGTCGATGGCGGCATGGTCGCTTCCGACTGGACGATGCAGCGGCTCGCCGACATTCTGAATGCGCCGGTCGACCGCCCGCAGATCCTGGAGACGACGGCGCTCGGCGCGGCCTATCTGGCCGGCATGCAGGCCGGATTTTATCCTGACCGCGAAACGTTCGCATCCCGCTGGTCGCTCGACCGGCGCTTCGAGCCGCATATGGCGGAAGATGACAGGGCGAAGAAATATGCGGGCTGGCAGGACGCGGTCTCGCGCACCCTTTCGCGGCGGATCTGACCCGTTCTGGATCAAGGAGTGAACCGGCTTTCCACGCCCGGAAACCCTTGGACTTTTGCAAATCGGACAAGCGGTGTAGTTTAACCAAAATTCCTGGGGCTATCGTGGGAGGTGACATTGCGCATTCGGGCGAGACTGTCGCTCAAGGCGGCATTGAGTTTGGTGTGCCTTGGCGCGCTGGCCGGGCAGGCACGGGCGGAGCAAGCCGGGCCGTCCGATCAGCCTCCTCACGAACCGATGCTGCGGATCGAGACGGAAATGCACACCGCCCCGATCGTGCGCGTCGGCGTCGATGCGGCCTGCAAGTTGATGGTGACGGGGTCGGACGACAAGACCGCCCGCCTGTGGGACATCTCCGAGAACGACCCCGAGCGCGAAGAGCCCCGCCTGCTGCGCGTTCTCCGGGTTCCGATCGGACCGGGCAATCATGGCAAGGTCTACGCCGTCGCGCTGTCTCCCGATGGAAAGATCGTCGCCGCGGGCGGGTACAACCGCACCGGGGGCGACCACTGGGTTTATATTTTCGATGCCGCCTCCGGCAAGCTGCTGCGCCGTCTCGGCCAATTGAAGAACGTCATCTATCACCTCACTTTTTCGCCCGACGGACGCTATCTCGCGGCAACGCTCGGCGGCGGCCGGGGCATGCGCGTCTGGGACAGCTCGACCTGGCGGCTGCTCGCATCCGACAAGGACTATAACAAGGCCGACAGCTACGGCGCGGCCTTCGATCAGGACAACGCCCTGTTCACCGTCGCCGATGACGGCTTCGTGCGCCGCTATGGCCGTCGGTTCCGGCTTGAGGCGAAAGCCCAGGTCAGCGCCGGGTGGCGCCCATTCCAGATCGCCGTCAATCCGGCGCAAGACATGCTGGCCGTCGCTTTCGACGGAGATCTCGGTATCGAGCTTTTCGGCAAGACGGCGCTGCAGCAATTGGGCCGCGTCGATACCACCAATATGAATGGTGACCTTTCCACCGTCGCCTGGTCGCCGGACGGCAAGCGGCTCTTTGCCGGCGGCAAATATCATTCGGGAGGCGGCCGGCCACTGGTCATATGGGAGAATTCCGGGAAAGGACCCCGGCGCGAAATCTGGCTTGGCCAGTCGACGGTGATGCATCTCCTGCCCTGCGCCAATCGCATCGTCGCCGGCTCGGCCGACCCGGCCATGGCGACCTATAGCGATGTCGGAATCCCCCTGCTGTTTCGGGAGAATGTGATTGTCGATCAGCGCGGCAAGCGCGGCAAACGGTTCCTGGTCTCCGGCGACGGCGCGCAGGTCCGTTTCGGGCTCGACTACGCGATGACCAAGCCCGTCCTTTTCGATCTGCGGCGGCGCGAGCTTGTCGAGAGCCCCAAACCCGACCCATCGCTGACGCCTGCGCGAACGACCGGGCTCAATATTACGGACTGGTCCGACAAATATGACCCGAAGCTTAACGGCAAGCCGATCAAGATGCAGAATGCCGAACGTGCGCGCACGCTTGCCGTCGCGCCCGACAATTCGCACTTCGTGCTGGGCACCGAATTCCGCTTGCGAGGCTTCGACAGCTCCGGCAAAGAGCTTTGGCAACGGTCGATGCCGGGCGTCACCTGGGGCGTGAACATCACGGGGAACGGGCAAGTCGTCCTTGCCGCTTGCGGCGACGGTACGGTTCGCTGGTATCGCCTCTCCGATGGCCGGGAGCTACTGGCTCTGTTTGTCCAGGCCAAGAACCGCCGCTGGGTCGCCTGGACGCCGAAAGGCTATTACATGGCCTCGCCCGGAGCCGAGGACCTGATCGGCTGGCATATCAATCGCGGCTGGACACAGGCGGCGGACTTCTTCCCCGCGAACCGCTTCCGCGACAAGTTCAATCGGCCGGATATCGTCAAACTGATCCTGACCACGCTGGACGAGGATGCCGCGATCAGCCGGGCGAATGCCGAAGCGAACCGCAGTCAGGAGGATCAGGATATCCTGAAAGTCCTCCCGCCCGTCATCAACATCGTGTCCCCGGCCGAGGGGCAGGGCTTCGGCCGGCCGACGATCGATGTGAAATACACTGTGCGCTCGCCTTCCGGCCTCGCCGTCAGACGCATTCGCGCCTTGGTGGACGGCCGTCCGATCGAGGTCGAAGCGCGCGGCCTCGAAGGCATCCGCGGGGCCGACACCGAACTCACGCTGACGATGCCGGTCCCGCCGCGCGACGCCACGATTGCCCTGATCGCCGAGACCGACGACACGGCGAGCGAACCGGCCGAGGTCAAGCTCAAATGGGACGGGACGGCTGAACCGGCGGCGCCGAAGCCCAATCTCTACGCATTGCTGGTGGGCGTCGCCAAATATGACGATGACACCATTCCCGATCTGCGCTGGGCGGATAACGACGCAATCGAGCTTGCCAAGGTCCTGGAGACCCAAAGGGGAACGCTTTATGACCAAGTCACGGTCAAGCTGCTGACCAACGAAAAAGCGACCGCCGCGGCGATCATCGACGAGCTGGACTGGATTTCGCGCGCCGCTTCGCAAGGAGACAGGGTCGTGGTGTTTCTCGCCGGGCATGGCGTGACGGACGAGCGGCAGGACTATTATTATCTCCCCTCGAATGCGGAAATCGACAGGTCGAGCGGGCTCTTCGTTCCCCGTCGCAGCACGGCCGTCAAGCGCACCGACATCATCAGCAGCTTGCGCGAGACGCAAGGCCACGCCCTGTTCCTCTTCGACACCTGCCATGCGGCGCGCGCAACCGCCGTGGCGTCGCTTCGGAGCGCGCCCGATCTGGTGCCGTTCATCAACGAGCTTCGTTCGGCCGAAAACGGCGTGCTCGTCCTTTCCAGCTCCGAGGGGCGCGAAGCCAGCCAGGAGCGGGATGAATGGCGGCACGGTGCCTTCACCAAGGCCATTCTGGAAGCGCTGCAGGGCTATGCCGACGGCAATCCGCGGGACCGCGTCATCACCTTCTCAGAGATAAACCGCTATGTTGGCGAGCGGGTGAAGGAGCTGACGGCCAACCGGCAGCATCCCGTGCTCCACGCCATTCAGCCGTCGCGCGATTTGCCGGTCGCAGTGGTGACCCGTTAGGGAGGCCCCGCGAAGAACGCAGGTCAGTCCGGGCACGACCTGCGCGGCGGTGATCGGCCGTTGCTTCGCGCGCGCCGAAGCCTATCTTAGCGGCATGCGCGCTTTTGCCGATCTCCTCGACCGCCTCTATTTCAGCCACGGCAATCTCGCCAAGGCGGCGCTGCTGAAGGACTATTTCCGGAATACGCCGGACCCAGACCGCGGCTGGGCGGTCGCGGCGATTTCGGGCGCGTTGCGCTTCGACCTCTTCAAGCGCTCGCTTGTCCGCGACCTTATCGTCGAGCGCACCGATCCCGCGCTTTTCGCCATGTCCTACGATTACGTCGGCGAAACGGCGGAAACCGTCGCCCATCTATGGCCGGGCCCGCCGCGCGGCGCGGCGCGGCCGGAGCTACCGCCGCTGCATGAGGTCATCGAAGAATTTCGCGCGCGCAGTAAACCGCAAATTCGCGACTATCTTGCGCAATTGCTTGACGCCGCAACACCGCCGCAGCGCTGGGCGCTCCTGAAGCTCGGCACGCAGGGGCTCCGCGTCGGCGTCTCCGCCCGTTTCATGAAGCGCACGCTTGCGGAGTATGGCGGGGTGGAGATCAACGATGTGGAGGAAGTCTGGCACGGTCTGACGCCGCCCTATGAAGAGCTGTTCGCCTGGCTGGAGGGGCGCGCGCCGAAACCGGATACCGCCGAGAAGGTCGTGTTCCACCCGTTGATGCTGGCCAATCCGCTGGACGATGCCGATATCGGCCTGATCACCCCCGATGAATTCCAGGCCGAATGGAAATATGACGGCATCCGCGTCCAGCTTGTCAGCCTGCCGGCCGGAAAGGCGCTTTTTTCGCGCACCGGCGATGAGATCAGCGCGGCCTTTCCGGATATTCTCGAACATGCCGATTTTCACGCGGTCCTCGACGGCGAGCTGGTCGTGCGGATCAATGACGAGATAGGCTCGTTCAACGATCTGCAACAGCGCCTCAACCGGAAAAGCCCCGCTGCCAGGCTGATCGCCTCAGCGCCGGCCCATCTCATCCTCTATGACGTGCTTCGGCTTGGCGATGCCGATCTTCGCGCCCTGCCCCTGCGCGAACGCCGCCAGCACCTCGAGCGCTGGTATACCGAAACCATGCCGCACGCGATGGACCTTTCCGCCCCGCTCGCCTTCGAGGACGCCGAGAGCCTGGCCGCGCTGCGCGCCTCCGCCTCTGAATCGGGCGGCGCGCACGTGGAAGGGCTGATGCTGAAGCGCAAGGCGAGCCCCTATATCGCCGGGCGGCCGCAAGGCGAATGGTATAAATGGAAACGCGATCCGAAGCTGGTCGATGCGGTTCTCATGTATGCCCAGCGCGGCAGCGGCAAGCGGTCCTCCTTTTACTCCGACTATACGTTCGGCCTTTGGCGGGAAGGCGACCTGCTGCCGGTAGGCAAGGCCTATTTCGGCTTCACCGATGACGAGCTGCGCCAGCTCGACCGCTGGATCCGCAACAACACGATCGACCGTTTCGGGCCGGTCCGGGAGGTCGAAAAGGCGCTGGTCTTCGAGGTCGCGTTCGACAGCGTGCATAGCTCCGCGCGCCACAAATCCGGCGTCGCCATGCGCATTCCCCGCATCAACCGCATCCGTTGGGACAAACCGGCTCACGAGGCCGATGATCTTAAGACCTTGAAAAAGCTGATCCCTTGACGCCGCCTGCCCGGCAAGCCTTGCCGGAAGGCGTTTCGCCCTTTAGCCTGTCATCGGAACAGTTCATGAGGATTCCGATGCTGAAGATTTATGGCCGCGCCAACTCCATCAATGTGCGCAAGGTTCTTTGGACCGTCGATGAGATCGGGATCCCCTATGAGCGTGAGGATTGGGGCCGGGGCTATCAGCCGCTGACGAACCCCGCCTTTCTTGCCATCAACGCGCTCGCGCTCATCCCGGCGATCGATGATGACGGCTTTGTCCTCAGCGAATCCAATACGATCATCCGCTATCTGGCCGCGAAAGAAGGGCGCACCGATCTTCTTCCGACCGATCTGAAGGAACGCGCCAATGTCGAGCGCTGGATGGACTGGCAGGCGATCGATATGATGAATGCCACACGCGCCGCATTTCTCGGCCTGGTCGCGAAAGCGCTGGTTCCGGGCGGCGATGATGCGATTCAGGCGTCTTTGAAGGATTGGCCGAAGAAGATGCAATTGGTCGAGGACCAGCTCAAGAAGACCGGCGGCTACATTGCCGGGCCGAGCTTCACCTTGGCCGATGTCGCGATCGGTCTCAGCGTCAACCGCTGGTTTGCATCCCCTCTGCCGCTTGAGAGGCAGGATCTGCCGGCTGTGGCGGATTATTACGAGCGGCTGAGCCAGCGCCCTGCCTTCATGGCGCATGGCCGAAACGGGCAGCCCTAGCGCAACGCGCGTCCAGGCATGTCCCAGCGAAGGTGGGGAGGGACGCGGGAACAGTTGCGCTCGCCTTTTGATATAGATCAACCCTCGTTCAAGTGGAATCACTTGGACGAGGTTAAGTTGATCTAGCTGCGCGTTCGGGAAGAAATCCGGCAATTGCCGAAAGCTCTGTCAGTCGCCGCGTTGCCGCCTCTTCCAATAGGGGAAAGGAAGGCCCGTAAACAGGAACGCTGCCGTAGCGGCGAGCAACTCCGTCGACGCGATGTCCGGGCGAAACCAGCCAGGTGCCGCCTCCGGGGGCAACGGAAGAGGCAAAGCGGGGCTTGAACTCCTCAGCAACTCTCGCGCTTCCGCGGCCATGGGCGCCACCGTCCAAAGGCGGAGGCCCTGCAACGCATTGACATGATGCCAGGCAACCGAAGCGTGGTGCCATTCCGGCAGAATGGCCACGAACCCATGCGCGTCGAGGCAGGATCGCGCGACGACGGCTTCCGATGGTTCGCTGAAGACCGCAATGTTTACAAGTGATGCCAAGGCGCATTTCCCGGAGCAAAGTGCAGCTGATACAGGCCCACTATGGTAGATAAGAGCAGCGGCGCGGACCATCCAAATCTGCGGAGGACCGAGGGTGACAAACGTCAGCCCACAGAAGGCGTTGCGCCGTGCGACGCGGCGGCAAATTCGGAAAACGCCACGAGCGCATCGGCGATGCGGGAAGGCAGATTTGCCGCAGTGAAGCTTTATCGTCGGCGGCCGCGCCGCTTTGTTCCTTGCCGCGCACAATCATCGAAGCGTAAAACAAAGGGTGTAAAGACCTTTTGGCTCGTTCAAGGCGGGTTCAGCGGGCTTTGGCAAACTCGGTATAGACAGGAATGGGAGGTGGCCCCATGAGGTGGGTCTATTCGAGCTCTCTGCGGACCACGCTGGCGGCGTCGCTGCTGGCGTTGACGTCTCTTGCAGCCAGCGCACAGGACTTTTCCAAGCTGAGTTGTCCCTTGCTCGCCGAACTGCGGATGGAATTGCTCATCCGTTTTGGCTTTTGCCCGACCGACCGCTACTATCTCCAGCTTTATCAGGATGTCGCTGCGCAATGTAATGGCAATCTGCCCGAGTTTCAGGTGGAGGAGTTGATCCTGAGTGGCCGGGCCAAGAACGTCCTGACCGGCAAACCGCCCGAACAACAGGATATTAACCGCCTGCAAAACTTGTTGGAACAACTTAGGCGGAGAAAGTGCAGCTTTTAGCGCAATGCGTGTCCAAGCATGTCCCCGCGAAGGCGGGGATGGACGCGGGAACAGTTGCGCTCGCCTTTTGATCTAGCTGGCGCGTTCTGGCACGGCGCCTTGCGATAGGGGGATGAGATGAGCAACCAGCCCGTGAAGGACGCTTCACGACGGGAGGGAGGACGCGAGCGAGCCCCGCAGAGTTTCGGCGGCCAGTTGCTCGCTGCGATAAACTATGTCGGCTGGGTCTTACGGGCACCGTTCGCCATTGCCGTGATCAGCTTTGTCATCTTCTTTTTCCCCGATCAGATCCGCGAAATCTACCGGGCTCTCGCCGCCGAGTTCGTCGAAGGGTCCTATTTGAAGGCGGTGCTAGCCGTTCTCGGCGTAAGCCTGCTCAGCTTGTTTCTCCGGTTCCTATGCCGTGCGCTCTGGGTCGTCTCGACCGAAAGTGAGAAATATGTCCCGAACGCCGCCGACCGCTCCGTCTATTTCGTCTGGTCCCTGATTATTACGCTTCTGCCGCTCGCAGGCGTGATTCTGTCGATTGTGCAGATCCGCGGCTATGAGTTTGCCGATATTTTGCGCTGGAGCAAGCAGTTCGAGGGATTGCCGCAAGATCTGGAGGTGGATTTTGGCAGCATCATCGAGAATGTGGACGCCGTAAAACGACTCCTGACATTCTCCCTGATCGTCCTTGTCGTTATTGCATTGGCCCTCGTCGCGCTCTCATTCCTGCGCCGCGAGCCGGGGAGATCGACATTTTACCGCGCACCCTACGGGCCGCTGAAGCTGCTCGCAGCGATTTCGGTGACAGCCGCCCTGATCGTGCTCGCCGCCCTGCAGCCTTATGTTAACGAGAACGGCTCGCTGATCATTACGCGCGGATTCATGAACATCGGTTCCCTTTTCATCATCAGCATGTTTCTGATTCTGCTGGCCTATTTCTTTGGTGCGGGAAGCCGGCTTTACGACCGTCGAGGCTTTCCCATCCTCACAGTCATGCTCGGACTTGGCGTCGTCTTTTCCTATTTCAACGTCAATGACAATCACAAGGTCCAGTTCGAGCCTACCAAGAGCGCGCATCATGTTGATGTCCTCACGCGGCGCTTCGTCAACTGGTTCGAAGCCCTTCCGGCATCGCGCAAACAGCTCTACGCATCGCGGGGCGCAAAATATCCGGTCTATCTCGTCTCCGCGCAGGGCGGCGGCCTCTACGCCGCAAATCTGACTGCGATCACGCTCGCCCGCCTCTATTCGCTATGCCCGGCGCTCAAATACCACGTCTTTGCGATCAGCGGCGTTTCGGGGGGCAGCCTCGGCGCAAGCTTGTTTACCGCGCTCTGGACGGCTCAGTCCGCAGGCGCGCCCGATCCCGCGCCCCCGGAGACGCTGACTTGCCAAACGGCCGGACCGGCGGACACCGCGTTGGAGCAACAGATCTCCGCCTATCTGGCTGAAGATTTTCTCGCACCGCTCACAGCCGGCTTATTATTTCCGGATTTCCTACAACGTTTCATTTATCCGCCCATTGGCGTGCTCGACCGGGCCCGCTCTTTCGAAGCCGGATTGCAGGAAGCCTGGCGCGCGACCTCGTCGGACAGCCCCAATCCCTTCACCGACCGGTTCCTCGATTATTCGAGCCAGATCAACGGTGCCCCGCTATGGGCGCCGACGCTGATGCTGCATTCAACGCATGTCGAGACCGGCAGGCGCTTCCTCGTGACGCCGGCGCTCTTCAGCAAGGACGATGTCATTACATCGCTCTATTCGCTCAACCCCACTTCGGTCAGGGCCGCAAAGACCGCCGGTCAGGGCTTCACGATATCGAGGGACATCTCTCTGGCCACGGCCGTCAGCCTCAGCTCGCGCTTTCCGCTCGTCCTGCCGCCGGGCGTTTACCGCCGGCCGGCTCAGGCACGGCGCTTCGTCGATGGCGGCTATTTCGAGAATTCCGGGATCGAGACCGCGATCGATGTGAAAACGTCGATCGAGGAACGGCTGAAAACACCGACGATATATCGGCGCGTGGCGAATGTTCAGTCGCTCGGTCCAAAGCTTGCCGGCGGGGCCGACACGGCAGGCGGAGGTGCTACGGTAGAGATTGAACCCGAATTCCGGATCATCGTGTTGAGCGAGAATTACGTGCTCGATGAAGAGCTGGAGGGGCTCAACGAAATCGGCGCGCCGCTCCGGACCCTGAACCGGACGCGCTTGCGCCGCGGCGAACTGGCAAAAGCGCGGGCCGACAAGGCCTTCACGAAGCGTTACGTCATCGAGCTTCAGCATTCCAATTTCCCCATGCCGCTCGGATGGCAGCTCTCACGGCACACGCAGGCGACGATCAAGGCGCAGATCGGTCTGCCGAGCGGGTGCGAAACGCATCACCGGCTTCGCCTGCGTGATGAGAAGCTTCTGGAGGGCGTTCAGGAAGGCGGAGGCGCGGGGCTCTTCGTGCGGCTCGCCGGCCGGCTCATCTCCAATCGCTGCACGCTTCGGGACATCATCGAGGAACTCCCGCCCCCAGCGGCCGCGAACAGCGCCGTGTCGGGTGCAGCGGAACAGCCGGTTTCGGGGGGCGATGCGGCCGGGGCCAATAGCGCCCAGTAAATCGCGATGCGCACGCCGCGATCATTCTGGCGCGGTCGAATGCGAGCCGGCGCTTACGTCACCCCATCCGAAAAGCTTGTTCGTCGCGCCGGACTTGATCCGGCGCCCAATTCTCTATCAGCCACGCATTAACTTCGTGGAAATGCGAATGGTCCCGGACCCCCGCTTCGCTCTGTCCGGGGTGACGTTCGTTTCCAACGAACATGATCCCGCGCTAAAACATCCCGAGCGCGACCTGCGCCTCTTCGGACATGCGGCTCATATCCCAGGGCGGGTCGAATGTGAGATGGACGGTGACGAGGTTCACGCCCTCCACCGCGCTTACCGCATTCTCAACCCAGCCCGGCATTTCCCCGGCGACAGGACAGCCCGGCGTGGTCAGCGTCATCTCGACCGTGACATTGCGGTCGTCATCCACATCGACCTTGTAGATCAGGCCCAGCTCGTAAATGTCAGCCGGTATTTCCGGATCGTAGACAGTCTTGAGCGCCGCGATGATGTCATCGCTCAGCCGGGCAAGCTCTTCCTGGCTGAGAGACGAGCCGGGCGCGGGCGTCGGTTTCGCCTGCTCGGCGGCCGGCGCCTCTTCCTCTATCGGCTTCTTGTCGAAATCCTTGAAATCCTGAGTCATGAGCGGGCCTCATGTAAAAAAGCTCTGCGCCTTGATCAGCGCCTCCGCCAGCGCATCCACCTCCTCGCGCGTATTATACATGCCGAAGGATGCGCGGCAGGTCGATGTCACACCAAATCGTGCGAGAAGCGGCTCGGCGCAATGGGTGCCGGCGCGGACGGCGACGCCGGAGCGGTCGAGGATCGTCGCCACGTCATGCGCGTGGGCGCTCTTGACGGCGAAGGAGATGATCGAGCCCTTATCCGGAGCCTGGCCAAAAATCTGGAGAGAGTTCATCGCGCTAAGCCGCTCCATCGCATAGTCGCGTAGCCCGGCTTCATGCGCGGCAATCGCGTCCTTGCCAATGCTCATCATATAGTCCAGCGCGGCGCCGAGGCCGGCGGCTTGCGCGATGGGCGGCGTTCCCGCCTCGAAGCGGTGCGGAGGGACGCCATAGGTGACATTGTCTTCCGTGACCGTCTCGATCATCTCACCGCCGCCCTGATAGGGAGGCATCACAGCCAGATGCTCGCTCTTGCCGTAGAGCACGCCGATGCCGGACGGGCCGTAAACCTTATGGCCGGTGAAGACATAGAAATCGCAATCGATGTCCTGCACATCGACCGGCAGATGCACTGCCCCCTGACTGCCGTCGATCAACACCGGAATGCCGCGTTCATGCGCGATCCGAACCACCTCTTTCACCGGGACGATCGTGCCCAGCACATTGGACATATGGGTGATGGCGACCATCTTGGTGCGCGGGCTGAGCGCGGCCTCGAAATCCTCGATCCGAAACACGCCTTCCTCCGTCACCGGCATCCATTTGATCCGGGCGCCGCGCCGCTCGCGGTGAAAATGCCAGGGTACGATGTTGGAATGGTGCTCCATGAGCGTGAGCACGATTTCGTCGCCCTCGCCGATCCGCATCCCGCCGAAGGACTGCGCCACGAGATTGATCGCCTCGGTCGCATTCTTGGTGAAGATGATGTCCTGCTCGGAAGGCGCATTCAGGAAACGCGCAACGGTCTTGCGGGCGCCCTCGTAATTTTCGGTCGAGGCATTGGCGAGGAAATGCAACCCGCGATGAACATTGGAATAGTCCTCGGCATAGGCGCGCTGTATGGCGTCCAGGACGACCTTCGGCTTCTGCGCCGAGGCGGCATTGTCGAGATAAACCAGCGGCTTGCCATAGACCTCGCGCGCCAGGATCGGAAAGTCGCGCCGGATGGCGGCAACGTCGAACAGCTTGGCCCCTCGCCCCTCGCCATGCAATCGTCTGTCAGCGGCCATGGTCATCTCCTCACCGCCCCGACATTGCGCGATGGCCCGCTGCCATCCAGCCCTTCAGGCCGGCGGGCATCAGGAAAACATGCGCGAAGCCTAGCCTTGCCGCCTTCCTCGCCGCATAGCGGCTCGCGGCGCTCGCTTCGGAGCAGTAAAAAATCAGCGTTGCATCCTTGTCCGCAGGAATATCGGCCTCGGTGAATTCGGCGGGGTCGAGATTGATCGCGCCCGGCAAATGCCCGCTCGCCCAGCGGCGCCGCGGATTGACGTCGATAACCACCGCATTTCCCTGCAGAATCAGCTCGGCGGCCTCTTCAACGGAAAGTTCAGGAAATGTCGCCAGTTCACTCATTTCCAGCCCCTTTGATGTTTAAAGACCGGACGCCGGTACTGCTTAGCTGAGCCAGTCAGCGACGCGACTCATCAGCGTCTCGCGCAATGTATCATGCTCGACATGGTCGATAACCTCGCCGATAAAGGCCTGGATCAGCAGCGACCGCGCCTCCTCCTCAGGGATACCACGCGCCCGCAAATAGAACATCAGATCCTCGTCGAGCGCCCCGAATGTTGCGCCGTGATTGCACTTCACATCGTCGGCAAAGATCTCCAGCTCCGGCTTGGCGTCGAACTCCGCCTCGTCCGACAGCAGGAGCGCCTGCGACATCTGGCGGCCGTCGGTCTTCTGCGCATCCGGCCTGACCATCACTTTCGCCTGGAAGACGCCGTGCGCCCGGTCGGCGAGAACCGCCTTCACATGCTCGCGGCTTTCGCAGCCGACCGCGTCGTGGCTGATCACCAGGGTCATATCGCAGTGCTGACGCCCGCTTAGGAGCTGCACGCCGTAAAAATGGCCCCGGGCATCGTCTCCATTGAATTTCAGGAAGGTCTGATGACGGGCGAGCGACGTCCCGCCGGCAAAGTCCATGGCGAGATAATCGGCCTTGTCCGCCAGATCGATCATCGCGCTGGAGAGATGCTGTGTATACTGATTTTCGCTCGAAATCTTGTAGTGGCGGATCTTCGCGCGCGGCCCAACCTTGAGCTCGATCACCGAATTGACCTGCGCTTCTGTATCGCCGATCGTGACGAAGCTCTCAATGAGCGTAGCTTCCGAGCCCTCTCCCGCGACCACGACATTGCGGATCGCAGAGGAGACCGGCTTCGGGCTTACCGCGACATGGATCACATGAACAGGCCGATCGACCGAGACACCTGGCGGCAGTGGGAAGACCATCCCGTCCGTCGCGAGGCCGGAATTGACCAGGACGACGGGATCGCGCTCCTGCGGGTTCACCTTGCCGAGCGCAGCCAGCAGCCAGTCCGCCGGAGCATAGAGCGCCTTGGCAAGGCTCATCGGCTCGACGCCGGCTGGCAGGTCGACGATGTCGGACAGATCCTCATTGAAATGCCCATTGACGAAGACCAGCTTGATCGCCTCGATCCGGGCCGCCTCGCCGAGCGCCTCGTCAATCTGCGCCTTCGTGACCTCGGCGCCGCTTGCCGCCGGCGCATAAGCTTCGGTCATCAAACGGCGCAGATCGGTATATTTCCATTCCTCGACGCGCCGATGCGGCAGCCCCTGCTCGGCGAAGGCCGCCATGGCATTCTCGCGCATCTGGCGGATCGCCTCGATGGCGCTGCCCGGAAGGCCCTCCGCCATGCGCCGGTAATGGGCGACGAGCTGAGCGGCGGCATCCTCCGTACGACTGCCCTCCGCAGCCTGCACGTTCACTGCTGGCATGTTCATGGCGTCCTCCGATTACGCTGCGTTTTCGCCATATTCGGCATAGCCGGACTGCTCAAGCTCCAGCGCCAGCTCCTTGCCGCCCGAGCGCGCGATGCGGCCGGCCGCCATCACGTGAACCTTGTCGGGCACGATGTAGTTGAGGAGCCGCTGATAATGCGTGATCACCAGGAATGCGCGATCCGGCGAACGCATGGCGTTGACGCCTTCGGCGACGATGCGAACGGCGTCGATATCAAGGCCGCTATCGGTCTCGTCGAGCACGCAGAGCGACGGCTCCAAGAGCGCCATCTGCAGAATCTCGTGACGCTTCTTCTCGCCGCCCGAAAATCCGACATTCACCGGGCGCTTCAACATGTCCATGGATATATTGAGCTTTTCCGCCTTGTCCTTCACCATCTTGATGAATTCCGGCGTCGTCAGTTCGGCTTCGCCGCGCGCCTTGCGGTGCGCGTTGATGGCGGTGCGCAGGAAGTTCAGCGAGGCGACGCCGGGGATCTCCATCGGATATTGGAACGCGAGAAAGATGCCGGAAGTGGCGCGCTCGTCCGGCTCCATTTCGAGAATGTCCTTGCCGTTCCACGTGATCGAGCCTTCGGTGACTTCGTAATCTTCCTTGCCGGCGAGAATGTAGGCGAGCGTCGATTTGCCGGAGCCGTTCGGGCCCATGATCGCGTGGATCTCGCCCTTCGGGATGGCGAGATCGACACCGCGCAGGATGGGCTCACCGTCGATTTCAGCGTGCAGATTCTTGATTTCCAGCATGTATCGTCCCTGTTCTTCTATTCTTGTCTCTCGGCCTGATTCAGTAGTCCAGCGTCTCGCGCACTTCATAGTGCTGCGAGCGCTCGTCAAATCGTGAGAGCACGGCCCGCGCCTTTTCCGGCACATAGGCCTTTTCGTAATCCTCGCCCACAAAGTCCTTCACGGCTTGCAAGCTGTCAAAGCCCATCATGGTGATGAACTCCACCTCATTTCCCGCGTTCCGGCGTAGAAGCTGAATACTCTGATAGCCGGGGATATTCTTCGCCTCAATGCCAGGGAAAATCTCCGTCTTCAGAAGATTTTCATATATGTCGGCGTTCTCCGGCGCCGTCCAGCCATGCCAGATGCGAAGGATCATGGTCTTATTACTTCCATCCTTCCCTCTGCTCATTCCCTCTCCCATGGGGAGAGGGCTAGGGTGAGGGGATATTACGTCTCGTTTCTTGCTACACGAACCGCTTCCACGATCCGCGTTAATACGCCGTCGATACTCGACAACACCTCGTTATTCCAAAATCTCAATACCTCATATCCGCAGTTCTGTAGAGCTTCGCTTCGGAGGTCATCTTTCTGATGCTGTTCATGATGTTGGCCACCATCGACCTCTACAATCAGCTTTGCGTCTTCACACAGAAAGTCAGCAATATATCCAGCAACCGGAACCTGCCGTCGGAACTTTAACCCTTCCAGCCGTCTGCCGCGGAGTTGAAACCAGATGGTTCGCTCGGCGTCCGTCTGATCCCGCCGCAATCGCCGCGCCACTATCGTCGAGGTCATTTACCTAACAACGTCCGCACCCCCTCACCCCAACCCTCTCCCCATGGGAGAGGGAGACATTGCATTACCCAACCGATCCATCCAGCGAGATCGCGATCAGCTTCTGCGTCTCGGCGAGGAACTCCATCGGGAGCTGCTGCAGCACATCGCGGACGAAGCCGTTCACGATCAGCGCAACCGCCTCCTCTTCGGAAAGCCCGCGCGACATCACATAGAAAAGCTGATCGTCGGAAATCTTCGACGTCGTCGCCTCATGCTCGAACTGCGCCGAGGCATTCTTCGATTCGATATAGGGCACTGTATGCGCGCCGCATTTGTCGCCGATCAGCAAGCTGTCACACTGCGTGAAATTGCGCGCGCCGGTCGCCTTGCGATGCGCCGACACGAGCCCGCGATAGGTGTTGTCCGAGCGCCCTGCCGCGATGCCCTTGGAGATGATCCGGCTGGAGGTGTTCTTGCCCAGATGGATCATTTTGGTGCCGCTATCGACCTGCTGATAGCCATTCGAGATCGCGATCGAATAGAACTCGCCGCGCGAATTGTCGCCGCGCAGGATGCAGCTGGGATATTTCCAGGTAATCGCCGAACCGGTCTCGACCTGCGTCCAGGAGATCTTCGAATTGGCGCCGCGGCAATCCCCACGCTTGGTGACGAAATTATAAATGCCGCCCTTGCCGTCCTTATCGCCCGGATACCAGTTCTGCACGGTCGAATATTTGATCTCGGCGTCCTCGAGCGCGACCAGCTCGACGACGGCGGCGTGAAGCTGGTTCTCATCGCGCATGGGCGCGGTGCAGCCTTCAAGATAGCTCACATAGGAGCCCTTCTCGGCGATGATCAGCGTGCGCTCGAACTGGCCGGTCTGCTTCTCATTGATGCGGAAATAGGTCGACAGCTCCATGGGGCAGCGCACGCCCTCGGGGATGTAGACGAACGACCCGTCGGAGAACACCGCCGAGTTGAGCGTCGCAAAATAATTGTCGGTGATCGGAACGACCGAGCCGAGATATTTCCGTACCAGCTCGGGATGATCGCGCACGGCCTCCGAAATCGAGCAGAAGATCACGCCCGCCTTGCCCAGCTCCTTCTTGAAGGTCGTAACCACCGACACGCTGTCGAACACAGCATCGACGGCCACGCGCGCGCCCTGCACGCCGGCGAGCACTTCCCGCTCCTTCAGCGGAATGCCTAGGCGCTCATAGGTGCGCAGGAGCTCCGGATCGACCTCGTCGAGGCTCTTCGGCCCTTCGGTCGATTTCGGCGCGGAATAATAATAAAGGTCCTGGAAGTCGATCTTCGGATAGCGGACCTTCGCCCAGCTCGGCTCGGACATGGTGATCCAGCGCCGATAGGCCGCCAGCCGCCATTCCAGCAGCCATTCCGGCTCATTCTTCTTTTCCGAGATGAAGCGGACGATGTCCTCGTTCAGGCCCTTGGGCGCGCGAACGGATTCGATCTCGGTCGTGAAGCCGTATTTATATTTATCGACATCGATCTCTTTGACGCGCTCAATGGTCTCGACATCTATGCTCATCGAACTTCTCCGTTAACTCGCAGATCCCTCTACGCGCTTACCGGCCTCAAGCGGCCCGGCGGCGCTCGGCAAACCTGCCGTAAATCTCTCTCCAGGCGGCAATGAACCGCTCCACATCTTCTTGGCCGGTATTCCAGCCGAGGCTCACGCGGATCGCGGCCGAGGCCAGCTCTGGCGACACGCCCATGGCACCCAGCACATGGCTGTGGCTCACCTTGCCTGACGAACAGGCCGAGCCCGCGCTGACGGCCACGCCTGCCAGATCGAGGCTCATGAGCACCGTCTCGGAATCCATGCCCGCAACGGCAAAGCAGCTCGTATTCGGCAGCCTTCGGCTGTTGCGGGAAAATACCGTCAGCTCCGGCGCAATCTGAGCGGCCTCCGATTCGAGCCGGTCCCGCAGGACGCCGATCTCATCCCACCGCAGCAGCCCAAATTCCGCCACCGCGCCAAATCCGGCGATCGCCGCCACGTTTTCCGTGCCCGCGCGATAGCCGAATTCCTGTCCGCCGCCCCTGAGCAGGGCGGCAACCGGCAAGCCGTCGCGCAAAATGGCTAGCGCGCCGATGCCCTTCGGACCGCCGATCTTATGTGCTGATATGGAAAGAAGATCGGCACCCAGCGCGCCCGTTTCAAGCGGGATTTTGCCGAGGGCCTGAACGGCATCGCTATGGACGATTCCGCCGAATTCACGCGCCAGCTCGGCGATTTCCGCGACGGGCTGGATCGCGCCCGTTTCATTGTTGGCAAGCATGACAGAGACGAGGAAAGCGGCGCCGTTGCTTTCGGCCTGCCAATCCGAGAATGCGCGCCGGGCTGCCTCCAGATCGAGGATGCCGTCGCCATCGACCGGTAAGGTTCGAATGCCGTCGCGGCTGAACTGCCCGCCCTGCAGAACGGAGACATGCTCGACCGCAGAGACGAACAGGCACAACGCGGCATTATCGCCGAGCCAGGCGGGCGACAGCGCCGTCACATTGGCTTCCGTTCCCCCGCTTGTGAATATGATCTGCCGCGGCGGACAGCCGACCGCCGAAGCCAGCGCCTCTCTCGCCTCCTCGACCACCGCACGCGCCGCTCGTCCCTCCGCGTGAATGGACGAGGCGTTGCCGACGAGATCCAGAGCCGCGATCATGGCATCACGCGCCTCCGGGCGAAGCGGCGAGGTCGCATTATGGTCGAGATAGGCTCTCATCATTTCACGATGCCGCAAAACTCTGATGCGCACGTGCCTTCGCGGCCTTGCTGGGAGAGGACTTGGAGAACTTACCGTTGAGCACGTCCTGAAGGCTGGTCGTGCCCAGAAAATCGCCGATGTGATCGCCAAGCGCGCGCCACAGATCGTGGGTCGTACAGCGCCGGCTGCCGAGGCACCAATCCGTTCCTTCCACGGAGCAACGATTCATGCGCATCGACTCGTCGGCCGCCTCCATGATCTCGGCAATCGAAATCTCGGACGGCTTGCGCGTCAGCCGGTAGCCGCCTTTCGGCCCGCGTATGGCCTTCACCAGCCCCGCGCGCCTCAGCTTCAAGAAAAGCTGCTCGAGATAAGCAATCGAAATGCGCTGGCGCTCGGCAATCATCGCGAGCGGCAGCGAGCCATCGTCGCTCCGTTCGGCCAGATCCACCATCGCCATCACGGCATAGCGTCCCTTGGTGCTTAATTGCATGTCGAGCCGCGCCTTTTGCGCTGTTTCCTGGTCGAATGGACTTGCAGCCGATCGGGGCAGTTGTGCTATGACACTGCGCAAGCTACCCCATCGAGCCGACAAGTTTTGAACTATTCTAAATTCTCTATCTTGTATAGAATTCCCGACAACAGGAGTCAAGTTTTGACCACCACATTATCGGCAGGCATGCACATCCGCAACGTCCCGTGAGGCCGCCTCCCGTTCGTCCCAAAGTCCTCGCGCGTCCCCAAGGATCAAGTGACTGACCATGCCTGAAGTCATTATCAATGGCCCGGCGGGCCGGATCGAAGCCCGCTACCATCACGAATCGTCAAATTTCGCGCCGGTTGCGGTGATCTTGCACCCGCACCCCCAATTCGGCGGCACGATGAACAATCAGATCGTCTATCAGCTCTATTATGCCTTCGCGCAGCGGGGATTTTCGGTTCTGCGCTTCAACTTCCGTGGGGTTGGACGAAGTCAGGGGCTGTTCGACAACGGTCCGGGCGAGCTTGGCGATGCGGCAACCGCGCTCGACTGGCTGCAGACCTACAATCCGGACGCACGCTCCTGCTGGATCGCAGGCGTCTCTTTCGGCGCATGGATCGCCATGCAGCTTCTTATGCGCCGCCCGGAAATCGACGGCTTCATCTCCGTGGCGCCCCCTGCCAATCTCTACGATTTCAGCTTTCTTGCGCCCTGCCCTTCATCCGGTCTTATGGTCAACGGGTCCGAAGACCGGGTGGTCCCGCCCGAGTCGGTGAAGAGTCTGGTCGATAAGCTGAAGACGCAGAAAGGGATTGTCATCAGTCATGAGACAATTCCGGGCGCCAATCACTTCTTCGAAGACAAGCACGACGAGCTGCTGACTGCGGTGAACAGCTATCTCGACCAAAGGCTCGATCCGGCATATCGCCTGACGGCGCCCGCCAAGAAGAAGTCCGAGAAGAAGGTGAGCGATTAGCGCATCGGACCGAAAAGCACGGCCTCACGAAGGCGGGGCCGGGTGCCGGTTTTCGGATAAATCCGATCCGTAAACAAAGAGAGAGAGCAGCGCATCCGCTTCCGATTTAGAATCCGCTGCCCTAGATCAACTTAACCGCGTCCATTCGGACGCGCGTTGCGCTAGCCGCCGGCACGGGGACCGGCGCCCGCGCGTCAGGCCGCCGCGACGGAGCTGTCCGTCAGGATCTGGTCGGCAAGCTTGCCCGTCACTTCGGCGAGATGATCGAACTGCGCGGTGAAACTGGCGCTTCCCGCCGTCGCCGAGCGAAGTTCGATGATTACGTCCTGCATTTCCGCTTCCGGAATATAGGCCTGCACGAGGTCCCATCCCGACCAGCCGGGCCTCGCATCGAAGCCGAGGATCTGTCCGCGCCGTGAGGAAATGATCCCGTTGATCTTCGATGTCGCATCGGACGGGACGGCGATCTCGACCGCCATGACCGGTTCGAGCAGCACAGGCGAGCATTTCGGCATCCCTTCCGACATCGCCAAACGTCCGGCGGCGCGGAACGCCATATCGGAAGAGTCGACGGAGTGGTAGGAGCCGTCCTTCAGGCAGACCGCGATGTCGACGACCGGAAAGCCGAGCGGGCCTGAGCCGAGATAATCCCGCACACCGCTCTCGACCGAGGGAATATACTGCTTGGGCACCACGCCGCCCGTAATCTCGTCGGTAAAGGTGAAGCCGGAGCCGCGCGGCAACGGACGGATATCCAGGACGACATCGCCGAACTGGCCGTGGCCACCGCTCTGCTTCTTGTGCCGCCCGCGAATCTCGATCCCTTTGCGGATCGTCTCCTTATAAGGAATCTGGCGTGGCCGTGTTTCGACGGAAACGCCGAAGCGCCGCTGGAGCTGCTTCAGGGCGATGCGAAGATGCATCTCGCCCTGGCCCGAAAGCACCAATTCGCCCGTATCGTTGTTGTGGACCAAGCTCAGCGAAGGATCTTCCTCCATGAGCTTACCCAGCGAGGCCGTCAGCTTGACCTCGTCCTTCCGCTCGGCCGCAGCAAGCGCCAGGCTGTAAACTGGGTGTGGCGGCTGCAGAGCCTCGATCTGCTCGATCGCGCTCTTTCCCACGGTCACCGTCTCGCCGGTCGTAACGCTCTCCAGCCGTCCGAGCGCAACCGTATCGCCCGCCTCCCCGTCGCCCGGCAGTTTTTTCGGTTCCTGCCCGAACAGGGAGAAGAGACCGGCCGCGCGGTCCTCGCCATTCGGGCCGGTGACCGACGTGCCGTCCGCGAAGGAACCGCCGAAGACCCGCATCAGCGACAGCTTTCCGGCATGCGCCGTGTGATAGGTCTTGACGACAAAGGCGCAGGAGCTCTCGCCGGAGACGCCGAGACGCTTCGCCGTCCGATCGACGAACGGCGCCTCATGGCGCAGCGCCTTTAACAGCCGCGTCACGCCATTGCCGTGCTCCGCGCTTCCGAGGAGAACCGGACAAATCTTGCCGTCTCTCAGATCCTGAGCCAAATCGTCGAACACGCGGTCGCGCGGGGGCTCGATATCGCCCAACAGGGCTTCGAGCAATTCGTCGTCATAATCGGCCAGCTTCTCCAGCATCGAGAAACGCGCTTCCGCCTCGCGCTCCGTCAGCTCGGACGGCATCTCGATCACTTCGCTCGGCGCATGCTCGCGATAGAGGAAGGCGCGCTCGAGCGCGAGATCGACGAAACCGGACGCGATGCCATTCTGCCAGATCGGAATTTGCCGCAGGACGAGCGGCAGCGTGCTCACCGGCTGAAGCATGGGCAGGATCTGGCGGACAGGAAGTTCGACCTTGTCCACCTTATTGAGAAAGAGGAAATGCGGGATCTGTCGGTCGGTCAGCTGCTTGAGAATGATCTGAAGCGCCGGGAGTTTTTTCTCGTCCGCCTCGCAGACGACGACCGCGGCGTCGCAAACGGTCAGCGGCGGCTGCATATGAAATTGAAACTCGACCGACCCAGGGCAATCAACAAATGTGAACCGGTCGCCGAGGAAAGTGACATCGGCGAGATTGGGTTCGACGCTCATCGCATGATCACGTGCTTCGGGCGAAGCGTCACCGACCGTATTTCCCGCGGCGATCGTCCCCTGGCGCGTAATCGTATCCGTCCGTGCAAGGATGGATTCGAGAAGAGTCGTCTTGCCGCTCAAATACGGCCCAACGATTGCGATACACCGGGTTCCTCTGCCAGCATGGCCGTCGGACTCTCCCATTGTTTCCTCCTTCCTCTTGACACATGACGAATTATTGCGCCTGCGAGATCCGCACGCGTGAATTGTGTATGGTGGACCCGGAGAGGGGGAGTTGGCAAGGACGGATACTCGCATACCTGCGAGAAAAGCTTCGCGCTTTCAGGACTTGGCGTGACCGTACTCTGAGTGGGAGAAATCTGCGCATCGAGATCACAAGGACTCGGGCACTAGCAGGCTGCTGAAAATCCTGTCGACCTGGAACTATCTTGCGCTTTCACGGAGCAATCGGTCTTTTTTTCCTTCTGCCGCCTTCATGCGGCGAGGAGTTTGG
>Ga0307442_1000254_pt1 | contig 24845 bp, 22 predicted proteins | sample SalMarWE160430MG_FD_202143 | JGI IMG/M metagenome (GOLD analysis project Ga0307442, IMG submission 202143) | Salt marsh sediment microbial communities from the Plum Island Ecosystem LTER, Massachusetts, United States - WE1604-30 | ecosystem: Environmental > Aquatic > Marine > Intertidal zone >...
GTTTTGCGGTTTTCAACTCACCTTTGGTGGGCGTATAATATGGGCGATATTATCCAGAGTTGGGTCTATGGCCGAAGAGCAGGAATGGTATAGACGGGAAGCTGAAGATGCCCTGAGCGCCTTTAAGTCCGGGCGCGACGGCTTAGCACCGCCCGAGGCTCAAAAGAGATTCGGGCGCTACGGCGCCAACGAGCTGGCTGAAAAAAAGGGGGTTTCCCCCTGGTCCCTCTTTTTACAGCAGTTCAAGAGCTTTCTCATTATCATCCTGCTTATCGCCGTGGTGCTTTCGGCGATACTGGGCGAGGTTGCCGACGCCGTTATTATCGGCATCATTATACTTTTTGCCAGCGGGCTGGGCTTCGTTCAGGAGTATCGAGCCGAGCGGGCCATGGAAGCCCTGAAGCGAATGGCGGCGCCGACGGCGTCGGTGCGCCGGGGAGGCAAAGAGGCCGAGATTCCTGCCCGCGAGCTGGTGCCCGGCGACATTATCATCCTCAGGACGGGCGACAAGATAGCCGCCGACGCCCGCCTCATTGAAGCGGTCAACCTCAAGACCAGCGAAGCCGCTCTTACCGGGGAATCGACGCCCGTGGAGAAAAAGGGTAGCGTTATCAAGGGCAGAGCGCCCGTCGGCGACCGCGGCAATATGGTCTATATGGGGACGGCGGTTATCGACGGCCGGGGCAACGCTATTGTCACCGCCACCGGCATGACCACCGAGTTCGGCAGGATTGCCGGTCTGCTGCAGGCGGTCAAGGTGGAAAGAACGCCGCTGGAGATTAACCTCGACCGCACCGGCAAGTGGATTGCCATCGGCGCCCTGGCTCTTTGTTTCGTCCTGGCCGGGCTGGGGGTGCTGCGGGAGCACGAAATACTGGAGATGGTTATCTGGGGAATCGCCCTGGCGGTGGCGGCGGTGCCCGAAGCCCTGCCCGCGGTGGTGGCCATCAGCCTGTCGCTGGGCGTGCGCCGCATGGCCAAGCGCCACGCCCTAATCCGCAGGCTGCCCGCCGTGGAGACGCTGGGCAGCACCACCTTTATCTGCTCCGATAAAACGGGAACGCTTACCCAGGGCAAGATGACGGTGCGGCGCATCTACGCCGACGGCAGCGCTATCGATGTCTGCGGCGTCGGCTACGAGCCTGAGGGCGGTTTCTCCGTCGGCGGCAAGCCGCTAGGCGTTGAGTCCGAATCGGCTCTGGAAAGACTGCTGCTTATAGGCGCCTTATGCAATGACACGGCGCTTACCGCCAGCGGACGGGTCTGGGAAGTCAGCGGCGACCCCACCGAGGGCTCGCTGCTGGTAAGCGCGGCCAAGGCGGGCCTGTGGCCCGAAGAGCTTAACCGCCAGTTCCCCCGCATCGGCGAGATCCCCTTTTCTTCGGAGAGGAAGCGAATGACCACCGTCCACCGTACATCGGAGGGCAGCGTCGCCTATTCCAAGGGGGCGCCCGAGCTGGTTTTAGACTCATGCCGCTATATATATGCCGATGGGCGGGAGAGGGAGCTGACCGATGAAGATAGAGAGAGCATCGTCGCGGCGGGGAGGGGGATGTTGGACGAAGCCCTGCGCGTGCTGGGGTTGGCCTATAAGCGGCTGGACGATGGCGGTGAGATAAGCGAGTCTATCGAGCAGGACATGGTCTTTACCGGGCTGGCGGGCATGATTGACCCGCCGCGCCTTGAGGTGAAGGAGGCCATAGAGCGCTGCCGGCAGGCGGGGGTAAAGTCGGTGATGATAACCGGCGATCATAAGACGACAGCGGTGGCCATTGCCCGCGAGCTGGGCTTACTCAAAGAGGGGCTGGCGCTGACCGGCGTCGAGCTCGACGCCTTGAGCCAGGCAGAACTCGAAGAGATGGCGGAGAGGATAGAGGTCTACGCCCGCGTTTCACCGGCACATAAGCTGCGTGTGGTGGAAGCCCTGACCAAGAGGGGGCACGTGGTGGCTATGACGGGGGACGGCGTCAACGACGCTCCGGCGCTCAAAAAGGCCGATATCGGCATCGCCATGGGCATCACCGGCACCGATGTCACCACCGAGGCGGCCGATATGGTGCTGACCGACGACAACTTCGCCTCCATCGTGGCCGCTATCGAGGAGGGGCGGGGCATCTTCAGCAACATCAAGAAATACCTGATGTACCTGCTTTCTTCCAATATCGGGGAGATACTGCTCATGGCGGGGGCTATCCTCTTCGGGCCCTGGCTGGGGCTGCCGGTGGGGGCTATTCCCCTAGTGGCGATACAAATACTCTGGGTGAACCTAGCCACCGACGGCCTGCCCGCCATCGCCCTTTCCTTGGACCCGCCCGACCCCGACCTGATGAAGCAGAAGCCAAGGCCGCGGGGGCAGGGCGTCTTTACCAGAGGGGTGGTGACGCTGATGGTGGTGGGTGGGGTCTGGTCGGCCCTGGTCAACCTTGGGGTCTTCAAGTGGGCGCTGGATGCGGGGCGGGGGATGCTGGAGGCGCAGGCGCTCTGCTTTCTTACCCTGGTGCTGATACAGTTCTTTAAAGCCTACAACTTCCGCTCCGATAAGCGGTCGCTCTTCAAGGTCGGCGTTTTCAAGAACAAGTGGCTGAATATCGCCATACCCTGGGAAATCGCCCTGCTGGTGGTGATAGTCTATGTGCCGGCTTTGCAGCCATCGTTCCATACCTTCTCCTTGAGCGGCTTCGACTGGATGCTGGTCGTCCTGCTGGCGGCGACGGTCTTCCCCGTCTTAGAGCTGACCAAGGCTATCTTCCGCTGGCGGGACAAGAAGAAAATGTAGTTGGCTTTTCTGTTTTTTATTGCTAGAATATGCCTAACATTAATCGAATTGAGGCGATAGCAAAAGATGACAGCGGCACAGATAATCGGGTTTATCGGCATCCTGGTGGCCATTGGTTTCCTGGCGGATTACCTCTTCCGGAAGATAAGTTTTCCCGATATACTGGTATTACTAGCCCTGGGTTATTTGATAGGGCCTGTTTTCGGGGTCATTGACCCGGTTGAGATAGCTCCCGCTTCGCAGATAATCGCCAGCCTGGCTTTAGTCGTCATCCTCTTCAACGGCGGCCTGGACCTCCATTTCTCCGTGATTCTCTCAAGCGCCCCGCGGGCGCTGATTCTGGTTATATTGGGTATCGCCGCCAGCACGGTGGGGGTAGCTTTCCTCGCCTATCATCTGTTGGGCTGGGACCTGATGCACAGCCTGTTGCTCGGCGCTATCCTGAGCGGCACCAGCCCTTCTATAGTGATGCCCTTGGTCAGCCGGGCCAAGGTTCCGGGCCAGGTATCCTCGGTATTAAGCCTGGAGTCGGCTTTTGACGGCGCCTTGGTTATTATCATCGCCCTGGTTATCCTGCATGTTATAACCGGCGGGAGTACCGGCGACGAGGCTTCGCTGGTGGGGCAGGCTATCGCCATAAAGTTCGCCATCGGGATAGGGATAGGTGGCGCCGCTGGCATCGCCTGGCTATGGGTGCTGACGCTTATCGAGGGAGAGACCTTCGACGATATATTGACCCTGGCCATCGTCTTTATTCTCTACTTCGCGGTGGAGAGCATAGGGGGCAGTGGGGTAATCTTCGCCCTTACCTTCGGCATAATCCTGGGCAACGGCGTTGAGGTCGCCCGTTTCCTGCGGATTAAGCGTACGGTCGAGATACACGACATGATGAAGAAGTTCCACTCCCAGATGTCCTTTCTGATAAAGACCTTCTTCTTCGTCTATCTGGGGCTGATGATTACCTTCGACGAACCGTCCGTAATCGTCATCGGCGTGGTTATAGCCTTTGCTCTGCTCTTCGTGAGGTACATTGTGGTGCTGCTCTCCTCTATCGGCAGCGGCATCATGTTCCGAAACAGCGGTTTCTTAGCCACCATGTTGCCCCGGGGGCTTTCGGCGGCAGTGGTGGCGGAAATAGTGGTCGTGGCCGGCATTGCCAACGCCGACGCCTATCCCGACATAATAATGGTGGTCATTGTCGCCACCGTCGTCATCGCCGCCATCGGTATTCCTATATTCGCCAGGAAACCACCGGAGGAGACGCCGAAGCTGGAGCTGCCGGTGGACAAGGGGAAAGAGTCTTTGGGGGAATAGATGGTGGAGATAGGGGCATAAGCCCTCTTAAAGGAGACCGGTGTCAATGAATGCCATTTTTTTAATGGATAAGGACTCGAAAACAGAGCTTTCAGAGGCATTGAAAACCAGAATTCTTGAAATTGTGCATGAAAAAGGACATAACATTGAAATGGTCGAGCTGGGGAGAGATGATGTATCCCCCTGTCTTGGCTGCTTTTCCTGCTTGACAAAACACCCTGGAAAGTGTGTCAACAAGGATATGTTGAGTAAGATAAAGCAGAATGCTCAAAAATACGGGATGACCGTTTATATGACCCCGGTTATATTCGGGCATTTCTCTTCGACAATAAAAAATGCCATCGATAAAGGCACCGGCAGCCATAATCTACAGGTCATTATCGGATACGGCGGCGATATCGACGATGAAGAGGAAAGTACCTTCATTGACCTTACCGTGAAGCACAGAGGTAGCGCCGACATTGTTCATCCCGGGATGGATAAGCAGGTAGATGTCTATATAACGAGGTCTATGGAGGACAATACTGCGATTTGCGAAGCATTTAAAAGCTACGTCTGAAAATTGGGAAAGCTATGAAAAATGTCTGTTTGATTAACGGAAGCCTCAGAGGGAAGGAAGCTTCATCTCTGGCCTTTTTAGAGGATGTAAACCGCACACTCTCCGATACGGAATATAATAAAACGTTTCTAACCGTCAGAGCCAGGTTGAAAGGCGGTTATCCCGAAGATATGTTACAAAGCATGGCCAGCGCCGCCTCGATTATAATGGTCTTCCCGCTCTTTAGCTATGGACTGCCCGGAGCGCTTATGCGGTTTCTTGAAGATTATTACCGATACATACAGGCCGGTAATGGCTATAATAAAGATGCCGGAGTCTATATCATCGTGAACTGTGGCTTTCCCAGGCCGAGAACCATTGCCGAAGCCGTCAGGGTAATCAAAAACTTCTGCCGGAGGCTCTCTCTCAACTGGAGGTTTGCCGTATGTATCGGAAGTGGGCCGGTGGTTGTGGCGGTCAAAAAAGTCCCGTTTCTGCATATGAAGCTGAAAAGGGCCTATGCCGAGATAGCTTCGGATATTAAGAGCGGTGATAGAGGGACAAGGGGTGATTATTTCATAAAACCCATCCTACCCGAACCCATCATTCTGATGATTAAGAATCAATACGAGAAGAAAATGCGTTTGGCTGATGAGAAAAGTGAACGTTGAGGGCCGTACTGTGCCGGGCAACTTAGAAGAGTAAGAAAAAGTCTTCAGAGGAGTAGGTTGGTGGAGATAGGGGGATTCGCATCCTCGGTTGGGTTGGGGGAATAGGCGGCAGAGGACGAATGGTGGGATGGTGGAGATAGGGGGATTCGAACCCCCAACCTCAGCCCGTGCCCCGCGGCTCAATATTTGACCAGTAGCGCTTTGGCCAACGCGCCGTGCATTCTGCCCAGAACCTTGGCCAGGTGCATGGTAAGGATTATGAGCAGGATTCCACCGATGACAGTCAGGGGCATCAGCCAGACGGGTGCGTAGTACTGGACACCGTTGATTAGCATAGGGTGAATGTCAAAACCCTTTTCCAGGATGGGCAGGGCAATGCCCCACAGAGAAGAGGCGATGAGGGTGATGAGCACGGTAAAGTAGATAATGCCGAGCGGAAGCTGTAGTATCATATACGAAATTGAGAACCAGGTGTGCTTTTCTGAAAATAGTGTCTTGAACCGCCCCCACCAGCCCTGTCTCTTATCAGGGAATATCGGCCGGCGCGGCATGCGGACTCCGAGCAGGGCTTCGACGACACGTCCCTCGATCAGGGCGATACCCTGCACGGAGAGAATGAACAGGCCGAGAAAGGGCAGACCGATGATTAGGACTATCAACCCCGCAGATAGCGATATACCAGTGACCGCCCAGGTAAAATAGACTATCCCGGAAAACAGGGCGAAGAACAATAAATAGAAAAGCGCCCCCCATGCCTTGGGGTCAGCAAGGACGCCGAAGAAGCGGGAAACGAATGATTTTCCGTCCGAGTGCCTGGCCGGAGCCAGGGTTGGCGGTACACGCGATTCAATCTCCCGGTAGGCGGCGGCGACCTCATCGGGCGTGCCGTATTTCTTAATGATAGTCGGCAGGGCATCGGCCTCGGCTAAATCGGGTCGGGTCTCCAGCGTATTTCTCAGGTATTCCTCGGCATCGGAGAGGGCATCCTGAATGGTGGCCCGGTCGCATCCAGCCATTTCTTTCTTAAGCTGGCGGAGATATTCCTCGATACTTTTTATCATCTCAGTCCTCCTCTAAGTGGCTATCGACAAAGGTTCTGGTCAGGCTCCATAGTTCTGTCTGCCGTTTAAGCGCCTGGCGCCCCGCTTCGGTTATTTTATAGTAACGCCGGGGAGGTCCGGCTACGGATGGTTCTACCCGGCTTTCCAACAGCCCGCTTCTTTCCAGGGAGCGTAAAACCGGGTACAGCGTTCCCAGCTTTATGACGGGTTCGTTCTCTCTGCCCTCATCGATTAGCTTGGCGATTTGATAGCCGTACATTGGTTCAGCCGCCCGGCTCACGGCGCTGAGAAGAACAAGCTCGGTTATGCCGGCATTCAGTTCCTTCTGGAATTTCTTATCGGCGGCGCTTGACTCTTGTCGGTTCATACCTTCTCCCTAAGCTAGGGCAGCTTCTGTATTGCATACTATATACTATAGTGAAGTATATAATATCATAGAGTTGACAGTATGTCAAGGGGTTTTGGCGGAAGTTTTGAGAAATTGGGTGGAATGGTGGAGATAGGGGGATTCGAACCTTGGGGGTGGAGGGTAAAGGTGGCAAAGGAACGAATCCAGGGGTTGAGTGGTGGAGATAGGGGGATTCGAACCCCCAACCTCTGCCATGCGAAGGCAGCGCTCTCCCAACTGAGCTATATCCCCACCTGTAGGGGAGATTATAACATATGTGGGTTTATTTGGCAGCTTCCTTTTTCTCTCCCCACCTCCCAGCTTGTTTTACCCACACCAACCCGCCCACAAACGTCTTTCAAGAGGGGGCACAGCCCCCTCTTGGACTCCCCCCAGAAGAGGTTGGGTGGTGTATCCCCAGAAGGAATTCTAGAGGGAGAATCCCCTCTAAGGGTGGGTCTGAACAACGTTCGATAACAAAGGTGGGGTGGGGTGGGACTTAAGACTTACGCCTTTCCTTGTCAGCTATTGGTATTGTTGCTATACTAACATTTGCTATGGAATACGAAACCGTCATCGGGCTGGAGGTTCACGCCCAGCTTTTGACCAAGAGCAAGATGTTCTGCCGCTGCAGCACCGATTACACCGGCACTGCGCCCAACAGCCATGTCTGCCCGGTGTGCCTGGGTATGCCCGGTGTGCTGCCCACCATCAATCAGCAGGCGGTGGAGTTTACCGTGATGACGGCTATAGCCCTTCACTGCACCATAGCCGATTACACCAAGTTCGACCGCAAGAACTACCCCTACCCCGACCTGATGAAGGGCTACCAGATTTCCCAGTACGACGCCCCCTTCGGCCTTAACGGCTGGCTGCTCATCGATGTCGATGGCAAGGAGAAGAAGGCGGGCATCACCCGCGTTCACCTCGAAGAGGACGTGGCCAAGCTATTGCACCGCACCATCCCGGGTGAAGGGTCTTACAGCCTGGTGGATGTCAACCGCTCCGGGGTGCCGCTGATGGAGATTGTCGGCGAGCCCGACCTGCGCTCCCCGGAGGAAGCCCGGCAGTACCTGATAAAGCTGAGGAGCATACTGCGCTACCTGGGCGTTTCCACGGGGAATATGGAGGAGGGGAGCTTCCGCTGCGACGCTAATATCAGCATCCGCCCTGAGGGTAGCCCCGACACCCTGGCCAAGGCCGAGGTCAAGAATATGAACAGCTTTAAGGCGGTCTATCGCGCCCTGAGCTATGAAGAGGAGAGACAGCGAAAGGTGGCGGCGGCGGGCAAAAAGCTGTTCCAGGAAACGAGGGGCTGGGTGGAGGACAGGGGAGTGACCGTTTCCCAGCGCTCCAAAGAATACGCCCATGACTACCGCTACTTCCCCGAGCCCGACCTGGCGCCGCTGGTGCTGGACCGGGCCTGGGTGGAAGAAATAAAGGCGAAATTACCCGAGCTGCCCGAAGACAGGCGCGACCGCTTTGTCGCCGAATACGGGCTGCCCCTCTATGACGCCGACCTGCTCACCGCTTCCCGGGATATGGCCGACTACTTCGAAGACTGCCTGAAAGCCGGTCATGAGATAACGCCCAAGGAGATAAGCAACTGGCTTTCGGGTGAGGTGAGCCGTATAATAAACGAGGGCGGCGTGGACATCGCCGAATTCAGAAAGATGGTCGCCCCCGAGCGGCTGACCCGGTTAGCCAGGCTGAACTCGGAGGAGGCGGTTAGCGCCGCCTCGGCCAAGTCGGTGCTGGAGCAGATGTACCAGAAAGGCGAGAGCGCCGACGATATTATTAAGGCGCAGGAGCTGGGACAGATAAGCGATGCCGGCGCCATCGAAGAGGAGATTGCCCGCGTTATCAAAGACAACGCTCCGGCCGTCGCCGACTATAAGGCGGGTAAGAAACAGTCCCTGAAATTCCTGGTGGGACAGGTAATGAGAGCCACCAGGGGTCGTGCCAACCCCGCCGTGGTCAACGAGTTGATGGAGAAGAAGTTAGAGGAAGGATAAGCATGGAGACTTATTTTAGTATAGCTCAGATTATACTATCCGCAGCCTTGATATTAGCCATTCTGCTCCAGGTTAGAGGTGGGGGGCTGGGGGGTATCTTCGGCCAGGCCGACACCGTCTACCGCACCAAGCGGGGCGTGGAGAAGACGCTTTTTCAGCTTACCATCGTCCTGGTGGTCCTGTTCGTCATTATCTCTATAGTAGCCCTGAAGGTAGTCTGATAGCCGTTAAGCTGGAGATCCCCTTGAGAACCTCGACCACTTATGCTTACCCAAAGTGCCGGCCGAAGACTGTAGCTATAGCTGGCAAAGGAGACGATGAATGAAGCTGAAGGTGTGGTTTGCCGAGACCAGACCCCAGTTCCTGCTGCTTTCCGTAGTGCTTGCCTTCCTGGGCAATGCCGTCGCCTGGTATGACGGCTATTTTCACCTGGGGCACGCCCTGCTGGCTTTCCTGGGGCTGCTGCTCTGCCACATCGGCGTCAACGTGCTCAACGACTACTTCGACTACAGGAGCGGCATCGACCTCAAGACCCAGCGCACCCCTTTCAGCGGGGGCAGCGGCATCCTGCCCGCCGCCCGGATGACGCCGCGGCAGGTCTTCTGGCTGGGTATGGGCTCCTTCCTGCTGGCGGTGCCCATAGGCGTCTATTTCGTTATTGTCACCGGCTGGGCTTTGCTGCCGCTGCTGCTGGTGGCGGCGCTCTGCACCCTGCTCTATACCCCTCTGCTGACGCGGATGGGCTGGCCGGAGTGGGCGCCCGGGGCAGGGATGGGGTTTCTGCCCGTGCTGGGGACATACTTTATCCAGACCGCCGCCTATAACTTTCCCGCCGTTATCGCCGCCATACCCTCGGGCATATTGGTGCATAACCTGCTGCTCTTGAACGAGTTCCCCGATATCCCCGCCGACCGGGGAGCAGGCCGCCGCACGCTGCCCATAACCATCGGCAAGCAGGGCGCCTGGATTGTATATTCCGTCCTGACCATAGTGGTCTACGCCTGGATAGCCTACTGGGTGATAGTCGGCGATATGCCCGCCTTCTCTTTAATCGCCCTACTCACCCTGCCTTTCGCCATCAAGGCAATCTGGGGCGGGCGAAAATATAACGACATGAGCCAGCTGGTGCCGGCCATGGCCAATAACATTATGGTCGTCCTGCTCACCCAGTTCCTGCTGGGCGCCGGCTATATTCTAGCAAGGGTCTTTTAGAATGTCCGTCGACCTGGTTCTACTTCACCCTCCCAGCGTCTATGACTTCCGCGAGAAGGCGATTCTCTACGGGCCGGTCAGCGACCTGATTCCCTCATCTTCCATGTTCGAGATGTACCCCATCGGTTTTACCAGCATCGCCGAGTACCTGGAGAACGCGGGCTATCGGGTGCGCATCGTCAACTTGGCGGTGCGCATGCTCAGCGATAATAAATTCGACGCCGAGGCGATGATAGAGAAGCTCAAGGCGCCCGTCTTCGGCATCGACCTGCACTGGCTGGTAAGCTCCCACGGCGCCATCGAGGTTGCCCGCATCGTCAAGAAATATCACCCTGAATCTAAAGTAGTCTTCGGCGGTTTTTCCTCGACCTATTTCTACAAAGAATTAATCCAATACCCCGAGGTCGACTATGTGATGAGGGGCGATTCCACCGAGGAACCGCTGCGCCAGCTTATGGACTGCATCAAGCACGGCTTCGAGCCTGACAAAGTGCCTAATCTTGTTTGGCGGGACGCAAAGGGCAGGGTGCGGGAAAACCCCTTCTCCCACATCCCCACCGACCTGAGCCATCTTATGGTCAGCAACTACGCCGATACCGTGCGCTCGGTGATAAGATACCGCGACCTGGCCAGCTATGCCCCCTTCAAGGGCTGGAAGGACTACCCCATCACCGCCGTGCTTACCTGCAAGGGCTGTAAGGAAAACTGCGTTATCTGCGGCGGCTCCGCCGCCACCTTCCGCAAGTGCTACGGGCGGGAAAGGCCCGTCTTTCGCTCCCCGGAAGACGTGGTTCGGAGCGTGAAGCAAATCGAAAAATTCAGCACGGGGCCTATCTTTATCCTGGGCGACCTGCTCCAGCCGGGGGGGGACTACGCCGAGGCGGTATTGCGCGGGCTGGAGGGGGTCAAAAACCAGCTCATTCTGGAGCTGTTCAACCCCGCCCCGCCCGGCTTTCTCAAGCGGGTGGGCCGCGCCTGCCCCAACTTTTGCCTGGAGATTTCCCCCGAATCCCACGACCCTGTAGTCCGCAAAGCCTCGGGGCGCAACTATTCCAACGAGGACCTGGAGCGGACGATTGCCGAGGCGCTGGAGGCCGGCTGCGGGCGGATGGACGTCTTCTATATGATTGGGCTGCCCAAGCAGACGCCGCAGTCGGTGACGGAGACCATCGGCTACTGCGACCACCTCTTCCAGAGGTTTAAGGGCGACAGGCGGCTTTTTCTCTTTATCGCCCCCATCTCCCCCTTCCTCGACCCGGGGAGCCTGGGCTTCGAGCAGCCCAAACGCTACGGATATAACGTCCTCTTTAAGACGCTGGAAGAACATCGCCAGGCGCTGGTGGCGCCAAACTGGAGGGATTCCCTGAACTACGAGACGCGGTGGATGAGCCGCCAGCAGGTCCTGGAAAGCGCCTACGAGGCGATAGCGGGCTTGAACGGCCTGAAAGCGAAATACGGCATTATCCCTCAGGAGATGGCTGAGTTCGGCGAGAAACGGATTAAAGCGGCCCGGGCGATGGCGCAGCGCATCGACGGGGTTATGGCCGGGGAAAACGCCGAAGCCGAGTTGGCTAGGCTAAAACCGGAGATAGACGAGATTAACGCTTTTCCCGTGGTGGAGAGGCAGCAGTTGGAGTTGATGAGGGGCAGGGTGGGGCTAAGGTTCTGGCGCGCCTTCTGGTCCTGGCTGACGGGGAGGTAGCTAGCCTTATAGGGTTATTCCCAGTTCTTTCAAGAGACTATTGAGAGCTTCTTCAGATAGAACACTTTTATAGGTGACGTCTGTTCCTGTCTTAGTGTCTTCCATGATGACCCCCAGCTCAGCCAGCTTTTTCCGTATTTCATCCGCACGCTGCCAGTTCTTCTCTTTCCGGCATTTCAAACGCTCCTCAATCAAGCGGTTGACACGAGCGGTAATCTCCCCAGTTATCACAGTTCTTGAGGTAGCGTACGAAACCCCAAATCGCGTCTGAAACTTTAGCCCCAATACCTCTCGTCCCAATGACGTCAGAGTGCCTTGAGCCTTGCCAATACTGACGCCCGCATCGCCCGCCTGGTTTATGGCGTTGGCTAATTCAAACAGGACGCCAAGCCCTTTAGCGGTGTTGAAGTCATCATCCATGGTCTCGGTGAACTGCTTACGGTAAGATTCGGCATCAAAAGTCTCCTCACCAGCAGGGTCATCTCTGGAGACCGCCCGCCTCAATCTCTCCACCGCCTTCTCCGCCGCCTCCAGGCCTTCCTCGGAGTATTTAAGCGGGCTGCGGTAGTGGGAATTCAGGATAAAGACGCGGATGGCGTCGGCGCTGTACTTTTCCAGCGCCTGCTTGATGGTCACCAGGTTGCCCAGCGATTTGCTCATCTTGTCTTCGCCGAACTGCAAGAGGCCGTTATGCAGCCAGTACTTAACAAAGGGTTTCTTGCCGGTAAAGCTCTCCGACTGGGCGATTTCGTTTTCGTGGTGGGGGAAGATAAGGTCCTGCCCGCCGCCGTGAATATCAATCTGCTCGCCGAGATACTTTAAGGACATGGCGCTGCACTCGATGTGCCAGCCCGGCCGGCCCTGGCCCCAGGGCGACTCCCAGAAGGGCTCGCCCGGCTTGGAGGCCTTCCAGAGGGCGAAGTCCATGGGGTCTTCCTTTTCCCCGGCGCCCAGGCCGCACTCGGTCGACATCATGTCGTCCAGGCTGCGGTGGGAGAGTTTGCCGTAGTCGGGGTCTTTTCTCACCCGAAAATAGACACTGCCGCCGGCGGGGTAGGCAAAACCCTTGTCGATTAAGCCCTGAATTACCTCAATGATTTTGCCTATCTCCCCCGTAGCCGTGGGGTAAACATCCGCCCGCTCGATATTGAGCGCGTCCATATCCTCAAAGTAGCTTTGAGTATACTTCTCGGCCAGTTCGGCGGGGGGGATGTCGCGCTGGTTGGCGCGGTCGATAATCTTGTCATCGATATCGGTGACGTTCTGCACGTACTTGACCTTATAGCCGCGGAACCTGAGGTAGCGCCGGATGACGTCGAAGATGACATAGCTCATGGCGTGGCCGATATGGGCGTCGTCGTAGGGGGTGACGCCGCAGACGTATATACTGACCTCGTCGCCCCGGGGTAAAAACTCCTCCTTTTTGCCGGAGAGGGTGTTGTATAGCTTCATTCTTTGGTTCTTTCTGGGCGCTTAAGCGTTTTTTCCAGCTCGGCGACTCTCTTTTCTAAGCCTTCCAGCCTCTCGCCCACGGGGTCGGGCAGCCTTTCCACGGTATCGGTGTCGGGGTTGCGCATCGCCACCACCCGCCCCGGCACACCGACCACGGTGGCGTTGGCCGGCACCGAGCTCACCACCACCGAGCCGGCGCCGACCTTGGAGTTTTCGCCGATGGTGATGTCGCCGATGAGCTGCGCCCCCACCCCCACCACCACATTGTCGCCCAGGGTGGGGTGGCGCTTCGCCCGCAGGTGGCTGGTGCCGCCCAGGGTTACCCCCTGATAGATAGTGACGTTATCGCCAATCACTGAAGTCTCGCCGATGACCACGCCCATGCCGTGGTCGATGAAAAAGCCTTCCCCGATGGTGGCCCCGGGGTGGATTTCGATGCCGGTTAAGAAGCGGCTGATGTGGGAGATAAAGCGGGGCAAGAAGGGGATGTGCCAGCGAAAGAGGGTGTGGGCAATGCGGTGGCACTGGCGGGCGTGAAAGCCGGGGTAGGCCAGCAATACCTCCAGAGTGTTGACCGCCGCCGGGTCGTGCTCGAAGACGGCTTTGATATCCTTTCTTACGCTGCAAAATCCCATTAGAGTCAGTCTCCTGCGATTAAGGCTACGGCGCGGGCTTCTATCCACCTGCCTTTGCCGATACAGCCCATTCCGTTGGTGGTGCTTGCCTTGACGCTTACTTTATCTATCTCGATGCCGAGACTCTGGCTCAAGTTCTGCCTCATCTTTTCGATAAAGCCCGAAAGTTTGGGCGCCTCGGCGATGACGGTGGCGTCAATATTTACGATATGCCAGCCCTGAGCCGCCAGCTTTTCGCCGGTCGTTTTGAGCAGGGTCAGGCTGGAGATGCCCTTGTATTGCGCCTCGCCCGGGGGAAAATGAGTGCCGATATCGCCCAGGGCGGCGGCGCCGAGCAGGGCATCGATGATAGCGTGGGTGAGGGCATCGGCGTCGCTCCAGCCGTCGAGCCCCTTGCGGAAGGGTATCTCCACTCCGCCGAGAACGAGCCCTCTTTCCTTGACCAGGGGGTGGACATCGAAGCCGATGCCAATTCGCATATTATTTTCCATGTTTTTGCCCCGGAACCTCTACCGAGGTGGAATAGATACAATATAGCACAAAAATTCCCATTCCGTATAGCTATGGAGAGGGCTGGTTTATGAGGCTTGACAGCTCCAGCATCAACACCTAAGATTGAGCCTGTCACGGGGGAAAAGGAGTTAGCTCTATGAAGAAATTGGTAATAATGCCGTTAATCTTCTGCCTGCTGGCAGCCATGCCCTTCACCTTCACCGCTTGCAAGGAGGATGGTGGCACACCATCAGGAGGGCAGTTACCCTCCTTCGAGTCGGGGGACACATGGGTCTGGAGCTATGCGATGCAGGGAGAGACCACTACCCTCACCGAGGAGGTGATTGGAGAGGAGAAAGTGGAGGGCCGGGATTGCTATATTCTGGATATGTCTTTCGACCCGGTTCTCAGCTTTCCCCAGGATGAAGGGGTCAGCACCATTACCGGCATGACGTACTGGGGGGATAGAGCCACCGCTTTTTTTGAGGTTAAGAGGGAGATGTCGGGCAGCTATGACGGAACAGACTTCACTATGACCATGATTTCCTCCTATGACCCCTGGGCGTCTCTTTTCCCGCTGGAACTCGGCAAGGAAGTAGAGACGGAACAGACCGTCACCCAATACTTTGACGGCACCCAGACCGGAGAGCCTACGGTAAGCACTCAAAAATACAGGGTGGATAGCCAGGAGGACATCACCGTTAGCGCCGGGACTTTTAGCTGCTGGAAGCTAATTATTTACGATGGCGAGGGCAATATTATCCAAACCTTGTGGTGGTCAGACGAGGTCAAAAGCATGGTTAAAAGCGTAGACGGTAATGGCAACACCGTGATGGAGCTTCTGTCCTACTCGGTTAACTAGTTGACTTATTTTACGTGTTTGCTTAAAGCCTCGGCGATGAGCAGGTCTTGGGGAGTGGTTATCTTTATATTATCATACGAACCCATATAGAGTTTAACTTGAAAGCCCGCCTGTTCCACCAGCGCGGCGTCGTCGGTAACCTCGTCCTTTGTCTGCTGGTAGGCTTTGGAGATAATATCTATGCGAAACACCTGTGGCGTTTGCACCGCCCAGAGATTTTGACGTGGTGGCGTCCTCAGCACGGTTCGGTCATTATCGGCGACCTTGATGGTGTCGGTGACGGGAACGGCGGCTACGGCGGCGCCCGTCTCTTTGGCTACCTTTAAGCCTTCCTCGATTAGCTCTTTAGTAACCAGCGGGCGTGCGCCGTCGTGGATTATTACCCATTCGCAGTCTTTAAGTAATTGAAGCCCCGCCGCCACCGAGTCCTGCCGCCTTTTGCCCCCGAGGCAAATCTCGACAGGCTTTGATAGCCCGACTATAAGCTTCTGGCAGGCTTTCAGGCTTTTCTCGTTGACCACCAGCACGATTCGGTCAACCGACTGGCAGCTGTCAAACGCGGCGAGCACATTGAATAGGGCCGGCCGGCCCGCCAGCGGGGCTAAGACCTTATCGATGCCGTTCATGCGCCGGCTTTCGCCGGCGGCGACTATGATGGCGGCTACTTTGGGGTGGTTATTCTCCATGTTTTCTAAATTATCAGCCCCAGCCTTATCGGCTCACCCGGTGTGCTTTTGCACAAACTCACCAATGCGGTCGATTGCCTGCTGTCCCTCCGGCAGCATATGTGCAAAGGCATGCCACATGTGTATCATGTCCTCCCAGGGCTCAAAGACCACCTCCACGCCGGCCGACTCCGCCCTTTCGGCGAGTCGCGTTGCATCATCATACAGCACCTCAGCCGTGCCGACTTGAATCAGCAGCGGCGGTAGCCCCGCAAGGTCGGCGTGGATTGGTGAGGCCAGCGGTGTGCGAGGGTCAGTATCTCCAAGGTAAGTCCTGGCCATTTCCAGAAGAGCATCGCGCTGCAAAAGCGGGTCTACAGCCGCCCTGGTGACCATGGATTCCCCAAGTGCCTCCATATCCGCCCACGGCGAGACGGCAACAGCTGCTGCCGGTAACGGCTCTAATGCGTCCCGTAGCGCCACCAGAGTCGCCACCGACAGTCCTCCCCCCGCCGATTCCCCGGCGATAGCCACCCGGGCAGGTTTTACACCACTGGACAGTAGCCAGCGATAGCCGGTCATTGAATCTTCCACTGCCGCCGGGAACGGGTGCTCTGGTGCCAGCCGGTAGCCAATGAGAAAAACCCGCGCCTTCGCCGCCCGCGCCAGCCGCGAAGCCAGCTCGCGGTGGGTAGTTATTGAGCCACCTACATAGGCGCCACCGTGTAGATAATAAATGACCCTCTCCTCGACTGACTCGGGAGTGGTGACCCACTCAGCAGGGACACCCCCGGCATCTACCGGTTGGCACCGCACGTCCGGTGCCAGGGGCAATTGTGTGAAGTCGGCTTCCATTTGGGCGCGCATCTCCTCGATGGTGAGTTCACCCAGCGCTGGCTGGGAGCGGAAAGCGTCAATTATTTCCTGAAGTTCCTTACTGGCCATAACTTACTCCTTTGCCCTCCCCACCAGCCCCAGCTTTATCGCCTCCCTGAGCGTGCTGGCTGTTAAAAGCTCAATGCCCTTGGGGGCTTTGATATGGGCGCTGGTCTTGGGTACCAGACAACGATGAAAGCCGAGACGGGCGGCTTCAGCCACCCTGCGCTCTAATTGTGAGACGGCTCGAAGCTCGCCGCTTAAGCCCACCTCGCCCGCCGCCACTAAGGCGGGGTCTACGCTTATATCGCGGGCGCTGGAGGCGATAGCTAGAGCGATGCCCAAATCGGCGGCGGGCTCGCCCACTTTTAGCCCTCCGGTGACATTGACGATAATATCCTGGTTGCCCAGCTTCAAGCCCACCCGCTTGGTCAGCACCGCCGTAATCAAAAGCAATCGGTTGAAGTCGACGCCGTTGGCGGTGCGGCGGGGCAGGCCAAAAGAAGTGGGGGTGGTAAGGGCTTGAATCTCAACGAGCAGGGGGCGGCTGCCTTCCAGTGTCGGCACCACCGCCGAGCCGACGGCCTCTTCCAACCTCTGGGCGAGGAAGGCCTTGGAGGGGTTGTCCACCTCCAGAAGCCCCTCCTGCTTCATCTCGAAGACGCCGACCTCGTTGGTGGAGCCGAAGCGGTTTTTCACCCCCCGCAGCAGGCGGTAGGCGCTGAAAGGTTCCCCCTCGAGGTAGAGCACCACGTCGACGATATGCTCTAAGACCCTGGGGCCGGCGATAGCGCCGTCCTTGGTCACGTGGCCGGCCACAAAAACGGGCACGGCGCCGGGCTTGGCCCAGTGCATCAGCCTCAGGGTGCACTCCCTGACCTGGCTTATGCTGCCCGCCGCCGATTCCACTTCGGGGAGGGATACAGCCTGTATAGAATCTATAACCACCAGCGATGGTTCCAGTTGTTCCAGCTGGCCCAGGATAGCGTTGAGGTCGGTCTCGGCTAGGAGGTAGAGCCTCTCTCCGCTTATCCCCAGCCGTTCCGCCCGTAGCCGTATCTGGGAAAGCGTCTCCTCGCCGGAGACATAGGCTACCTTGCCCCCGGCTTGAGCCACCAGCGCCGAGACCTGGAGCAGCAGGGTAGACTTGCCGATGCCGGGCTCGCCGCCCATGAGCACCAGAGAGCCTGAGACCAACCCCCCGCCCAGCACCCGGTTGAGCTCAGCAAGGGGGAGGGGGAGGCGGTCGGAGCTATCAATCGTTACCTGGGACAGCTCGCGGGGCGGGTTGGACAGGTCGGCGATGGGGGCGGGGGTGGCGGCAGATACTACGGTTTCCTCAAAACAGTTCCATTCCTGGCAGTTGGGGCAGCGCCCCAGCCATTTCAGGCTCTCCTTGCCGCAGTTCTTACAGACAAAGATAGTCCGGCCGCTGGATTTAGGTCTGACCATAGCTTGACTTTATCCCATTTCGGGTGTCAATGCAAGGGGAATATTGTTAGCGGACGTATGGTTTTCCCACCCAAATCCCACCCCACCTTGTTGTGCGAAGGTATTGTGGTCCCACCCTGCCCACCCTTAGAGGGGATGCTCCCTCTAGAATTCCTTCTGGGTTATGGCCACCCCACCCCCGTCATTCCCGCGAAGGTGGGAATCCAGTCCCTCACCCCACCCCGTCTTAAATGTCATTCTGAGGGAGAGTGGCGACCGAAGAATCTCAAGAGACCCTTGGCTACGCTCAGGGTGACAATAAAACTGACATTGCGAGCCGAGCAGAGGTTTTGGAGATAGAGACGCTGGTATCCGCAAGGCGGTGATTAATACGAATAGTCAGACGGGGCTAGAGGAGCATGCCCAGTAATATACCCGCGACCACGGAGGTGGCGATAGCCCCCGCCATATTGGGCCCCATGGCGTGCATCAACAGGAAGTTCTTGGGGTTGGCCTTCTGCCCCATCTTTTGCACCACGCGGGCCGACATCGGTATCGCCGAGACGCCCGCGGCGCCTATCATCGGGTTTATCTTTTCCTTGAGGAAGAGGTTGACCAGCTGGGCCGCCCATATTCCTCCCGCCGTGCCGAAGGCAAAGGCGACTACCGCCAGCCCGACGATAGCCAGGGTCTGGCCGGTGAGGAATACCGAGGCGGGCATCAGCGCCCCGACGGTTAAGCCGAGGAGGAAGGTGAGCACGTCGATAAAGACCCCGCCCGCGGCTTGAGCCAGCCTATCGGTAACGCCGGTGACCCGCAACAGGTTGCCGAACATGAACATGCCTATAAGCGGCACCGACTTGGGCACCAGCAGGGCGGCGACGACAAATATCATAATGGGGAAGATTATCTCTTCCAGCTTGGAGACCTGGCGCAGTTGGGGTTTCATAAATATGGCCCGCTCTTTTTTGGAGGTCAGCGCCTTTATTATCGGGGGCTGGAGGATAGGCACCAGCGCCATATAGGAATAGGCGACTAACGTAATCGGTCCCAGGAGCTTGGGGGCGAGGGCGGCGGTGAGATAGACCGTGGGCGGGCCGTCGGAGCCGCCGATGATGCCGACACAGGCTGCCTCGTTTACCGAGAATAGCCCTGAAGTGTAGGCGATGATAAAGACGACGAAGACGCCCAGCTGGGCGGTGGCACCGAAGAGAAACGACACGGGGCGGGCGATGGTGGGCCTGAAGTCGGTCATGGCGCCCACGCCGAGGAAGATGAGCAACGGTATGACCTCGGATTCGATGCCGTATGTGTAGAGCACGTTGAGCAAGCCGATTTCGCCGTTGCCGATGGCGTGTATAAGTTCGCTCAGGCTGCCTACCTCGGCGGGGAAGCCCTCGGGGCTATAGATCATCATGCCGCCGATGGGCAGGTTGACCATAAGGATACCGAAGCCGATGGGGACTAATAAGATGGGCTCCATCTTCTTGGCGATGCCCAGATAGATAAGAAGCCCGGCGATGAGGAACATTATGATGTTGCCCCAGGTTAGCGCCCCGAAGGCGGTTTCGTAGAGACCAAACACCTACTTTTCCTTTTCCGGAGTCTCTTTAGTCTCGGCCTTGGGCTTGGGCACTATCAGCCCCACTATCCAGGCCACCACGTAGAGGATGGCCAGGGCTAAGATGGTAACACCAAAGCCGCCCCCGGCAATCTTGGCTACTAGACTCCAGTCAATCATCTTAAACGTTCCTTAGTTTATTGAAACCGGCTTTAGTATTCAATAGCGGCTACTAAATCACCTGCCTCGACCACCTGCCCTACGGAAAGCTCTATCTTGGCTACGGTGCCCGCCACCGGAGCCAGTATCGGATTTTCCATCTTCATTGATTCTAGCATGCATAAGACATCCCCCTCCGCCACCTTATCCCCCTGTTTGACGTTAACGCTGGTTATCTTACCCGTGATCGGGATTTCGACGTTCTCCTGTGACAATTCTGGTCTCCTTTCTACTTCTCCATCCTAATTTGGGCGAACTAAAAGGGCGGGGTTGGTAGCCGTAGGATTTCCCGCCCTTTGAGTGTCAAGGGCTTGTATTAACTTGGTTAATTTAGGCTTTATCATCTCCGGCTAATGCTTCCACGGCGGCGGGATGGACTACAATCTCCCCGTTCTCCAGGTCGACTATAGCCGTATCTTCAGCGCGGAACTTGCCGCGGAGCAGACTCTCCGAGAGTTTGTCTTCTACCATATCCTGAATGACGCGCCGCAGGGGCCTGGCGCCGAAGACTTCGTCGTAGCCTTTTTCGCCGAGGAAGTTCTTGGCGGCTTCGGTTACCTCCAGCTTTATCCCCTTCTCCTCGAGCTGCTTGGATACCTGAGCCAGCATCAGGTCGACTATCTTCCTGATGTCTTCTTTGGTCAGGGCGTGGAAGACGACCACACCGTCGATGCGGTTTAAGAACTCGGGGCGGAAGGACTTCTTGAGCTCTTCGAGCAGCTTTTCCTTCATCTTGTCGTAGTCCATCTGCTTGGTCTTGGCTTCGTTGCTGCGCGAGGTAAAGCCAATGGTGCTGCCTTTGCGGATAAGCTCGGCGCCGATGTTGCTGGTCATAACGATTATGCTGTTGCGGAAGTCCACCCGCCGACCCTTGGCGTCGGTGAGGTGACCGTCGTCGAATATCTGCAAAAGTATATTAAAGACATCGGGGTGAGCCTTTTCAATCTCGTCTAAGAGAATGCAGCAGTATGATTTGCGCCTCACCGCTTCGGTAAGCTGCCCGCCTTCCTCAAAGCCGACATAGCCGGGGGGCGCGCCAACTAAGCGGGATACGGTGTGCTTTTCCATAAACTCGGACATATCGAGCCTGATGAGCGTATCTTCGCTGCCGAACATGAACTCGGCCAGGGCTCTGACCAGCTCGGTCTTACCGACACCGGTGGGGCCCAGGAAAATGAAGTTGCCGATGGGGTGGCGGGGGTCTTTGATGCCCGCCCGCGCCCTTCTCACCGCCTTGGCGACGATGTTAATCGCCTCGTCCTGGCCGACGATGCGCTTATGCAGCACATCTTCCATCTCGAGCAGGCGGCTGGTCTCGTCGGAAGCCAGCTGCACCACGGGGATGCCGGTCCACATGCTGACTACTTCGGCGATATCTTCTTCGCCCACTTCGGGATTATCCTCCCCCTGCTCCGCCTCCCATTCCTCTTCCATCTTCTTGATTTTCTCTTCTATCTGGAGCTCGCGCTGGCGCAGCTCGGCGGCATACTCGTACTGCTGGGTGGCCAGGGCGGCTTCTTTGTCTTTGCGCATGCTGTCCTCGGCGCGCCGGGCTTCCTTGAGGGTGATGGGTATGGTGCGGTGCCTGATTCTTACCCGTGACGACGCCTCGTCGATGAGGTCGATTGCCTTGTCGGGCATGAAGCGGTCGGGGATATATCTTGCCGAGAGCGTGGCGGCGGCGCCGAGCGCCTTTTCGGTTATGATTAGATGGTGGTGCTCTTCGTAGCGTTCTTTAACGCCCTTAAGGATTTCCAGCGTCTCCTCTACGGAGGGCTCTTCCACCAGCACGGGCTGGAAGCGCCGCTCCAGGGCGGCGTCCCGTTCTATGTACTTGCGGTAGTCGTCCAGGGTGGTGGCGCCGATGCACTGCAGTTCGCCGCGCGATAGTGACGGCTTGAGGATATTGGCGGCGTCAACCGCCCCCTCCGCCGCCCCGGCACCCACCATAGTATGAAACTCGTCGATAAAGAGCACGCAGTTGCCCGCCGTCTTTATCTCGTCGATGACCTTCTTTAAGCGCTCTTCGAACTCGCCGCGGTATTTCGTGCCCGCCACTACCGCCCCCATATCCAGGGTGATTATTCTTTTTCTTTCCAGCGTTTCGGGGACGTCGCCGGCGATGATGCGGTGAGCCAATCCCTCGACGATGGCCGTTTTGCCCACGCCGGGCTCGCCGATGAGGGCGGGGTTGTTCTTGGTGCGGCGGCTGAGTATCTGAATTACCCGCTCGATTTCCTTGTGCCGGCCGATAACGGGGTCGAGTTTACCCGCAACAGCCGCGGCGGTGAGGTCGATGCCAAGCTGGTCTAAAGCGGGAGTGCGGCTGGTGGAGCGGGCCGGTCTGGCCCGGGCGACGCCTTCGCCGAGCACGCGGTTAGTCTCGCTGCGCGCTCGCTCCAGGTTTATGCCGAAGCTGTCCAGGACGTCGGCGGCGACCCCCCTCCCCTCGGTGGCTTCGCCTTCTCCTTCGCGCAAAAGCCCTAAGAGAAGGTGCTCCGTGCCGATATAATTATGGCCGAGGTGGCGGGCTTCGTCTATAGCCAGTTCGATGACCCTTTTGGCCCTGGGGGTGAGTCCGATTTCGCCGGTGGTCGGTTTTTCGCCGCGCCCGATGATGAATTCTACCGCCGAGCGCGCCTTGGTCAGGCTTACACCGAGGTTGGCCAGCACCTTGGCGCCGACCCCTTCCTCTTCCCTTACCAGGCCGAGGAGGATGTGTTCGGTGCCGATGTAGTTGTGATTAAAGTGCTTGGCTTCTTCTTGGGCCAGGGTGAGGACCCGACGGGCTCTCTCTGAGAATTTCTCAAATCGGCTAGCCATTTTTCAAGCTCGCTCCTATTTTGCTAACTTAATTTTAATTATAAGTCAAGCAGTACTAAAGGTCAAAAGCCTTCTGGCAGTGGCATATTTTCCACAAAGGGTCGCCCCCTCAGTATCGTCTGCGCTAGGGCGTTTCACTTCCGTGTTCGGGATGGGAACGGGTGGTTCCACCCCGCTCTAACCACCAGAAGGCAAGTTCTATTGTAGCACATTTTATACATTTTGCAACCTGAATGGGGGAGTACTTTTGTAATATATAGACATAACCAAAGATGCCCTCACCATCATTTAGGTCTTTTTCCGCCCGGGTTTTCGGGGGGATATTGAAAATGGGATGTACTTGAGGCTGTTTGGCTATAGTTGGACATCACCTCCTAGAATCGGCGTCTTACCCCTGACCCATTGTGTCGCTATCTCCCCGCTCTTCCGGATGTATTCTTCCAGGCCGAGCTTCTTCAACATGAGGAGGTTGTATATCTTGGTGTTATGCCTCCGTACCTCGGCTCTCCCGCTGACAGGCGCCAGTTTCAGGCAGGGGAAGTCCTCGCACTGGTAGCAGAAGTCCAGGCCCTTCTGGTTGACGCAGCAATCATATGTTTGACAGAGAATATCTCCGTGCGGCCTCCCTTGTTTGGGCCGGCAACCAGCGCAAATCTTGAGGAGTTTTTCAACAGGGAGGTTGGCTCTGGCCGCCTCCTTTTGGATAGCAACTTCGTCAGTGCAAAGGCTCTTTTCGTAGGCGGGGCAACTGAGGCAGCAATAGCCGCAGGGGGATACCATTTGCAGCTTTTCTTCGTTTTCCATTTTTTACCTCCCGGCTGCTGATATAGAATAATACCATAAGGCTTGGGGGAGGAAAAATAAGGAGGGGCGAGAGCCTCTCTGGGAGTGCTTGTTATCCTATATGACCGTTACATTGACCTTATTTTGCGGCATGTTACAGTGGATAGTTTTAAGTAAATCATATAGGGCATCATCAACATTGCCATTTATGCCAATAGCGATATTCAGTCGTAATAATTCTAAATATTGGCTTTCTGTGTTAGAAATTTGCATTCTTCCGGCTTCTAGCCGGTTTGCTTTTCCTATTATTTCGAAATAACCCTCTTCACGAAAAAGTATCCTTAGACAATTGTCCCATAACCTATAATCTCTCTGAAACATGTCCTCTTCGTTACTTATATCGAGTCCTTCGAGGAAAGTATTAATGACATTGCTTAATGAACCAACGAAAAGAGTTGCCAATTCGATGGCTTCATATGTTTGGGTGTCTGTTGGGAGTTTATATTCATGTTCTAATAAATTCCTTATTCCACGTATCTTTGATATCAAATTTGAAGGGGCTGCTTCTAAAGCTCTTATCAATTTTAGTCTTTGTGTAACGTCAGCGCTCTCATCTGGCAGTGAGTGCCGCTTAATATAATCCGTAACGTTTGGTGGCAATCTTTTAGTTTTAGTTCCATATCCTATATACGCTAAGAGTGTGTCAACCTGACAGTCAATAGCACGTTTTGCATTGGTGACTGCATTAATGATTCCTCGATTGTCCTTGTTTTGGAAATCTTGGTTTGCAAATCTTAGAAAGTCAGATGGGGAAATATCAAAATCACATTCATATCTGGCACCAGGAGACCAGTAGATAAATGTGTTTGTCCAGTCTATTCCGACAGCTTTGGCGAGTTCTTCTAATGTCATTAGCTGCTAAATTGTAGTATCGAAGGGAGGGCGTGTCAATAAGACATCTTTTTGACTTCACTACTCTTAGGGAGTTCCCCCCAAAACAAAAAGAGACACCTTCCGGTGCCCCTTTATAATCTTTGACTAATACCGAATCTGAAACAGGTCAAGCCCTCGACCATTAGTACGGCTAAGCTAAATACATTACTGCACTTACACCTGCCGCCTATCAAACAAGTAGTCTACTTGCGGTCTTACTCCTCAACCCGAAGGAAGAGGATGGGAGATATAATCTTGGGGCGAGCTTCGCACTTAGATGCTTTCAGCGCTTATCCCAACCAGACTTAGCTACCCAGCGATGCCCCTGGCGGAACAGCTGGCACACCATAGGTCTGTCCCTCTCAATCCTCTCGTACTAGAGAGAGCCCCCCTCAAATCTCCGGACGCCCACGACGGATAGAGACCGACCTGTCTC
>Ga0307442_1000258_pt1 | contig 24629 bp, 25 predicted proteins | sample SalMarWE160430MG_FD_202143 | JGI IMG/M metagenome (GOLD analysis project Ga0307442, IMG submission 202143) | Salt marsh sediment microbial communities from the Plum Island Ecosystem LTER, Massachusetts, United States - WE1604-30 | ecosystem: Environmental > Aquatic > Marine > Intertidal zone >...
GGACACCAGCCTGCGCTCGTCCCCGGCGAAGGTCGAGTTCTGGTAGATCACGCCGTCCTGATCGATGACGAAGTTGTTCTTCTTGACTTTGATGGGACCGTTCTCCCCCAGGACGAACTCCCCGCGTTTGGTGACCAGGAAGCCGTCGTCGTTGAGCAGAAACGATCCGTTGCGGGTGTAGCGCTCGCCGTCGGGTAGCAGCACCGTCAGGAAGCCCTGCCCTTCCAGAGCAAGATCGAAGGGATTCTCCGTCTGCTTCAATGATCCTTGGGTAAAAACGGTAAATACCTCATTGAGCTCAGCCCCGGTGCCCAGCTTGCCCACGATCGGGGTGGTGTCGATCGAGCCCAGGGGGAAGACGAACATGCCGTCGTCGTTCATGCGCCGGAGCAGGATCTCGGGAAAGGCCTTGTTGATGGCCGTATCGCGCTTGTAGCCGTTCAGGTCGACGTTGGCCAGGTTGTTGGAGATTGTGTCCAGGCGGTGCATCTGCACCACCATTCCGCTGGCGCCTGTATAGAGTCCGCGAATCAAGGGCGACCTCCTCTGTCGGTATCCCGTACCCATGTCCTCCTTCGAGGACACGGGTATCAATGAGATTATCGGTTCGGCAAAAAAATCCTTGATGAGACTCTCGTGTCACCTTGACCGTGGTTGCGGTCCCGTAATGCCGTTGAACCGGGACTTTAGAATCTCGGAATGACGGCACCCGTCCGCTTCAGGTAATCACGGTACTGATCGCCGAAGGTATCCAACATCATCTTTTCCTCAGCCGGTACATGCAGGATGTAAAAGGGGATGAAGACGATCGAACCAATGGGGCCGGCGATCCAGTTTTGCAGAAGCAGGATCTGGGCGGCAACCCAGAGCCACTGACTGGCATACATCGGGTGACGGATAGTGCCGTATATCCCGCGGGTCACCAGGGCTTGTCCCTCGAAGATCTCCAGTGTAGGCGACCAGTTGGATTTTAAATCCAAGTGGGCGCGGGCGAAAACGAACACGGCGCCGAGCAGGATAACGACCCCGGTCCAGCCCATCCAGGCAGGCAGGATGTAATCGGCAAAATCCAACCAGTTTGTTACCGAATAGATGAGAGGGAAGAGGAGCCCTGCAACCGCCAACAGAGCGAGCAGAACCCTCTCGGTTCGAGATGCCCGTCGTTCTGTTTTCTCAGCTGCCTTCCGAGACTTGCGAAATGGAGCGCGGATCGCGACTTCTATCGTCATCCCGGCCCAATATGCGATCTTGAATACGATCAGGGCAACTCTCCGCGGATATAGGACTCAATCACGAGACTCGATTGAGGTTATACGATCAAGAGTGAGTGTTCAACAATGTCAATTATGGACGGAAACGGGTGCCTCGGAAGAATTTTTATGCCGCTATTTCTTTACGAGAAAGATATACTTTCCAGTCCCATGTTCTACATTAGCGCCTATCTGGAATCACATCGTGCAGAGTATTACGAGCAATTGCGTAGAATATCCGAGGATGGAGATTGGAATGGATGGATAAAATTCTTTCTAGGCGCAATTACGGAACGAGCCAAAGCGAACACTGAAAAGGTGCAAAAAATATTGGCTCTATATGAACGCATGAAAACCGAAGTTCCCAAATGTTTCATGAACTTATAAATATTGTTGGATAAACTATTTTGTGTATCATAAATGGCATTTTCTGATACACAAAAAGCTAATTGTATCAAAGATGACACTCAAATCTTTTTGTAGCACTCTAGATCTGGTATTCACACAGTGCTGAATATCTTGTCGATCGCCGGCAGGAGATCCCGCAGATGTTCCGGGGATCGGCGGTAGACGATGCGATAGGCGAACTTTGAGAGTCCGGTATAGCTCTATAGAAACGTTAACACTACAAAAGTTTAATTGACGGACGTATCTCGGGCACGCGCCGGAGAATACCACACGATCGAACCGGGGGCGGGGTGGCTCCTACATCGGTTGGCTGCGGTGGGGGGGGTATGATCCGCAAGCAAAGGGTGGTGACAGTAGTCATCCTTACCCAGAGCAAGACATTTTTGGGGATCGCTTTTCCTAAATCGTTTTCTTGTTTCGGAACGGAAACATAATACAATCTTGGACAGGTGGAGGGTTCATTTTCCTGCATTCTTCTGCCCAGGTCTTTACGAGTTCCCAGCGGAAAGCTGCTCGGGAGGTGCATTTGGGGCAGACATAGATACGCTGTTCCTCTGATTCTTCCATGCGAACCGTGAAACGATATGCGCAGTTAGTGCATATCATATCAACAGTCTTCATATAGTCATAATACCACAATGAAGCTAAGATTTGTATCGGAATATCTCCAATTACCGCCTTCTAAAAACCCTATGTCCCGAAACAACGCCCCCAGCGTTGATTTGCATGGATGTCTGAGACCTTCTGGGTTAGAACCAGACCCCGAGACCAATTCTCACGGCGTCTTTGACTGTAGACAACTGAAGATGAAAGGGTTGCAAAACATTAGAAAATCTGGTAAATTCTACTACAGTAGATAGCGTAAGTACGTATGTTATAAGGAAATAGCCGCCAGAATAGCTCAGTGGTAGAGCAGCTCACTCGTAATGAGCAGGTCCTCGGTTCAAGTCCGAGTTCTGGCTTTCAAAGCAAATCTATATAATGACTCTAAAAACTATCCGCGAACGACCATGCCCGAACTGCTCAACTGGCTGGAACGCTGCGAACTCTGCCCCAACTTCTGCCGGGTGAATCGGCTTGAGGGGGACAAGGGGCGCTGTCGGCTCGGGTCCGAGCTGATGGTCTCATCGGCTAACCTCCACTACGGAGAGGAGCCGGTGCTGGTGGGCCGGGGCGGTTCCGGCACGATCTTCTTCACCTGCTGCAACCTCAAGTGCGTGTTTTGCCAGAACTACGATATCAGCCAGCTGGACCACGGCCGCCCGGTCGAGGAAGAGGAGCTGGCCCGCACCATGCTCGCGCTGCAGGATACGGGAGCGGAGAACATCAACCTGGTCACACCTACACACCAGGCTGCCCAGATCTTCGAAGCGGTCAGGAAAGCCCGGCGGCAGGGCCTGCAGCTTCCCATCGTCTATAACTGCGGCGGCTACGAGAACCCGGAGTTCCTCCGTGAGCTCGACGGCCTGGTTCAGATCTACATGCCCGATTTCAAGTACGGGAACGACGAAGCCGGGCTGAAGTATTCCGGAGTGAGCGAGTATTACTCCTGGTGCCGGAAGGCTCTCCTGGAGATGCACCGCCAGGTGGGAGACCTGCAGACCGACCACCGGGGCGTCGCCACCCGGGGACTGCTGGTACGCCACCTGGTTCTGCCCAACTGCCTCGCCGACTCTCAGAAGGTGATCGATTTCCTGGCATGCTCCGTTTCCCGCGCCACCTATCTCAACATCATGGACCAGTACCATCCCGCTTTCCACGCCTCCGAACACGAGGGATTGCGCCGGCGGGTGTTTCGGCAGGAGATTGAGGAGGTGGCCCAGTACGCCCGGGACTCAGGGATGACCCGCTTTATCTTTTAAACTCACGAAGGTCAGCCTTTCGTAGCTCCGGGCGACTCTCGGCCGGACAAAGAAAATCTTCCAGTACCTTGACAGTGCAGGTGTTCGCAGTGAATAATTCACAATCACCAAAAACCTTATCAACCTATAAGGAGGCGAAAAGGTATGAAACGAACGCTTATTATCGTTCTGGCTGTTGTCCTTGCCTTCAGCGTGGTATTGATGTCATGCAAGAAGGAAGAGGCAAAACCCGTAAAGATCGGTGCACTGCTTCCCCTGACGGGCGCTTTGGCGGAGTTCGGTAAAGCATTTCGTCTGGCCAGTGATCTGGCTTCTGAGCAGTTGGCCGAAGCTGGGTTTCCCATCCAAATCAAATACGGCGACACAGAAACCTCGGCCATTCCCGGCGTAGAAGCGGCACGGACCCTGGTTGACGTAGAGAAGGTCGTGGCCATCATCGGAGCGGCCGCCAGCGGAGTTACCATTCCGGTAGCGGAATCCGTGGCGATTCCCAAACAGATCCCCCAGATCTCCAACGCCTCAACATCAAAGCTGATTACCGTTCTGCCAGCGGATCAAGGAAAGGATTTTCTGTTCCGCACCGCTCCCTCCGATGAGATCCAGGGCCTCGTCCTGGGTCAATTAGCGGCGGATTTAGGCTACAAGGCCTGCGCGGTAATGTACATCAACAGTCCATACGGCCAGGGATTGCTCGAGGATTTCCAGAAGCACTTCGAAGCCGCCGGTGGAAAAGTGGTGGCCGCGGTCGCTCATGACGAGAAGCCCGCACCCACCTACGTGACCGAGCTGCGTAAGCTGATGCAGTCCAATCCGGATGTCATGCTGGCTATCGGATATCCGGCTCAAGCGACTGTATATTTGAAGGAATTCTTCGAAGCCGGATACAACAAGAATACCGACCTGCTGTTCTGCGACGGTACGAAGTCCGTCGAAATGCCCAAGGCTCTTGGTCCCGAGAACCTGGCCGGATTCTACGGTACGGCTGCCGGCAGCGTATCGGGTGAGTCGCTGACCCACTTCCAAAACGACTACAAGGCCAAGTATGGGGATCTTCCTCCCCAGCCCTACATGGATACGATCTATGACGGAGTAGTGATCGCCGGTCTGGCCGCTGCAGCCGCTCAGTACGCGGACAAACCGGTCAACGGCGTCAATGTACGTGACATGCTGCGCAAGGTCGCCGATCCTCCCGGAGAGGTCGTTGTGGCAGGTGTAGACGGACTGAAGAGAGCGCTCGATCTTCTCAAGGACGGCAAGGATATCAACTACGAGGGTGTGGCCGGATCCCAGGATTTCGACGAGAACGGTGACGTGTTCACCCCCATCGATATCTGGCAGTACGTGGAGGACGAACCTTACATTAAAACCGTACGTTCGGTAGTTCCGTAACATCCCCGAAACAAAGAACAAAGGACCGGTTGTCGCTCGGTGCGGCAGCCGGTCTTTTTTTTCCGCGGATCGAGTTTGATCGGGGAGGAGGCATTTCAAAAACAGCCGTAACGCGGATATTGGCAACGAACAGCTAATCCACGGTCACGATTTTGTCTTCAGATACCTCGTTTACATAGATGTTTTCGTAGCGACCCGAAGCCACGACCTTGTGGGTATGAGGCCGGTAGGTAGCGGCGAAAAAATAGAGGACATCGCTCATGTCGGCGTAGGAGGGAATGACCGTGTAGCGGTAATAGCAGTCGTGCTTTTCCAATATACCCTTCTTGGTCTCGTCCTCCTCCAGCTCAGGATCGGTGGCTTTCCTCAGCCCGGTTCGCAAGCCCCCGTACCAGGCCTTGGCGATGTGGAAGAGGTTCAACTGCTTGTGCTCGTCCTGATAGTACAGCTCGAATATTCCGGAGACGGAGGGGACTTCTGTGATGATCTTATATCGATCCCCTTTCTGCAAACGGGACCAAAAAACTGTGTAGTACACATCCGGTGCTTCGACGAGCTTGGTTACCTTTGCCTCCAAGAACCCTCCCCCGACGAGCAGAAACGAAGCGGTGACCGCGGATCAGACGAGAAAGAGTAAACTATGGGAACCCCGGTTGAAACGGGTTTCTCGAGTGTGCAGTCCCTATTTGCACATCTTGCGGGCGGCTGTCTCCAGGGCGGACCGATAGGCCGTCCAGGTGTAATTCCCCTTCACCACGGCCAGGGACTCCGCCTTGGCCTTCATCTTGTCCCAGCAAGACCTGCAGACGTCGTTGCCCAACACGCTGAAGAAATTCCGATCCAACGACGGGCTCTCTATCTTCTTATTACATGAGTTGCAGACGATCGTAATCATGTAGCAAACCTCCTCGTGCTGCTATTAATGTGTACCATAGCCCCCATATTTTCAAGCAGTTTTTTTATTTCCACTGCCCAATATCCCATTCCTAGAAACGGGACACCTGCCGTTCTTCGCCGATGATGCCCTTGGGACGAGCGGCTGTGAAGACCACCAGCAGGACTCCGATGATCACATAGCGGATATAGGGTGCCCGGGTCGCGAAGCTCGCAGGAACGATTTTCAGTATAATAAAAGTGGTCCACGACCACAGGGCCCAAACGATAAAGGCTCCCAGGATCGCTCCCTTGTTGTTGCCCGTACCGCCTACGGTGAGCATGGTCCAGATGATAAACGTACCGAAGAGGGGCTCGAACACGCTGGGCTGAATGGTCGCCGAGTAATGGGCGTACAAGGCCCCGGCGATGCCCATGATCATGGCGCCCAATGCCAGTGACTGCAGCTTAAAGAAAAACACGTTTTTTCCATCCGCCGCGGCCATGACCTCGTCCTCCCTGATCGCCCGCAGGACCCTGCCCCAGGGGGAGCGTATGCCCCGCTGGAGTGCGAAGTAGATCACCAGGAGAAAGATGACGACCATCAGCAGATAGAAGTAGTTGTAGTAGGCCGGAGGAATAACATCGCCCAGAGGCCTCTTTATGCCGATCAACCCTTGAGCGCCGTTGGCCAGCCAGCGCTCGTTGTTGAAGAAAATCCGGATCGTCTCCGCGATCCCAATAGTGGAGATGGCCAGGTACCCTTCACTGAGACGCAAGGTCAACAGTCCTACCAGCACGGCCACGATGCCGGCGAAAATCGCGGCAAACACCACCCCAAGGAGAAAGGGCATATTTAAACCGAAAGCCTGCTTCACGAATGTCGCCAATGTACCGGTAGGCATCTTGGCCGTGAACAGGGCCGAGGTGTAGGCGCCCACGGCGAAGAACCCCGCGATGCCGAAGTTCAACAGTCCGGTGTAGCCCCAATGCACGTTCAGGCCCATGCTGAAGATGGCGTAGATTGAAGCCATGATGGCAAAGGATACGAAGAAATCGACCATTCCCATTACGCAGTCCTCCTTCCGAAGATCCCCGTGGGTCTGAAAATCAGCACCAGGATCATGATGATGAAAGCCACGGCTGGTTTGTAGGTCGGAACCAGGAACAGGGTTGAAACCTGCTGGGCCAGCCCAAGCACCAGGCCGCCGGCCAGCGCCCCGGTGATGCTGCCCTTGCCCCCGAGGATGACCGCTGCAAAGAGGGGCAGGAGGAAGATCCAGCCCATCTCCGGGCGAAGCTGGGTCTCGATGGCGTAGAGGATACCGGCCACCGCAACCAGCAGACCGGCGATTCCCCAGGCCCAGATCAGCATCCGTTCCACGTTGATTCCGGAGATTCGGGCCAGGTTGGGATTGTCCGCCAGGGCCCGCAGGGCTTTGCCGGTTTTGGTGCGGCCGAGGAACAGGTACACAGCAGCAACCGCTGCCCAAGCAACGATCATGATGAAGATCTCATCTGTACGCAGCTTGATGCCGGCAGGAAGGAAAACCATGCCTCGCAACCCTTGCGAGTAAAAGTGGAAATCCGCTCCCCAGATGATGTAGATGAATCCCCTTATCGCCCAGGCCACGCCGATCGAAGCGATGAAGGCGGTGATGAAGTGGGCTCCGGTCCGGCGCATCCTTTTATACACCAGCCTGTCCACCAGCACGGCCAGTCCGATCGAAACGATGATGGCGGGAATGAAGGAGATCAGCAATCCCCAGCTGAAGGAAAAGGGTCCGACCGGATTACTCAGGGGACCAATTCGAGAAAACAGCCCCCCGAACAACAACGCCAGGTAAGCCCCTGCTGTTATTTGATCGCCGTGGGCGCAGTTGAAAAGGTCCGTGATCCCCCAGATCAGGGTCAGACCCACGCTGCCCAGGGCGATAATACTACCAAGTACGATTCCGTATACGATGACCTCGACCATGTTACCTCCCTAAATAGACCCTGCCGATTTCTTCGTCGTTCATCAGTTCGTGGGCCGTGCCTTCAGCCTTCTTCTCTCCCCCCTCCAGGATATAGGCACGATCGGCGCAGCTGAGGGCTTGAGCGTTCTGCTCCACCAGAAACACGGTCACCCCCTGTTTGTTCAGAGCCTGGATTCTCTCGAAAATCTGCTCCACTAAAAACGGAGCCAGCCCGGTGGAGGGCTCGTCCAGGAGAAGCATCTCCGGGTTCAGCATCAGGGCCCGGCCGATGGCCAGCATCTGCCGCATGCCCCCGCTCAAGTCGCCGGCACGGCTCTTCCTTCGATCCGTGAGATCCGGGAAAAGCTCGAACACCTCCTCCATGCGCTGCCGGATGTCATCCTCCCGGATGAAGGCACCCATCTCCAGATTCTCCTGAACCGAGAGGGCGGCGAAGATATTCTCCTCCTGGGGAACGTAACTCATACCGAGCCGGGCGACCTTCTCCGGCTGCAGTCCCGTGATATCCTCGCCGTTGTAGAAAACCTTACCCTCTTTCGGAGACAGGACCCCGAAGATCGTGCGCAGCACCGTTGTCTTGCCGGAGCCGTTGGGACCGAGTACGGTGACGATTTTACCCTCTTCCACTTCGAGGGAGAGCCGGTGCAGCACATCCATGCTTCCATAGCCGGAGACCACGTTTTCTATGCGCAGCTTGCTCATGCCGTCCTACCTCCCAGATAAACTTCCAGCACCCGCTTGTCATTGCGAACCTGCTCGGGGGTACCACTTGTCAGCACCTTTCCCCGATCCAGAACAATGATCGGGGAGCAGACGTCCATGACCAGTTCCATCTCGTGGCCGATCAGCAGCACGGTGATACCCTGCTCCTGCACGAGCTGACGGATGCGGCTGGCCAGGGTCCGGCGTTCCGAAGGATTCACTCCGGCGCCGGGTTCATCGAACATGATCATGGTGGGGGAAGCCATCATGGTGCGCGCCAGCTCGAGCAGTCGTTTCTGCCCCCCCGATAGGTTTCCGGCATACTCGTCCTTGAGGTGCAGGAGATTGACGGATTCGAGGCTCTTGAGAGCCCTGTCCCGCAGCTCCTTCTCCTGAGCTCGCACGGATTTCGGGAAAAACCAGGTGCGGAGGATCTTTTCCCCCTGCTGGTCCGGCGGCACGAGCATGACGTTTTCCAGCACCGTCATCAGCTTCAGCTCCCGGCTGATCTGGAAGGTGCGGCACAGTCCCTTGTGAAAGGTCTGGTGCAGTGAAAGTCCGTTGATCCGTTCTCCCTGGAAGAAGATCTCCCCTTCATCGGGTTTGTAGAATCCGGAGATCAGATTGAAGAGTGTGGTTTTCCCGGCTCCGTTCGGACCGATCAAGCCGGTGATGCTGTTCGGGGCTACGTCAAAGCTGACCCCGTCCACCGCTTTAATCCCGCCGAAGTACCTGCGTACGTTGCGGAGCGACAGAATCGGAGAATCGTTACTCGAGTTCAAAGGTTCCTCTCCTCGTGTCGTTATTGCGTGTAAGACTGACAGCGAATTATAGCGTCGGGTTGTTTACGGGTCAAGAAAAATAAAAGATTCAGATTGGGCGTCGCAACGGCGTCCCGCGCTGGCCGGTCACCCCTCGCCAGGCGCCTGCCACTAATCCTGGTGGCGGCGGCGGGATTTCACGAAGCGGGCGAAGTCGTTGATGTTGCGTACGACTATGTGATCCGGATACAGCTCGACGCGCCGTTGATTGATGAAGTGGTTGATCACCTGGCGGCACTTCTCCGGGGAGATCCCGGCCCAGTGGGCTATGTCGTCCACCGAGGTCTTGAACTCCATCTTCTCCACTTCGGTGGTATCCACCGGCTCGTGCTCCGCCAGCATAAGAAACACGTCGGCGACTTTCGCTTCCACATCATCCAGTGTAAGTATTTGGAACTTCCGCTTTTGATCGTGGATCCTCATGGCGAAAAGCTTGAGCAGGGTCAGCGCCACCTGGGGATTGCCCTGCATGAGGATGTCGAAGTTCTCCTGATTGAACTCCAGGGCGGTGACCTGATCCATGGCGATGGCCGTGGCCGAGCGGGGCGCTTCTTCCAGGATCGCCATCTCTCCAAAGATCTCCCCGGGATTCAAGACGGCGATCGTCTTTTCCAGATCCCCGAAGATCTTTACAATCTGAACCCTGCCCACCTGGATCAGGTAGAAGTTATCTCCCGGTTCGTATTCGCTGAAGATCACGTCCCCGGCTTGAAAGGTCTTTCGGAATCGATTGAAAGCTCCGGAAGGACCGTTCATTGTCCACCTCCACCGAGATCGCGCAGAGCTTTTTTGACCTTTCGGCTGACCGCATCTTCTTCACCGGTCAGGGAAAGGATCTTGTTGTAGAAGCCCCTTGCCTTTTCCAGGTCCCCCTTCTCCCCGTAGCAGTTGCCGACGTAGTACAGGGCTTCCCGGAGGTCCGGATGATTCGGGTATTTCTGGATCATAGAGGTAAAAGCCTGGATGGATGCGTCGTGCTGCTTGAGATAAAACAGCGAGCGCCCCATTTCGTATTGGCTCTTAGCCGTGTATTCGGCATCCTGGTTTTCCACCACGATCTTGCGGAACTGTACTAAAGCCTCCTGGTACTTCTGCTGGCTGAGGAGGCTGACGGCGTTGTAGTACTGTTTCGCTACCTCCGACATCTCCTGGCCCCCCCGGCTTTCCTCCGGCTTGGGTACCGCCTGAGCCGCACCCTCCTCTCCGGGTACAACCGACGGTCCTTTTCCCTGTCCGTATTTCTGCAGGTACTGCTCCGCGAGTTGAACCTTCTGGTTCACATCCGAGGCGTAGCGGCCCGAAGGGTAGTAGGTCAAATAGCGTTGATATATATAGAGCGCCTGGGAGTAGCCTTTGTTCTTCAGATAGTACTCCCCGATTCTGTACAGACCCTCCTCCGGCTTGATCTGCTCCTCGGAGAAGATGAGATTCTGGACCTGCTTGTGGATCCTCCTGAGCATGTTGGAGTAGATCCGGAGCATCTTCACGATGATCCGCGAGTTCTGCAGGGCCAGCTGCTCGAACTCCGGCACGGTAAAGGCGACCGCTACCGAATCGGTCAAAACCTGGGCGGTCTCCTCCCGGGCGTAGCGACCCAGGGCGGAGCGGACCCCGAAGAACTCCCCCGTCTTGATGGGGTCGTGGATCTCCTGGCCGGTCTCGATATCGGTGTAGTTCAGGCTTACCTGGCCGCTTTTGAGGATGAAGATCTTGTCACTGATATCCCCTTTGAAGAAGATGATCGAGTTCGCTTTGTACTGCATGGCCTTCGGAGACACGAAATTTCAATCCTCCACTACAAGACTACCCGCCAAAGGGCAAATAATCAAGAACCTTCTTGAAGCCAACTGCCCGCCGTACACGATCCAGCAGTCCCGCCGGATCTCCTTTGACGCACATCCTTCGTCCATTGACCTCTATAGTCGTGTAGTCGCACTCCCTGCTACGGAACAGCTCCTCGTACTTCCTGTCCCCGTAGATGGGTGTTCCCTCCTGGATCATCAGCTCGATGTCTTCCATCTGTGTCGATACCAGCGCTTCATAGGGATCGTTCTCCCTGGGCCGGATGAACAGCAGGTCCGCGTACTTGCCCTCTTCCACGCTGCCGGTCTTGTTCTGCATCCAGAAGGCTCTGGCCGGGTTAGCCGTCACCATGTTCATCAGGATTTTCGCCTCCAGCTCCTCACCGTACATGCGCCGGAACATATAACGGGCGAAGCGGATCTCCTCCAGCAGGTTTACCGAGCCGGTGGCCGTGGAGTCGGTCCCGATGCAGACATTTACCCCTTCGGCGATCATCTTGCGGATCTTGCAGGTGACATTGAACATAAATACGTTCGAAGCCGGGCACCAGGCGACGCTGGCACCGGCGTCCCGGACTTTGCGGATATCCGAATCGCTGAAACCGATGCAGTGGATGAACAGGTCGTGGCCGTCCAGACAGCTCAGCCGCTCCAGTATGTCCACCCCGGATTGGGATTCCTCGTCGAAACCCTCCTCCAAGTGGGTGATGAACGGATGTCCCCGTTCCACTGCCCTGAAGTGCTCGATCTCGATGCCGTCGCCCCAGTTCAGATCGAAGGAGGAGCACTCGTGAGCCAGGGTATAGTTGTTGATCACCCGTATCGGCAGGAAGGGGATCAGCGGCTCGTTGAACTCATGGGGGAAATGATCGTTAACCGTAACGACCCCGGAAAAAAGATTCTTGTAGGCGGACAGGAGGTACATCTGATCGACGGAGATCTTCGCTCTCTCCACCAGCACGGGTGAGGCGCGCAGATCCCGTTCCCAATACGACCAGTTGAGATAGTAGTCGCCGTTCTGCGGCCCGATGCGGGGCAGGTAGTTTCCCCGCAGGTGATCGTGAACATTGATCAGAGCTGGATAGCAGTAGATCCCGGATTCCAGTTTGATGTTGACTTTGGAGGCATCCGTCAATGATTTGATGTGGTTTTTTTCGACTTTGACTCTACCATCGCGGATGATTCGTTCGGGTGTTACGATTGTCGACCCGCTCAACGAGTAGGTAGATAGCATCTACAGATTCCTTTCTTTGCTTTATTATCGCCACCCTCCGGGTTATCATTCAGGAATTATTTATTGAAATAATCAGCAAAATACAAAACCGGCTGTGGTAGCCGGAAATGGGATTGAATAAGGAAGAACCTGTGATTCAGCTGCTAGTGGGAACGATGTGCCTCTTGGTCACGTACTATCGTGCAGCAGTCGGGCCGTTTGCTCCCGAACATGTCCTCATTGCTGCGGATCATGCGGGATAGAAAACGCTGCCACGGATTCCTTCGGGGGGCTTGAAAATGTGCCCCATATCCAGCCGTTTCAACGGCTCGCCTAATTTCCTCTAATCCGGCAAGCTGAGGCAGGTAAACAACCCTGGCGTGACCGATCTCAACACTGCAGGATTCCACTCCCTCGATCTGGGCAAGGGAGTGCCTGACGTTGTGCGAACAACGTTCACAGTGCATCCCGTCTATATAGAGATCTATTGTTTTCAATCCGACATCATTTGTTGTCATGTCTCCTCCTATCGACTCTATTCAGCGTTTTTCAAGTCTTCGATCATCTGAAGGTATTCCTCCCGACTTATCTCTCCCCGGGCCTATCGCCGTTTCACGATGTCTTCGGGGGATTCGTTGGAATAAGATTCATAGGGAACACGAGGATTTCCCGTCATACCCCATCGGCTCATCATCCCCGGACCCATCCATTCATGCTGGTCCGGGTCCGGATGCATGGTTGTCATGACCGCATCTCCAAGTCCCTCCACAGATTCGCTGTGTCCTTTGTCGTTCGAGTCGGCCCACATCGCCCCGGTTGAATAGTTTTATATTACTAATATGGTCATAATTGTACGCATTTTCAAGCTACCCTCTTCAGGATATCTTTCCTTAGACTTTTATCTCCCCAGTCAACACCCGCAGCCGCGGTCGATGATTTCCGCTACCCATGCTTCCGGAACCTCGCGATTACGTCCATGATCTCTGTCGTCTTTTCCTGTTTTTGCCCCGGATCATCGCTCCGCATGGCGTCTACGACGCAAGTGTTCAGATGATTTTCCATGACTACATCTTCAACACGACGAAGCGCCGATACGACGGCGCTTGTTTGGTTGAGAATGTCCACGCAGTAGCGATCTTCTGCGATCATTCGCCGAATTCCGGCAACCTGACCTTCGATACGCCGAAGCCTGGCTGATATCTGTGCTTTGAGTTTTTCACCGACCAATCTAAACCCCCAGGTAGAGAATTGTCACTACCAATATACTATAGGAGGGTATATTTTGTCAAATCTAAAATTTATCTTCTTTATTTATATATATTTATTAATTTTTATTTGATATACCCTTATGGGGTATATTATATTGATGAAGAGGATTCATGATGATGCACGGATTCGGGCTTTCCTTCATGTTTTTGGGGTTTCTCGGCACCCTAGCGGTAATCGGAGTCGGCAGCGTTTTGTTCAGACAACTGAACAGGAGAGGCACGGGACTTTACAGGGAACCCCTACGGGACCCAAGAAGTGTGGAAAACAGCAACGAGGCGGACATCTTCAGGCTGGCCCGAAAACTCGGCGGACGTCTTACGGTGTCCGATGTGGTAATTCACCTGGGATACCGCCCACGAGATGCTGAACAAATGCTAGAAAAGATGACAGATTCGATTCGCGTCCGCATGGAAGTGACCGAAAACGGAATGATCGTCTACGACTTCTTCGAGGTTGACGTTAGTGATCGCGGTAATGGGTCTCAGAATGAAAGAACATAGCACAGAGAACGATCACAAGCACAATCACCACGATCATACACAGCACCACCGGATGATGATCCGTGATTTCCGCAGACGATTCTATGTGTCGGTCATCGTGTCGATACCGATTCTTGTTCTTTCTCCGCTGATTCAAGAGCTCCTGGGTTTCACACTCTTGGTTCCGGGTTCGAAGTACATACTCTTTATCCTGTCGAGTTTCGTATTCTTCTATGGTGGATGGCCGTTTCTGAAAGGGCTGTTCGATGAGATACGGCAGAAGATACCGGGCATGATGACCCTGATCGGCGTCGCTATTTCCGTGGCCTATGTCTACAGTGGGGCCGTTACTTTTGGTGTAAAGGGCAACCCATTTTTCTGGGAATTGGCCACCCTGGTTGATATCATGCTGGCCGGCCATTGGATCGAGATGCGCTCCGTGTTGAGTGCCTCGAGCGCTCTGGAAAAGCTCGCTCATCTGATGCCCGATATCGCCCACCGCAGACACGGAGCGGATATTGAAGACATCCCCCTTTCAGCGGTAGCCAAAGGGGATGTGCTGGTCATCAAACCCGGAGAGAAAATACCCTCCGATGGCGTGGTTGTAGGAGGGCACAGCTATGTGGACGAGTCGGTCCTAACTGGGGAGTCCAAACCCGTGGAAAAGAACGAAGGGGACCGGCTGATCGGGGGTGCGATCAACGGCGATGGCTCCCTGGAGCTGGAAGTGCAGAACACCGGGGAAGACAGCTATGTCTCCAAAGTGATCAATTTGGTACGAGAGTCTCAAGAGGCCAAATCGCGAACCCAGGGATTAGCCGATCGGGCGGCTTTTTGGCTGACCATCGCTGCAATAACGGCCGGTCTGGCTACTCTGGCAGGCTGGCTGTTGCTCGGTGGTCGTGATTTGCAGTTTTCTATCGCTCGGATGGCCACTGTCATGGTCATCACCTGCCCTCACGCTCTCGGATTGGCTATCCCTCTGGTTGTCGCCGTTTCCACCGCCAAGTCGGCTCAAAACGGCCTTCTCATCCGCAACCGAACCGCTTTCGAGAACGCCAGAAAGATCACCACTGTCCTGTTCGACAAAACAGGCACGCTGACCAAAGGCAGTTTCGAAGTGTCCAACGTTCAGATCCACGACGGAGGGTACGATGAACGGAAGATCCTGTATTACGCGGCGGCTGTTGAACGGAACTCAGAGCATCCGATCGCCGGCGGCATCATGAAACGTGCGGAACGGCTGGGCGTTGAGCCGGGCCAAAGCGAGACGTTCCAGGCCGTCAAAGGCAGGGGAGTGCAAGGTACTGTCGACGGCCACACAGTTGCTGTGGTCAGCCCCGGCTATCTCGTGCAGCAAGGTATCGATGTCCCCGAAGGGGCGGAAGCGAAAGCCGGCGAGACCCGTGTTTTCGTTCAGATAGACCAGCGTTTGGTTGCCTCCATCAGTCTTGCCGATTCCATACGACCCGAGTCCTACGATGCGATTCGACAGCTTCATAAGCTCGCAATCAAGTGCTGGCTGATTACCGGGGACAACAACGAAACCGCGGAAGCAGTGGCCGGCGAGTTGGCGATGGAGGGTTTCTTCGCAGAGGTGCTCCCGCACCAGAAGCAGGATAAAGTGGCGGAACTGCAGAAGAGGGGCGAGTACGTCGCCATGACCGGGGACGGAGTGAATGACGCCCCGGCCCTGGCAAAGGCCCAAATTGGCATCGCCATTGGATCGGGAACCGACATTGCGGCTGAAACTGCGGATATCGTTTTGGTGAACAGCAATCCCCAGGACGTGGCGTCGCTGATACTCTTCGGCAAGGCGACCTATCGGAAAATGGTTCAAAATCTGATCTGGGCCGGAATCCTATTGTCCCCTGCGGTCGGGGCATTGCTTATGTCTTTGAGCACCGTGATCGTGGCGATCAATGCGCGCTTGCTGCGGGTAGCAAAGAGTGACAGGGACAAGAGGTAAACTCGCTGTTCGTTTAACCAGGCAGGTTTTCCCGCGCCTTTTCGCCATCTACGGCATTGCCTTGGGCATCAGCTACGTCTGGGAGATGCTGCAGATGCCCTTCTATGAAGGGATGTACTTCTCGGAACCGGCTTCCTACCTGTTATGTCTGAAGGCGAGTTTTGGTGATGCGAATATAGCGATCGCGATTTATCTGCTCGGCTCGCTTCTGTTTCAAGATTGGCGCTGGTCCAACAACATGGCTATCTGCAGCCGACGCTGAGGGGAAATCTCCCATTCTGTTGAATTCATCCGGAATTTATGTTATTGCACATATTTGGGTAGCCGTCTTGTAATCAATGCCGTTTACCGCCCGCCTGAGGATGCAGGGCACTGCCCCATATAAACATGATCGCCAGACTTGGGAAAAACGTCAGCGATGCCTTCGGCAACTTTCTCTACGCCACCGGTTTTCTATTCAACCTGGTAAAAGAATCCGCCCTGTTCCTGCGGCGCAGGCAGGTGGGATTCAGAGTGCTGGTGATGCAGCTCCTGTTCACCGCCGTAGAAGCCATGGGAATCATCGCCCTGATCTCCCTCGGCCTGGGTGCGGTGATCGTGGTGCAGGGCATCTCAATCCTGCCGAAGTTCGGCCAGGGCAAGCTGATCTACACGATCCTGCTGATCGTGATCACCCGGGAGCTGGGACCCCTGCTGACCGCCTTCGTCATCATCGCCCGTTCGGGCACGGCCATCGCGACGGAGCTGGGAAACATGGTGATATCTCACGAGATTGAGGCCTACGTTTCGGTGGGCATCAACCCGATCTCCTACCTGGCCGTACCCCGTTTCCTGGGCGTTACCCTCTCAATGGTCCTGCTCACGATCTATTTCAATCTTTTCGGCCTGTTCGGGTCGTACGTGGTTACCCAATTCATCACGCCGATCCAGCTGCAGGATTACTTCCACAACCTCCTCGGGGTCATGTCCGTTGCCGACATCGCCTCCTCTCTGATCAAAGCCCTGGTGTTCGGGGTGCTCATCTCCTTTACGGCCATCTACCAGGGATTCAAGGTACGGGTTTCTACGACGGAGATTCCCCAGGTTGCCATCAAGGCGGTGGGTCAGGGTTTTGTCCTCTGCATCCTGGCCGACGCAGTGATTACCCTGATCTACTACGTATAGAGGCCGGAAGAGATGGAATCCCTGATCGAGTTGCAGTCCGTTACGGTCCATTCCCAGGAACACATCAGCCTGGATGAAGTGAGCGTCGCCTTCCCGCCGAACAGAAGCACGGTGATCATGGGCCCGTCGGGAAGCGGCAAGAGCTTGTTGCTTAAGGTGGCGGCGGCCATCATTCCCCCGGACAGCGGCAGGGTCCTGATGTACGGCAAGAACCTGCAACGCCTGGGCCAGAAGGAGCTGCTGGGGTTTCGGCGCAGCAGCGGTTTCATGTTCCAGGACGCGGCCCTCTGGGAGAACAAGACGATCTTCGAAAACCTGGCTCTGCCCATCCAGTTTCATTCGCCCCGTCGCAGCAGCGAGGAGATCGAGAATCGGATCCGCAAACTTCTGAATACTATGAATCTCCTTGATTCCCTCACCTTGAGACCGGCCGCTTTGTCCGAGGGAGAGCGGAAGATCGTCTCCTTTCTCCGGGCCATTGTGCTGGACCCGCAGATTCTGTTCCTGGACGAGCCGACGCCCTCGATCGATCATCAACTCCTGGAGAAAATGCTGGGGATGATCAAAACGCTGAACGAAAAGGGCTGCACGATCATCGCCGTCACCCATGATGCCCACCTGACGTCCATGATCGCCAATCATCTGGTGGTCCTGAAAGACGGCCGCGTTCTCGAGGCCGCCGGTATCGCGGAAGTCCGCAGGAGCGCCAACCGCGAGGTGATCGAAATTCTCACCCAGGTCTTGAGTGAAGCCGCCACCTATGATACGGATATACTCGATCTTCTCGAGGAATAGGCTCTATAAACATGTATTGGGAAAAAGAAGTTGAAACCATGGACCGCTCCGCCCTGGCCGGTCTGCAGCTCGGGCGGCTGAATGAAAGCCTGACCCGGGCCAGAGGCTCGGCCTTCTACGGGAAACGTTTTGCCGGGGGCGCCTCAAGCGAGGGTGCGCAGCCGGCTTATGCCGGTACGCCGGCCCAGCCCGGCGGCTACGCCGGTACCCCGGCCAAGCCGGCAGGCTCCTCAATCGAGCTCTCCGGTCTGGAAGAGCTGACCGATCTTCCCTTCACTACCAAGGACGATCTGAGAAACGCCTTCCCCTACGGTTTCCTGACGGTGGATCTGCAGGAGGTTATCCGTTTACACTCCTCCTCCGGCACCACGGGCAATCCCACCGTGGTTTTCCACACCCCCAGGGACATCGATCACTGGGGGAACCTGATAGCCCGCTGCATGTACACCACGGGCGTTCGCAAGCAGGACGTGTTCCAGAATATGATGGGCTACGGTCTGTTTACCGGAGGTTTGGGCTTCCACTACGGTGCGGAGAAGCTGGGGGTGATGACCATCCCGATCGGGCCCGGGAACAGCAAACGGCAGATCTGGTTCCTGAAACACCTGAAGGCCACGGTCATCCATATCCTGCCCAGCTACGCACTGCGCCTGTACAGCTTTTTCGAAGAGATGCAGCTGGATCCGAAGAAGGATCTGCACCTGCGTATCGCCTTTATCGGGGCCGAGCCCCACAGTGAAGAGATACGCAGAAAAATCGAGGAGCTGTACGGCATCAAGGTCTACAACTCCTACGGGCTGTCCGAGATGTGCGGACCGGGAGTGGCGTTCGAGTGCGAATGTCAGGTGGGACTGCATGTCTGGGAGGATCACTTCTACCCGGAGATCATCGATCCGGTCAGTGGCGAGGTCCTGCCGGAGGGGGAACGGGGGGAGCTGGTACTGACCACGCTGACCCGGGAGGCCATGCCCCTGATCCGCTACCGGACCCGGGACCTGACCCGCTTTCTACCCGGGGAGTGTCCCTGCGGCCGAACCCACCGCCGGATCGACCGCATCACCGGCAGAAGCGACGACATGCTGATCATCAACGGAGTGAATATCTTCCCCATCCAGATCGAGAAGACCCTGATGGCCATCCCGGAGATCGGCCGCAACTACTTGATAGAGATCAACAAGGAAAACTTCATGGACAGGCTCTCGGTGAAGGTGGAGATCAACGAAGAGGTATTCCACGGCACCCTGGCGGAACTGGAGAAACTGCAGATTAAGGCGGTTGCGGCGCTGCGCGCGGAGCTAGGCGTCACTCCGAACGTGAAGCTTGTCGAACCTTCGAGCCTGCCGGTGTCTGAGGGCAAAGTCCGGCGTGTATACGACTACCGCGGCGGTGAACAAGGGGGGCTTTGACATGGGGGTACAACTCTCGGTGTTCCTGGAGAACAAGCCGGGAAAATTGGAGGCCATTACCAAGATCCTGTCCCAGGCCGGGATCAACATCCGGGGCATCTCCATGGCCAGCGAAGGCGAGTTCGGAGTGCTCAAGGTCCTGGTGAACAAGCCCGGCAAGGCGCACGAGGTGCTCAAGAGAGAGCATTTCACGGTATCCGAGCGAAACGTGGTGGTGGCGATCGTGGATGATCGCCCCGGGGCGCTTCACGATCTGCTGCTGACCCTGTCTTCCCAAAAGATCAATATCGAGGATTGCTATGGTATCGTGCTGGAGGAGGGCGGCGAGGCCGCCATCGTGCTGGATATCGAGGCCTACCCGCAGGCGGAGAAGGTGCTTGCCCAGAAGGGTACCCGTCTGCTCTCCGACGGCGAGCTGTATTCGCTCTGATCGAGCCTCGCCAGGCGAGTATCCGCACGGCGCAACCGTTACGCTGGCGGTTGGCTAGCGTCCTCTCTGGCGCTTGGCCTTGCTCCACCAGATCTCGATCCTGTCGAAGGCCTCGTGGATCTCCTCCCGGGTGAAACAGTAGCTCATCCGGATATGTCCCTCCCCCGTGGGCCCGAAGGCGCTGCCCGGCACGGTAACCACCCCGGATTCCTTGAGCAGACGCACGCAGAAATCCACCGAGTTGCCGAATCGCTCCGGCAGAATCCTGGGAAAGATGTAATAGGCGCCCTGGGGCTTTTGGTAGGTGAAAAGATCAGCAAGACGATCCAGACGTTCACAGATGATCTCCCTCCTTTGCTTCATCTCCTGGACCATCTGCAGGGTCGGCTCGTAGCTCTCCTCCAGGGCGATCAATGAGGCTACCTGGGAGATTGTCGGCGCGCAGATCACGAAGGAATCCTGCACCTTTAGCATCTGATTGGTGATACCCTCCTCGGCTAATATCCAACCAACCCGCCAGCCGGTCATGGCGAACTCCTTTGAGAAACTGGCGCAGGCGATGACCTGCTTGCTTAGCTGCGGTATCTTCAGCATATGAAACAGCTCCGGATTATCGTACACGTAGACCTCGTAGGGATCGTCGGTGATCACGAAAAACCCATGTTCCAGGGCCAGCTCGGCGATTCCCCGCAGTTCCGCCTCTGAGATTACGCTCCCCGTGGGATTGGAGGGGTTGACCAGCACCAGAGCCTTGGTCTTCCCGGTCACGGCCCGGCGGTAGGCCTCGATATCCAGCCGCCAACCCTGCTCCTCCTGCAGCGGCACCGCCACCGGCACCCCCCCGGCCAGATACACCTGTTCGTAGTGGGAGGAAAAACCGGGAGAGGCTATCAGCACCTCGTCTCCCGGCTCCAGCACCGTCATCCAGGCCATCATCAGGGCCTGCATCCCCCCGGCCGTTATGATGATCTGTTTCTGCGGATCGACCTCGACACCCTTCTGCTCTTTCAGTCGCTCCGCGATTTTCCGCTTTAGCTCGGGCAGCCCGGGGGGCGGGGCGTACTTCCCGATCGTCGCGTTGGATAAAAGCTCCTCTGCGATCCGTTTGCGGATAGGCAGGGGCGTCTCGAATGACGGCAGCCCCCAGGCCAGGTTCACGGCGTCCGGAATCTCCAAGGCCAGCATCGACATCTCCTTGATCGCCGATACGGCCATTCCGCGCACACGCTGGGAGATTTTCTCCGAGGTGAAGGGTTTACCGATTTTTTCGAAAACCGAGTTTTTTGCCGGCATTTCGAATACCTCCTGAAGCCGATTCCGCCTGATCAGGTCGTGCGCTTGTCGATCACCCGGCTTGCCTTGGCCCCGCTGTCCCTCAGCAGCGAGCGCGGTTCGACCAGGGTAACCTTGGCATCCACTCCCAGGACTACCTCTATCTTTCGGGTGATCGTGTCCCGCAGCCGCTCGAGATTCTTCAACTCGTCGAAGGCGGGAAAGCTCTCCGAGATCTCCACCTGCACCTCCATGGTATCGTTGCCATCCTGCCTGTCCAGGAGTATCCGATAGTGAGGGGTTGTCCCCTCCGCTTCCAGAAGGATCTCCTCGATCTGAGAGGGAAATACCTTCTGACCTTTGATGAAGATCAGGTCATCGGTCCGTCCGGTGACCCGATGCATCCTGCGGGTGGTCCGCCCGCAGGCGCAAGTGCCCAGGATCAGTGAGCTGATATCCCCGGTGCGATAGCGGATCAGTGGAAAGCCCTCCTTGGTTATGGTCGTGAACACCAGCTCCCCCTCCTGCCCCGGGGGCAGGGGCTCCATGGTCTTGGGGTCGACCACCTCCACGACAAAATGGTCTTCGTTGACGTGCAGCCCGTTCTTGTGCTCGCACTCCCCGGCGACTCCGGGACCCATCACCTCGGTCAACCCGTAATTGTCCAGGGCGGTAATGTGCAATCCTTGCTCGAGCTGGCTGCGGAGATTCTCGCCCCAGGGTTCTGCCCCGAACAGACCGACTTTCAGGTTCAGGCTTTCGGCATGGATCTGGAGCTCTCCCAGGGTCGAGGCGATGTTTACGGCATAGCTGGGCGCGCAGATCAGGACCGTGGTCTTGAAGTCCTTCATGATCATGATCTGTTTCTCCAGCGCGGATGTCGATGAAGGAATCACGGAGGCCCCGATCTGCTCCGCCCCCTGATGGAAACCGAATCCCCCGGTGAACAGATTGAAAGGAAAAGCGATCTGTACTACGTCGTGATCATCGACCCCGGCGGCGGACAGCAGCCGGGCCGTGCAGTCGGTCCAGTGGCGCAGATCGTTCTTCGTATAGCCCACGATGATGGGTTTTCCCGTGGTTCCCGAGGTGGAGTGGATGCGCAGGATGTCCCGAAGCGGAACTGCGAACATGTCGTAGGGATAGCTCCGGCGCAGGTCCTCCTTCGTAGTGAAGGGCAGCTGCGCCAGGTCCTGGATGCTCTTTAAATTTTCGATATTCACCCCGTGGGATTCGAAGCTCTGCTTGTAGAAGGATACGTAGCGATATACCCGGTAGAGGGTGGACTGGAGCCTCTCCACCTGGAGCTGTTCCAATTCATCCCGCGGCAGGGTTTCGAATTCTTTTTCCAGTATCATTTTACCCGTTACTCCTCGATCCTCTTGTAGTCCTTTCCCAGGTAGGCTCTCTGCACATCGTGGTTGTCCAGAAGCTCCTGGGATGTTCCGGAAAGTACGATCTGCCCGGTTTCCAGCACATAGCCCCGGTCGGCGATATCCAGAGAGGCTCGGGCGTTTTGTTCCACCAGGAGGACGGTCTTGCCCAGCTTGGGCAGGGCGGCGATGGTCGCGAATATCTTCTCCACGATCAGGGGGGCCAGTCCCATGGACGGTTCGTCCATCATGATCAACCTCGGGCCGGTCATCAACGCCCGCCCGATGGCCACCATCTGCTGTTCTCCCCCGGACAACGTTCCGGCCAACTGATCCTGCCTCTCGTAAAGAACGGGGAATAGCTCGTAGATCTCATCCAGCCTCTGCCTGACCTCGCGACGTTTCCCGGCCCTGGCTATGAGGTAGGCTCCCAGCGTGAGGTTGTCCTTGATGGACAGGGTGCTGAACAGCTGCCGTCCCTCCGGTACGAGAACGCAGCCTCTGCCGACGATCTCCTCCATGCCGGCAGAGCCGATGCTCCTGTCCTCGAAGTGGACGGTTCCGGCCCTGGCTTTGAGGATCCCTGAGACCGTCTTGAGCAGGGTCGTTTTCCCGGCCCCGTTGGCCCCGATGATGATCACGATCTCCCCCGGGGAGACGTGGAGGGAGATCCCTTTCAGGACCCTCAATTTACCGTAACCTGACTCGAGGTTGCGTATCTTAAGCATGATCGCCGCCCAGGTAGATACGTATCACCTCCGGGTCCCGCTGGATTTGCGCCGGCTCGCCTTCGGCGACCTTTCTACCGTAATTGAGAACCACGATCTCATCGGAGATATCCATTACCAGAGACATGTCGTGCTCCACCAGAAGAACGGTTATCCCCCACTCTCTGATCTTGAGCACGATCTCGGCCATCTCCCTGGTTTCATAGATGTTCAAACCCGCCGCCGGTTCATCCAGCAGAAGGAGCGACGGTTCGGTAGCCAACGCCCGGGCGATCTCCAGCAGACGCTGCTTCCCGAAGGGTAGATTCGAAGCCGGCTCCCCCGCGGCGTCGTTCAGACCCAGGGTATCAAGGAGGTCCAGGGAGCGCTCCCGGATTTCCCGCTCCTCCTTCCAGGTCCAGGGAAGATTCAGCACTCCGGAGAGGAAACCGGCTCTGGTACGGGGATGACGGCCCACCATGACGTTCTCCAAAACGGTCATGCGGGAGAAGAGCTTGGTGGTCTGAAAGGTCCGGCTGATACCCAGCTTCGCGATCCTGTGGGGTTGAAAACCGGTGATATCCCGTTCGTTCTGCAGAATGATTCCGGAATCGCAGGGAAGCATTCCGGAGATCAGGTTGAACAGAGTGGTCTTGCCCGCCCCGTTAGGTCCGATCACCGATTTGATCGATCCGGTTCGCACCATGAAGGACACATCGTTGACGGCCTTCAACCCTCCAAAGGATCGGCTCAGCTCTCTGATCTCCAGCTGCAGGTCAGTCATTTTCCGCACCTCGAGATTTCGAAGCCCGGAAAAGTGCGGCTGCTTTTTCTCGCAGAATCGCCAGATTCCGCAGGCCCGACGCCCGCAGAAGTCCGTCGGGAAAAAACAGCATGATCACCAGCAGGATGGCGGCAAACACCGCATCGTCATAGCTGCCGAAGTATCCGCGCAAGGAAAGGAAGTTGAGCACCATGCTCATCAGCAGCGCACCCCAGAGGTTATCCATCCCGCCGACCGCGACGATGGCCACGTAGCGGACGGACTTCATGCCCGTAACCTCGGAGGGACCGATGCTGCCGTTGTAGTGGGTGAGAAAGATGCCGCCCACGGCGGCGAACACCGCGCTCAACACGAAGGTGGAGAGTTTGTAGCGGGCCGTGTCGATCCCCATGGCCCGGGCCGCCTCCTCGCTGCCGTGGATCGATCGCAGGGCCCGGCCGACCCTGGACTGGATGAGGTTCATGGCCAGAAGTATTGCGAGCAGCACCAGTACCCAGGCTATGTAGTAGTTGGAGATGCGCCTGGACAGGGCACCGCTGACCTCCAGCCCGAAAAGCGGGAACCCGGGGACACCGGTGATTCCGTCAGCCTCCCCCAGAAATCCGGTGCCCAGCACTATTCGATAGATGATCAACCCGAAACCGAGAGTGGCCATGGCCAGATAGTGGCCCCGCAGGCGAAT
>Ga0307442_1000259_pt1 | contig 24607 bp, 20 predicted proteins | sample SalMarWE160430MG_FD_202143 | JGI IMG/M metagenome (GOLD analysis project Ga0307442, IMG submission 202143) | Salt marsh sediment microbial communities from the Plum Island Ecosystem LTER, Massachusetts, United States - WE1604-30 | ecosystem: Environmental > Aquatic > Marine > Intertidal zone >...
TGAATTTTTCGCCGCCATGCACCACGCGATGGCCGGCCGCGACGAGTTCGATGCCGTCGGCGTGCGCTTCGATCCAAGTGAGCAACGCGCTGAGCGCCTGCTGATGCGTGGGGGGGCCGGGCACCGTCTTGTCGACGACCCTGGCGCCGGCCTGGTCCTTGGCCACGAAGTGAAGGGTGTGGCCCAGCCCTTCGAACTCGCCGCCGTAGAGGGGCGGCGCTTCGCTCTTTCCGACATCCGCGTCATAGAGCGAGAATTTTATGCTCGAGGATCCGGCATTGAGAACGAGGATAGCCTGGGTCATGGCGCCTCCTGCTTGCCGTGACGGGCCAGCAGAAGCGCGACGGCGCACGAGGCCATGCGGCTCAGAGCCTTGTTGGCCCGGCTGGTCAGGATGATGGGAACTTGTGCGCCGAGAACGATGCCGGCGCCATCGGCATCGGCGAGATACTCCAGCTGCTTGGCCAGCATGTTGGCCGACTCGATGTCGGGCGCGAGCAGGATGTCGGCCTGTCCCGCGACGGGGGAGACGATGTGCTTGATCTTCGCGGCCTCGGCGGAAACCGCATTGTCGAAGGCAAGCGGGCCATCGAGGATGCCGCCCGTGATCTGCCGGCGGTCCGCCATCTTGCACAGCACCGCAGCATCGATCGTCGATTTGATCTTCTCGTTGACCGTCTCGACCGCCGACAAGAGCGCGACCTTGGGCATCTCGATGCCGAGCGCATGCGCCAGCTCGATGGCGTTCTGCACGATGTCGCGCTTGACCTCCAGATCGGGCGCGATGTTGATGGCGGCATCAGTGATGAGCAGGGCGCGCGGATAGGTCGGCACGTCCATGACGAAGACGTGGCTGACGCGGCGTGCGGTCCGCAAGTTGTGCGGGCCCGCCAGCACCGCATGCATGAACACGTCGGTATGCAGAGCGCCTTTCATCAACGCTTCCGCCTTCCCGGCCAGCACCAGCTCCACAGCCTTGGCCGCGGCCGCCTCCCCGCTCTGTGCCGCCACGATCTCGGCGCCCGAGATATCAAGCCGGCTGGTTGCGGCCGCCGCCTTGATCGCGTCGGCCGGCCCCACCAGGATAGGGACGATCAGCTTCGCCTTGGCCGCGTCGACGGCGCCTGCCAGCGAGACCTGATCGGTCGGCTCGACCACCGCCGTGCGAATGGGCTCGCCCCCTTGCGCCTCGGCGATGAGCTGGCGATGGCGATAACCCGGCTCTGTGAGGCGCACCTCGGGGATCGGCACGGCCTCACGGCGCACCTTTTGCTTCGGCGCCACCACGTCGGCCACGCCCTCGATGACCGTCTCCCCCCGCTGGTTGGTGACGCGGCAGTCGAGAACGACGCTCTTCGTCGCCGCATTCTTCTCGCGCACGGTGACCGCGACGACGACGGTGTCACCGACGGCGACGGGGGCGCGAAAGTGCAGCGTCTGGCTGCGGTAGACGGTGCCGGCGCCGGGCAGCTCGGTTCCCAGAACCGCGGAGATGAGCGCGCCACCCCACATGCCGTGCGCGATGATCTTGTGGAAGGCATCGTCGCGCGCGAACTCCTCGTCGACGCACACCGGGTTGACGTCGCCCGACATCGCCGCGAACAGCTCGATGTCCCGGACCGACAGCGTGTGCGACAAGCTTGCTGTGTCTCCGACGTTGAGCTCATCGAAGGGACGGTTCTCGATCTGCGGCATGACCGCTTTCATGGCTCACCCTGTGACATGGTAGCCGGCATCGACGTAGGCGATATTGCCGGTGATGGCCCTGGCCGCGTCGCTGGCAAGAAAGGCCGCCAGCGCCCCCACGTCGTCGAGCGTGACGAGGCGATGCTCGGGCGCGTCCTTGGCGGCGCGCTCGAGCAGATCATCGAAGTCCTTGATGCCGGATGCGGCGCGCGTCGCCACCGGGCCGGGCGAAAGGGCGTTGACGCGGATCTGCTTTCCCCCAAGCTCGACCGCCATATAGCGCACGACCGCCTCGAGCGCCGCTTTCACGGGTCCCATGACGTTGTAATGGGGCACCGCCTTCTCCGCGCCGTAGTAGCTCATGGCGAGCAAGGAGCCGCCGCCCGTCATCAACGGCTCGGCGAGCTTGGCCATGCGCACGAAGGAATGCACCGACACGTCCATGGCAAAGGCGAAGCCGGCAGCCGAGCAGTCGACGAGGCGCCCGTGCAGGTCCTCGGCCTTGGCGTAGGCAATCGAGTGCAGAACGAAGTCGAGCCGGCCCCACTTGCGGGCGATTTGCTCGTAAACGGCCTCGAGCTGGCCCGCGACGGTGACATCGCAAGGGGCAAAGATCTCGCTGGCGAGCGCTTCTGCCAGCGGACGCACGTAGGGCTCCGCTTTGGCGTTGAGGTAGGTGATGGCCAGCTCGGCGCCGCTCGAACGGAAGTGGCGGGCGCACCCGTAGGCAAGGCTGTGCTCGTTGGCGATGCCGACGACGAGACCCTTCTTACCGCTCAGTGAGGACATGGCACGGACACGGCGCTCGGCACTGGGTTAAGTGCAGCTTAATCGCAGCAGGATGCTGCCCCATCGATATAGGGATAAGCCTCAAAGCCCGTTAACGGTTGGGCGGCTATCGGTCACAGGGCGAGCTTGAGCAGGCTTCCTATGTGAAGCTCAAAGGGCTGCACCTGAAATCGCAACACGCAGGAGGTCGGCAATGGGAGCTCAACCGCAACAGGTACGGGAGCGGGCCCATGCTCCCGCGCGAACCGAGAACACTGTTCCTCTGTTTTGGCCGCTGGAGTTCGGTGCCGCGGTAGCGCGCGGAGAGATCAACCTGTTCGGCCGCGGTCTCGACACCTTGGCCGAAGCCGAAAAGCTCTCCTACGGGCTGGAGCCGAAGTTCGCCACGCACAATACCGTGGTGATCGAGCTGCACACGATGCGGCTGCGCAATTTTTCGCGCAACGCCAAGCGCGGCGAGGTGCCGACGCTGATCGATGCGCCCTATGCCGGCCACACAGCCGTGATCGCCGACTTCCATACCGAGCAGAGCCTGGTCGAGACGCTGCTTTCCAACGGCCTGTCCCGCGTGTTCGTGACCGACTGGAAGAGCGCGACCGAGGCGATGAAGGACTACGACATCGACAACTACCTTGCCGAGATCAACGTCGTCGTCGATGAGCTGGGCGGCCGCGTCAACCTCGTCGGCCTGTGCCAGGGCGGATGGATGTCGACGATGTTTGCCGCGCGCTATCCGCAAAAAGTGCGCAGCCTCGTTCTCGCCGGCGCGCCCATCGATACCGACGCCGGCCACGGCCCCATCAAGGAGATGGCGCACGATTTGCCCATGTCGGACTACGAGGAGCTGATCGCTCTCGGCGGCGGGCTGATGCGCGGGCAATACATGCTCGAAGCCTGGAAGAACATGCACCCGGGCGAGCACTACCTGCGCAAGTACGTCGATCTCTACGAGCACATCGACGACCCGGCCTATGTCGCCAAGGAGGAGGCGTTCGAGGCCTGGTACGAAAACCCGATCGACCTTCCCGGCCGCTGGTATCTCCAAGCGGTCAAGGAGCTGTTCAAGGAGAACCGGCTGGCCAAGGGGCGATTCAAGGGGCTCGGCCGTGTGCTCTCGTTAAAGGACATTCGCTGCCCCGCTTACCTGCTTGCGGGAGAGAACGACGACATCACCACCAAGGAGCAGGTGTTCAACGCCGTGAAGTACTTCGGAACCCCGGCCGACAAGGTGGTGCAGACGCTGGCGCCGGGCGGCCATATCGGGCTCTTCATGGGAACGCGTACACTGCGCGACTACTGGCCCAAGATCGCCAGTTGGATTCTCAACGCCGACTGAAGCCGGCCGACAGCCTAGCCCGCCCCCTCGAAGCGCGCCTGGACTCAGGTCGACAATCGGATAACCTCGGGCGCTCGGGTGGGAGCTACCGGGGGGGATCCATGCACGGGACAGGGCAGGCGATCGCGTGGGCGCGCACGGACGAAGAAGCCGAGCGGCTCTTGCAGGACGTCAATGACACCAGCAGCGCCGCGCGCACGCTGTGGGTGTTTCTCATCGCGCTGGAGGCCTATTTCCTCGTTGCCCTCGCCGGCATCGGTCACCGCGACCTGTTGCTCAATTCGCCGGTCGCCCAACCCATTCTGCAGGTGTCGGTGCCGCTCAGGTCCTTCATCTTGTTCGGACCGTTGTTGTTGCTCTTGGTGCACGCCGGCGTGCTGCAGCAGCACGTCGTTCTTGCCCGCAAGCTGAAGGCGCTGCACGGGCTGCTCCTTTCGCGCGAGGCCTCCGAGCACCAGGTCGATCCTCTGCGCCTGCGCGTCAGCTCCTACTTCCTGGCTCAGATCGAGAGCGGGCCGCCGGCGAGCCGGCTCCTGCGTCTCTCGTTCCGGCTCATGGAATGGCTGACGCTGGCGCTGTTGCCAATCGGGCTTCTGCTCGCCTTCCAGTTGGCTTACCTGCCCTACCACGACGTCGAGGCCACCACCTGGCATCGCCTCTACGTCTTCGTTGATCTCGTCTTCCTGGCCACCTTCGGCGTCTTGCGCCGCTATCCCGACCTGAGTTTCGGGCGCGGGCTTCTGCGCTTCATGGGGTCGACCCCACTGACCTTTCTCGGCGCCTCGCTCTCTACCATCGCGGTGCTGCTGTTTTCGTTCACCGTCGCCACGGTTCCCGGAGAGTGGATCGACCGCGTGCTGGCGTCCACGCCTGGCCTCAGCGTGGCCGTGCCCTTCGAGGGGCTGGGCAACGTTGAGCGCAACAGACCACCCGGCGCCAGGAACAGGCGCGCCTTCTGGCCAACCGCGTATCTGTTCGAAGGCGAGGTGGACGACTGGCGCCGGACGACGGCGAGCCTCTTTGCACGCAACCTGGTGCTGATCGACGAGAGCCTGGCGCCGGCGGCGGGCACCGACCTGTCGCTGCGCGGCAGGGACTTGAACTACGCGACGTTCGATCGCTCCAATCTGCACGGCGCAGATCTCAGCGACGCCTCACTCAAAGGAGCGAGCCTGCAGGAGACCAATCTCTCGGGCGCACGGCTCATCCGCGTGCCCATGCAGGGCGCCGATCTCTCTTTGGCCAGACTGGATGGCGTGAAAGCCGAGGCGGTCCTTCTCGACGGCGCGCGCTTCTGCCAAGGGGGAGCCGCTCTGCCGACCCAACCGGGCGATCGGGTCGAATACGTCCGCTGTCCGTCGCGCTAGTGCGCGCGGTGAGCCGGCGCCTCAGCCCTTTTGGGCCTCTTTGGCCTTCTTGGCCTCTTGCAGAGTCGGCTTGCCGACGATCGTCACGATGAGATTGTTGTTGTCGAGCAACCGCTTTGCCACCCGCTTCAGGTCGTCGAGCGTCACCGCCGCGATCATGGCGTTGCGGTTGTCAACGTAATCGGGCCCAAAGCCGTCCATCCTCAGCCCCAGGAGCTGGGCGGCGATCTTGGCGTCGGTGTCGAAACGCAAGGGATAGGAGCCGATCAGGTAGCTCTTGGCGTTGTCGAGGTCCTTCTGGCTCGGACCCTTGTCGGCCATCTTCTTGAACTCCTCGCGGATCACATCGAGCGACTGGCCCATGGCCTCGTTGCGCGTCGCCACGGCGCCGGCGAAGATCGAGGCGTCCTGGTAAGGATAGACGTAGGTGTAGACCGAGTAGGCGAGCCCGCGCTTTTCGCGCACCTCCTCCATCAGCTTGGAGGCGAAGCCGCCGCCGCCGAGGATCTGGTTCAACACGAAGGCCGGAATGAAGTCGGGATCCTTGCGCGGCATGGCGCCGAGCCCGAACACGGCGACCGACTGCGGCACGTTCATCTGGATAACTTCCTGGCGCCCACCCGTCACCGGGTTGGTCTTGGCGACCGGGATGAGATCGGCCTTTGCCGGCAGATCGCCGAACACCTCGTCCAAGAGCTTGCCGAGCTGGGCGGCGTCGATGTCGCCGACCGCGACCACCTTCAGCGTGTCCTTGGCGAAAACCCGCTTGCGATAGTTTTCAAGATCCTCACGCGTGATGTTCTTGCCGACCGTCTGCTCGGTGCCGTTGGCGGGCCGCCCGTAGGGATGGCCGGCGAAGGCCGTCGCGTACCACTTTTCCATCGCCACTTTATTGGGGTCGCGCTCGGCATAGACGAGGGCGGCGAGCAATTGCTGGCGGATGCGCTGCACCGCATCGGGATCGAAGCGCGGCTTGTTGAGCGCCAGCTGCAGCAGCTTGGCGGCGGCGTCGCGGTTGGCGGTGAGCGTCTCGAAGTTGCCGTAGAAGGCATCCTTGGCATCCTCGTAGCTCATGCGCATGGAGATGTCCTCCATGCGCTCCTGGAACTCGCGCGATTTCATGTCGCCGGCGCCCTCATCCAGCATGGCCGTGAGGAAATTGGCGACGCCCTCCTTGCCGTCAGGGTCCTGCGAGCTGCCGCCCTCGAAGGCAAAGCGCATCGCCATCATCGGCACCGAGTGCTCCTCGACAAGCCAGGCCTCGATGCCGCCGGGGCTCTTAATCGTCTGGATCTTCATTGCGTATGCGGGCCCGCTGAAAGTGGTGAGGAGAGCAAGAACGAGCGCGGCCATCGGCGCGGCCGCGCGCGCGCACGACACCCGGCCAAAGCTTACGCGCAAGGCATGGGGCAGGACCATGGGGGAATCCTTTGAGGCTATGGGCCGCTTACGAGCGCGTGTGGGCGGCGACGGGTTGCTCGACGGACTTGCCGCCGCCGCTGCCGCTGGCTTTCGCTGCCTCCGGCTTCTCCGGCACCAGCCAGCCCGTCACCGAGCGGCGCGGATCCAGATAGGCGTCTGCCACCTTCTTGACGTCGGCGGTCGTGACCTTGGAGATCGCCTTTGGCCAACCCTCGATGTCGGCGATCGAGCGGCCGACGGCGAGACCCCAACCGTAGCGGCGCGCCAGGCTCGCCTGGTTGTCGCTCTCGTAGATGTAGTCGGCGAGGAACGTCTTCTTGGCGCGCTCCAACTCGGCATCGGTCACGCCGTTGGCGCGGATGTCCTTCAATACGCCGTCGACCTCCGCCGCGATCTTGTCGAGGCTGACGCCCGGGGCGGCCACCGCGTAGAGGGAGACGGCGCCGCTGTCCAGCGCCCAGCCCGAGTAGTCGCCACCAGTGGTGGCGGCGACCTTGTCGTCGACGACGAGCTTCTTGTAGAGCCGGCTCGTCGCGCCGTCCGCCACGATCTTCATGAGCAGATCGAGCGCCTCGGCCTCGCCAGGCTTGCCGGTGGTGTAGCTGGGGGCAGTGTAATAGCGGTGGAACGAGGCGTTGCCTGCGCGCGGGTCCTTGAGGACGAGGCTGCGCGCGGCGATTGGCTTGGGCTCCTGCGGGCGCTTGCGGATGCCGACCTCGGGGTTGGCGGGAACCTTGCCGTAGGTATTCTCGGCAAGCTTCTTCACCTCCTCGGGCGTGACGTCGCCGGCGACGACGAGGATGGCGTTGTTGGGCGCGTAGTAGCGCTTGTAGAAGCGCATCGCGTCCTCGCGCGAGAGCTTGGCCATCTCGTGCTCCCAGCCGATGACGGGGATGCCGTAAGGGTGGGAGAGATAAAGCGCGGCGTTCATCTGCTCATCGAGCAACGCTGTCGGGTTGTTGTCGATGCGCGAGCGGCGCTCCTCGAGAATCACCTGGCGCTCGGTGTCCACCTCGCCTTTGGTGAGCCGCAGGTTCACCATGCGGTCGGCCTCCATCTCCATCACTTTGCCGAGGTGATCCTTGGAGATGCGCTGGTGATAGGAGGTGACGTCCTGGCCGGTGAAGGCGTTGTCCTGGCCGCCGAGCCTGGAGATGATCTTGGAAAACTCGCCAACCGCGATCTTGTCGGTCGACTTGAACATCAGGTGCTCGAGGAAGTGGGCGATCCCTGAAACCCCCTTGGGCTCGTCGGCGGCGCCGACCTTGTACCAGACCATGTGGGTGACGACGGGCGCACGGTGGTCGGGAATGACGACCACCTCCATGCCATTTGACAGCGTGAACTCGCTGGCGCGGGGTTGGGCGTGGGCTGGGAGGATCTGCTGGGCGAAAGCGAGCATTGCGACTGCCATTGAAAGGATTGGGAGGCGGCGGCGGCCGAGTTTGTGCATTCGATCAAACCCCGATCAAGTTGGCCCGAAAGGTGCCCGCCACAGTCTTGCATGGCCCTCCCGCGACAACCGCCTCAAAAGCACGAGGATAGTTATCGTTAAAGAAGGCACACCAGTTGCGTCACTAGGGCCCGTCCTGCGAACACCGCGATATGTCAACATCTCCGTACTCGGGCGCGCCTTGTCAAATGACATCCCGTTCATCTGCGGGTGAGGTGTGGCCCGGCGGCGCACGGTATAAGGCCTTTCGGGGGGCTCGCTGCTTGAATTGCGGGCAATCATAACCATATCGTCTTACGAATTTCCGGCGCCCCGAGGCGGGGCCGGACCGGCAGGGGCCGTTGAGAGGACCTGCTGCAACGACGCAAGGAAGGTCGCTTATGGAAAGGGCTTTCGCAGAATGTCGCGCCTATCGCTGCTTTCGAACCCGCTGCTTTTAGGGTTCGACGAGATTGAGCGGCTGATCGACCGCGCCAACAAGGGCGGCGGCGACGGCTATCCCCCCTACAACGTCGAGCGCATCGCCCAGGCCAATGGCGAAGGCGAGATATTGCGCATCACGCTCGCCGTCGCCGGTTTCACGCGCGATGAGCTCGACATCACGTTGGAGGACAGACAGCTCACCATCCGCGGCAAGCAGCACGAGGACAAGGACCGCGAGTATCTCTACCGTGGCATCGCCTCCCGCCAGTTTGCACGCACGTTCGTGCTGGCAGAGGGAATCGAGGTAAAGTCGGCGAACCTGGCCAACGGGCTGCTCGCCATCGACCTGGAGCGGCTGGAGCCGGAGCGTCTGGTGCGCACGATCACGATCGGCGACAGAAATAGGCAGCCGTGATCGTTGAATTAAGGAACTGCCGGGCCGCTTGAGGCAGGCCCGGCGTCGGAACGGATGGGACGAAACGCCCAAGCCCGTCAAATGCGGTGACGCACCGCGCACGACTTTGAAGAAGGAGTTGCGTCATGACCGAACACGACAAGACTATGGAACCTGGTACCGTCATGACCGAGAAAGAGCTCGCCACGCTTGGCGGCGGTGTCGTCGCCTACATCAAGACGCTCACCTCGGACGAGGCGAGCCGCATGTTTCCGGCAATCGAGGGGCTGCCGCAGGGCATCAACCTGTTCTCGCTGCACGCCGCCGACGGCACGCCGCTGGCGCTGACCGACACCCGGCAGGCCGCCATCGGGCATGCCCTCGACGATGACCTGGAGATCGCCAGCGTCCACTAAGACTCCCTCACCGTCTGACGCGACGAAGGCCCCGGCGTAAGCGCCGGGGTTTTTCTTTTTTGGAGGACGGGGACAGGTGCCTGACCCTCCGGGTCTGGCACCTTTTTGAGGGGAGCGGGACCGTGTCAGACCCAGAGGGTCAGACACGCGTTCGATGCAATCTCACGTGCGGTAGCTTGCGAACTGGCCCTTGGGGCGGAAGCGCTCGAGATAGGTGGGGACGATCGCGGCCACGCCGTGCGGCGCGGTGATGCCGAGCCCTTGCAGCGTGCGCCGCGAGCTCTTGGCCGTCTCGCTCACCACCGTATCGTGCTGCAACAGGCGCACCTGGTCGTAGGTGATCGGGCGCAGGCTGTTGGGCAGCGGCCACGTGAGCACGGCCTGCAGCTTGGCGAGCCAGAAGGGCAACGGCAGATAGGCGCGCCGGCGCCCGCTCCATCCCTGCGTCAGATCGAGCAGCTCGCGGAAGGTGAGCACCTCCGGACCGCCGAGTTCGTAGACCGTGCCGGGCTTGGCCGCGCCTGCGAGGCAGGCGGCGACGGCGGCAGCGACGTCGCCCACGAACACCGGCTGGAAGCGCGTCTTGCCGCCGCCGATCAAGGGCAGGAACGGCGACATGCGCGCCATGGCGGCGAAGCGGTTGAAGAATTCGTCCTCAGGTCCGAACACGATCGAGGGCCGCAAGATCACGGCGTCGGGGAACTCCTCGAGCACGGCGGCCTCGCCCTCGGCCTTGGTGCGGGCGTAGCGCGAGCGCGACTTGGGATCGGCGCCGATGGCGGAGATGTGCACCAGCTGCCTGGCGCCTTCCTCGCGCGCCGCCTTGGCGACCGCGCGTGCGCCGTCGACGTGGATGGCGCGGAAGGTCTGGCGTCCCGTCGAGGCGAGCACGCCTACGCAGTTGATGACCGCCTTGGCGCCGGCGACGGCGCGCCCGACCGAATCGGGGTAGCGCAGGTTCGCCTGCACCGCGAACACCTGCCCCACGCTCCCAGACGGCTGCAGGAAGCCGGCGAGGTCTGGGCGGCGCACGGCGGCGCGCGCGCGCCAGCCCTGCTTGGCGATTGCGGCGACCGCATAGCGGCCGACGAAGCCAGAGCCGCCGAACACGGTTGCCAGTCCCTGGTCGTCCATACGATCCGCCATCGCTTAAGCCCCTCTTTGCCGCCGCTCAAAGCCTCGATCCGCGCCGACTATACGCACGAGGCCGAGCCTGTGAAGCGCGCTTGGCGGTTTGCCAGCACAGAATTGACAAGGGGGCCGGCGCTCTCTAACTGATCGGCCTCGTGCCCAGGTGGCGGAATTGGTAGACGCACTAGCTTCAGGTGCTAGCGCTCGCAAGGGCGTGGAGGTTCGAGTCCTCTCCTGGGCACCATCCGGCGGCGACATCCCGCCTCCCTTAACGCAACATCCGGGTAGCCTTTCTCGCCCCGGCGCGAGCCGTTAGGCTTGCGCCTGCATGCGCCAACAGGTGCATGCATGGGGGCCAGGCGTGCATGCTGCTCAGGCAATGGGCCACGTGCACTAAGTTTCCCCTTGCGAAACATTTTTGCTTGATGTGAAAGTAGCTGGTGGTTGAGTGAGCCTGTAGCCGCAGGCGGAGGGGATCGACTTGGCAACGGCGAGCGGCCAGGCGACGGAGCCCGGGACCGGTGACTTCGCTGTCGCCCATGTCGGCATCTTCGACTTCACGGGCGCCTTCCGCGAGAAGCGGCTCGACGCGGGCGCCTTCTGCGCCGCGCTCGAGAAGGGCTGGCACTTCATCGATGCCCTGCCCTTCTGGATGCACGACGAGACCTGCTTTGCCGAGAAGGGCTTCACCGACGAGGCGGTGCGCATCGACCCGGACTCGGTGCGCCGCTATGTCTTCGAGCCGGCCGCCCTGCTCGCCGTCGCCGACTACGCCGGCCCCAGCGCCGCCATCTCGCCGCGCGCCACCTTAGGACGCGTCATCGACAAAGCGCGCGGCCTTGGTTTCGAGACGATCGCCGGGTTCGAGTATGAGGTGATCTTCCTCGCCGAGGACGGCGCCTCGCTGCGCGCCAAGAACTGGCAGAACCTCGTCCCGGCGCTTCCGCACAACAGGTGCTGGTCCGGCGTCGCGCCCGCGGCCGACACCGCCTTTCTGACATCCGTGCACGACCAGCTCAGCGCCTGCCACATCAATATCGCCCATCACTGCATGGAGCTGGGACCGGGATGCGTCGAGTACGCACTCGGGCCCGACCCGCTCTTGAAGGCCGCCGACGACGCCGCGCTGCTCAAGGTCTTTGCCAAAGCGCTCGCGCGCCGGCACGGGCTGACGGCGAGCTTCCTCGCCCAGCTCGACGCCGGCTATCCCGGCCTCGGCGGGCACCTCTCCATCTCGCTGCGCGACAACAGCGGCAAGCCTGCGCTCAACGACGACGCCGAGCCCGGACGCCTGAGTGCTACCGCGCGGGCGTTCCTCGGCGGCATCTTGGCGATGGCGCCGCACTGGATGTGCATGTTCGCCCCGACGGTCAACGCCTACCGGCGCCTGCGCCCCGGCAACTGGGCCCCGCGCGCCGCCAACTGGGGATTAGGCAACTACTCGTGCGCGGTGCGCGTCGTCACCTCCGATCCGACGGCGACGCGCTTCGAGTTCCGCCTGCCCGGTGCCGATGCGGTACCGCACATGACCGCCGCCATGGTGCTGGGCGCCGGCTTGTGGGGCATCGAGGCGAGCGCCGATCCGGGACAGCCGCTCAGCGCCGACGGGCGGCTGGCGCAAGCCGCGCCCGGAGAGGAACTGCCGACCTCGCTGGAGGAGGCCGCGCGCCGCTTCTCCAAGTCGGAGCCGGCGCGCGCCACCTTCGGCGCCCGCTTCGTCGATCACTATTCGGCCTGGTGCGCCGCGGAAGCCGCGGCGTTCCACGCGCACGTGTCCGCGTTCGAGCGGGCCCGCTATCTGGAGACCGTGTAAATGACTGGTATGAGGACCGACATCGAAGCCTTCGTCGACGCCCCCGGGCGTGCCGAGAAGGTCGCACAGGTGCGCAAGCTCATCGACGAGCTCGGCATCGACTATCTTTATCTGCAGTTCGTCTCGGTGACGGGCCGCATCTGCGGCAAGGGCATCCCCGCCGATCACTGGGAGAGCGTCGCCAAGAAGGGCTTCCAGCTCGTCTACGGCGCCACCGTCAACCTCTTCCTCAACCGCCACGGCGAGTATCTTGGCTACGGCCCCGAGGCCGCCGAGCTCGTCGGCATCCCCGAGCCGGAGACGTTCTGCCAGCTGCCCTGGGACAAGCGCGTTGCCCGCATCTTCTGCACGCTCTTTCGCAACCGGGAGGAGCGCTCAGAGCCCGGCGCCTTCCTGACCGCCGACTGCCGCGGGAACTTGCGCCGCATCCACGCGCAGTTCCAGGCCGAGCACGGCGGCCTGCACATGCGCCACGGCACCGAGCCGGAGATGATGTGGCTGAAGAAGGACGCCGACGGCAAGCCGGCCGGCGGCTTCTCCAAGCCCTACTGCTATCACATCGATCAGTTCGAGAGTCTGCGCCCCGTCTACATGAAGGTGATCCAGTACGCGCGCGCCATGGGTCTCGACATGATCCAAGGCGATCACGAGGACGCGCCGGGGCAGCTGGAGTTGAACTTCACTTTCGATGAGCCGTTGCGCACCGCCGACCGGCTGACCACCTACCGGCAGATCTGCGCGCAAGTCGCGCGCGAGCACGACCTCATCGCCTGCTTCATGTCGAAGCCGTTCATGGGCGTCTCTGCCTCTGGCTGCCACCACAACATTTCGTTCTGGCGCGGCGGCGAGACCGTGACCAAGAAGCTGGGCCAATACCGGGCAGCGGCCATGCCGGAGGTGTTCGCGCACCTGGACGGCGGCGAGAACACCTTCATGCCCGACGGCGACGACCAGCAGATGCCGGGCAAGGTCGGCAAGCAGGTGATCGCCGGCATCGTCGACCACCTCTACGCACTGACCGCCATCGGCTGCTCGACCGTCAACTCTTACCGCCGCTTGTGGGACACGGGCTTCTGGGCGCCGGTGTTCGCCGACTGGGGCTTCCAGAACCGCACGACGGGCTTGCGCATCTCCGCGCCAGGACGCTTCGAGTACCGCGCCGTCGATTCCATGGTGAACCCCTACCTGATGGCGGCCGGCATCCTCAAAGCGGCCGACGACGGCATCAAGCGCGACCTCGATCCGGGCCGGCCAGAGGAGCGCAACATCTACGTGGCGATGGAGGAGGGCAAGCAGGTCAAGAAACTGCCGATGACCCTCGGCCACGCGCTCGAGGAGCTGTCGAAGGACGCGGTGATCAAGTCGGCGCTGCCGGGCGAGATGTACCGCCTCTATCACGAGTACAAGACGGATGAGTGGGAGCGCTTCAACCACACCGTCACCAACTTCGACGTCGACACGTACCTGGATTGTCTGCCCTGAGGAGCACGACATGGCTGCAATCGCAACACTGGAAGGCGTGCCGTTCCTCAATCTCGCCGATCCGGCGCTGTCGATCCGCTCCAAGCCCGTCAAGGAGGCGCGCGCCGAGAGCTGGTACGCGCGCACGCCCTACGGCATCGCTGTGCTGCGCTATCCCGACATGCGCAACCTGCTCCTGCACAAGAGCTTGCGCCAGGGCAGCCACGCCTGGCCCGCACACAATGACGTCACCGGCATCTTCGCCGACTGGTGGGCGCGCACCATCCTGGTGCAGGAGGGCGCCGACCACGCGCGCTTGCGCAAGCTCGTCAATCCGGCTTTTGCGCCGAAGGTCGTCTCCGGACTGCGCCCCGAGTTCGATGCGATGGCCAATGAGCTCGCCGATGCGTTTGCCGATCGCGGGAAGTGCGATTTCATGGCCGACTTCGCCGACCGCTATGCCGCGCGCGTCCTCTGCCACATCCTCGGGCTGCCGCGCGAGGAGGCCGACCACGTGCTCCACCTGTCCGCCACCATGGGGCTCGCGCTCGGCGTCTCCTTCAAGGAGAACGAGGATCGCATCAACGCGGCGACCGAGGGCATGTACGCCTATGCCGACGAGCTGGTGGCAAAACGCAGAAGCGCGCCCGGAAGCGATTTCATGTCGGCGCTGGTCGCCGCCAGCGAGGACAACGACCGGCTCTCGAATGAGGAGCTGCGCGACGCGATCCTGATGCTGGTGTTCGCCGGCATCGACACCACGCGCAACCAGCTCGGGCTCGGCATGGCCACCTTCCTCGAGCACCCAGACCAGTGGGCGCTGTTGGCCGAGCGCCCCGACCTTGCCGCGCGCGCCGTGGAGGAGGTCATGCGCGTGCGCCCGACGATTACCTGGGTGACGCGCGAGGCGATCGAGGATTTCGACTACAACGGGCTCACGATCAGAAAGGGAACCACGCTGCATCTGCTGTCGGAGGCGGCGGGCACCGACCCGGACGTGTTCCCACCCGGCTTCGACATCACGGCCGAGCGCGAGCGCCATTTCGGCTTCGGCGGGGGCCCGCATCACTGCTTGGGCCACGCCATTGCCCGCTCCGACATGACGGTCGCGTTCACCATCCTTCCCTCCCGCATGCGCAATATTCGCGCAAACGGCGAGGCGACCTACCTGCCCGACAGCGGCAACACGGGGCCGGTGTCTCTGCCGGTGGCGTTCGATCCGGTGTGATTAAGCCGGCAGCCCCTCGCGTTCCGATCCCGCTATGATCAGCGGCCTCTAAGTCTGCTACGCTCTGGAGCGCGCCCATGGCGCGACGCGAACAGACCGAAGGAGGCTTCAATGCCCGACAGCATGTATAAGGTCGTCGAATTGATCGGAAGCAGCAAGGAGTCGTGGGAGCAGGCCGCCAAGACGGTGGTCGAGGAGGCAAGCAAGCATCTGCGGGAGCTGCGGGTAGCCGAGGTCTGCGAGCAGGACCTCGTGATCGAGAACGGAAAGGTCGTGGCCTACCGCACCAAGGTGAAAGTCTCTTTCAAGTATCAAGGCACGCCCTAATCCCCGCGCGAGAGCGCCATTTTTCTCGCCGCAACGAGACCCGCAATCCGGGTCTCGTGCGGGCCCTGATGCTTGCGCCAGATTGGTCTACCCCGTAAACGGGTGCTAACGAACAGTGCACCCGACATAAATGATTGTGGTGTATCAGCCCGTCGTTTGGGAGCGGTGCTCGCGACCGCAACCTACGAGGACCGCTCCGGCGAACGACCGATGGCGAAACCAACCATTCACCTGCACAAGGGCGACCTGCCGCCAGGCGTCACCTTCGCGCAAAGCGTCGCGGTCGACACCGAGACCCTCGGCCTCAACATCCTGCGCGACCGGCTCTGCCTGGTGCAGCTTTCGGCGGGGGACGGCACCGCACACCTGGTGCAGTTCGATGGATCGGACTACACGGCCCCGCGTCTCAAGGCCGTGCTTTCCGACCCCGCGCTCACCAAGATCTTTCATTTCGCCCGCTTCGACGTCGCCGTGCTCGAGCGCAATCTGGGGGTGGCGACGGCACCCATCTACTGCACCAAGATCGCCTCCAAGCTGGTGCGCACCTATACCGACCGCCATGGCCTCAAGGACCTGGTATCCGAGCTCCTCGGCGTGGAGATTTCCAAGCAGCAGCAAAGCTCCGACTGGGCCGCCGCCGAGCTTTCACCGCAGCAGCTCTCCTACGCGGCTTCCGACGTGCTGCATCTGCACGCGCTCAAGGCAAAGCTCGACGCCATGCTCGAGCGCGAGGGGCGCCGCCCGCTCGCCGAGGCGGCCTTCGGCTTCCTGCCCGTGCGCGCGCGCCTCGACCTCGCCGGCTTCGCCGACGACGACATCTTTGCCCACTGAACGGGCCCCCGCTCCGCCGCCCTCGGCGAGGCAACTCTCTTAAGTCCCAATATCACCCCAATTGGCCGCTTTTTTGCGATATTCGGCGCGGAGCCGGAACCCAACGGAGCGCATGGCCAGCACAACAAATCTCGAGCCGCATCGCGGCTGGGCCATCGCCACGTCCACAGCGAGCGATCGGGCCAGAGGCATGACACGCGCGCGCCGCCACACGCGGCTGGTGCGCACGTTGCGCCGGCTCCTGCCCGCGGTCGCGGCCGTCGTCGTCGCCACCTACGTGGCAATCGTGCTGCAGACCATCGGATGGATGCAAGGGTTGCCGAAGGTCGAGATCTCGAAAATCATCCCCGAGAACCTGACCATGCACAACCCCCGCTACCAGGGCTTCAACGACGACGGCGGATCTTATGTGGTGAGCGCAAAGACCGCCGTGCAGGATCTCACGGACCTGTCGCGTGTCACGCTCAACGGGATCGTCGGCGATCTGGAGGACGCCAACAAGACGAAGACCAAACTCAAAGCGGTGCACGGGTTCTACAACAGCAAGACCAGTGAGCTCGAGCTCTACGACGGCATCGACGTCATCTCTGAAAGCGGGCTGCACGCGCGCCTGTCGCGCGCCACCGTGCATACGAAGAAGAACGTGGTCGAGAGCAAGGAGCCCGTGGTCGTCGAGATGCCGGGAGGAACGATCCGCTCCAACGAGATGACGTTGCACAACAAGACCCGCAAGGTGACCTTCCTCAAAGGCGTGGTGGCGCACCTCGTGCCCGCCGAGCAGCCCAAGACCAAGACGCCGGCCTCGACGAAGACGCCGACCGGGGGCGCGCCGCTTATCACCGCCGCCAACGGCCCCATCGACATCACCTCAGAGCAGCTCGTGATCGACGACGCGCACAGGATCGCCACCTTCTCTGGCAGTGTGCACGCGGCGCAAGGCAACGCCATCCTGGAGACGGCGACGCTCGAGGTCCGCTACGAGAGCAAGGGCACGGGAGGCGCGCTCGCAAACTCCGCCGGCGCCAAGATCCGCCGCATCGCATCGACCTCACCCGTGGTCATGACGCGCGCACCGCAAGACCGTGTGACCAGCGACAGCCTCGACTTCGACGCCGTCAGCCAGGTCGCGGTGCTGTCGGGCGACGTCGTCATGACGTCCGGGGCGGACAGGCGCGCCATGAGCAACAAGGCGACGATCGACCAGAAGGCCAACACGGTGCTGCTCACCGGAAACGTGGTCGCCGTGCAAGGCCGCAACAAGCTCGGCGGCGGCCGTCTCTTCGTGGAGCGGGCGACGGGACGCACGCAGCTCACCAATCCCGCACCCCCCGGCGCCAAGGAGCCGGGCCGCATCTCGACGCGCTTTTACCGCAATGTGGTCCCGCCCAAGGGGTCGCCCAAGCAGGGAGCGGCCGCGACGGACGCGGCCAACGCCGTCGTCGTCTTCAAGACGGACCCCACGGCTCCCATCGACGTGGAGGCTGACCGTCTCGACGTCGACGACCGCAGCAAAGCGGCGATCTTCAAAGGCGACGTGCGCGCCGTGCAAGGCAACTTCGTCGTGCGCACCGCCGCCCTCACCGCGCACTACACGGGCCAAGCGGGCCTTGCCGCTCAGATGAACGCGAGCGCCGCAAAGCAACCGGCCCAGCTCACGCTCATCGAAGCGCGCGGCAAGGTGATCGTCACGTCGAAGAACGGTCAGGATGCCACCGGCGACTGGGCCAACTTCGACGTAAAGGCAAACAAGGTGACGGTCGGCGGCGACGTGGTCCTCACCCAGGGCAAGAATGTCGTGCGCGGAACCCGCCTCGTCATCGACATGGCGACCGGCGAAAGCGTGATGCACAACGACCCTGGCGCGGCGTGGTCAGCGAAGGCCGCGCCGGCCGGCGACAACAAGAAGGGTTATGTCGTGCAAGGCCCGCTCAGCGGGGGCCGCCCCAGCGCCATATTTTACCCTAAGCAGAAAAAGGCCCGGGCGCCCAAAGGTGCAGCAACCAAATCGCCATCGACCTCCGGTGGTTGGGGGACGACGGGAGAGGCACCCTGAATTCGGCCTTCTATCGCGCCCATGCTTGAGGGAACGCATCTGAGGCCGTGAGGCCCATTGAGACAGGACGCCGATTGACAGGAAGCATGATCGGCGCACCATGCTGGTGCAGCCGTTCCCCCGGACAGGCGCAACCCCGAGGTTTGTTCATCCGTGCTCAAGATTCTCCCCTTCGGACCGAAGCGCGCACGCGGCGGCCCGCGCGGCCCGCGGCCCGCAAGCCGCAGCACCAGCCTCGTTCCCACGAACGGGTCGGCGCAGCCGTTCGGCGCGGAGGGTTGGCTCACCGTTCACAACGTGCAGAAGAGCTACAAGAAGCGCCTCGTCGTGCGCGGCGTGACGCTGGCCGTCGGGCGCGGTGAGTCCGTTGGTCTCTTGGGCCCCAACGGCGCCGGCAAGACCACCGTGTTCTACATGATCACCGGCCTCGTCCCCGCCGACCAAGGAACGATCACCATCGACGGGCAGGACGTCACCCGCCTGCCCATGTACCAGCGCGCCAGGCTCGGCATTGGCTATTTGCCGCAGGAGGCCTCCATCTTCCGTGGCCTGACGGTGGAGCAGAACATCATGGCCGTGCTGGAATTGGTGGAGCGTTCCGCCAAGAAGCGACGCCTGCGCCTCGACAGCCTGTTGGACGAATTCGGCATTACCCGCTTGAGAAAATCGCCCTCGATCGCCCTTTCGGGCGGCGAGAGGCGGCGCGTTGAGATCGCCCGCGCGCTGGCGTCGGGTCCCTCTTTCATGCTGCTCGACGAGCCCTTCGCCGGCATCGATCCGATCGCGGTCGGCGACATCCAGGAGCTGGTTCGACACTTGACCGAGCGCGGCATCGGCGTTCTCATCACCGACCACAACGTGCGCGAGACATTGAGTCTCATCGATCGGGCCTACATCATCTATGACGGTCACGTTCTGACACAAGGTAAGCCGGAGGAAATCATAGCTAACGACGACGTTCGGCGCGTGTATCTGGGAGACATGTTCGTTAACGCGCGCTGACTAGACCATCGCTGGGACGTCAGCGGGTATGCTAGGTTTTGGCGCATGGCGCTTTCGACGAAGCTGGAGCTGAGACAAGGCCAGCAGTTGGTGATGACACCCCAACTGCAGCAGGCCATTCGACTCCTGCAGCTTTCGAACATGGAGCTGATGCAGTACGTCGAGACGGAGCTGGAGCGCAATCCGCTGCTCGAATCCGACGAAAGCACCGAGGGCCCGGTGCGCGCCGAAGGCGAGACCACGCCAGAGTTCGCCAAGCCCGAGGAAGCCCCCGCAAGCTCCGATGACAATTGGCTCGACCTCGGCAAGCCCGTCGCCGATCCCGAAGGCGCCTTGGATACCGACTACGACAACGTCTATCCCGATTCAGCGTCGAGCGATCGGGGCGGCGATGCGGGCCAGTCCGGCTGGGCCAACGTGCGCCAGCGCAGCGCCGGCGCCGACGACGACGTCAACATCGAGGCCTTTGTCGCCAATGAGGTGTCGCTGCACCAGCACTTGAGCGAGCAAATGCCGCTCGTGCTCAAGGAGCCGGCCGAACGGCTGATCGGCCAGTACCTCATCGATATGGTCGACGAGGCGGGCTATCTCCCAGGCGACCTCTCGACCCTGTCAGAGAAGCTCGGCGCGCCGCAGGAGCTGATTGACCGCGTGCTCGCAAGTCTGCAGACGCTCGATCCACCCGGCGTGTTCGCGCGCTCGCTCAAGGAGTGCCTGGCGCTGCAGCTCGAGGAGCAGAACCGCTACGACCCCGTCATCGCCGCCTTCCTCGACAACCTTCATCTCCTCGCCAGCCACAATCTCGCTGCCCTCAAGAAGGCGGTGGGCATCGAGATGGACGAGCTCATGGAGATCGTGGCGGAGATAAAGGGGCTCAACCCCAAGCCAGGCTTGAAGTACGGCTCCGTGCAGATGCAGCCGGTGGTGCCCGACGTGCTGGTGCGACAGGCGCCCGACGGCAGCTGGATCGTCGAGCTTAACAGCGACACGCTGCCCCGCGTGCTCGTCAACCGCACCTATCTGACGACCGTGTCCAAGGCGACGTCCTCGCCCGCCGACCGCAACTATCTGCTCGAGTGCCTGCAGACCGCCAACTGGTTGGTGAAGAGCCTCGACCAGCGTGCGCGCACCATCCTGCGCGTCGCCGAGGAGATCGTGCGCCAGCAGGACGGCTTCTTCACGCACGGCGTCCAATACCTGCGGCCGCTCAACCTGAAGACGGTCGCCGACGCCATCTCCATGCATGAATCGACCGTCTCCCGCGTCACCTCCAACAAGTACATGGCCACCCCGCGCGGCATCTTCGAGCTGAAATACTTCTTCACCTCTGCGATCGCCTCCGCCGAGGAGGGCGAAGCACATTCGTCGGAGGCCGTGCGCCATCGCATCAAGCAGATGATCGACGGCGAGACGCCGACGACGGTGCTGTCCGACGACAAGATCGTTGAGAAGTTGAAGGGCGACGGGATCGACATCGCGCGGCGCACGGTGGCCAAGTACCGCGAGGCCATGCGCATCCCCTCCTCCGTGCAGCGCCGGCGCGACAAGCGGCTGTCGGAGCGCGTGGAGCGGCCGGGCGGCGCCTAGGAACTTGCGGCAAATTGGCCAAGAGAAGGCTTGTATGCGCCGCGCTGCTGCAATATAGGCATTGCTCAAGGAGCCCCGCAGAGGGGCTCCGCGACGGCGCTGCGACGCAGGTTCTGGCGGTCCGCGCGTCCTCTAATTGAGACATCGGTATAAATCACGTCTTGTGTCGGCTTGTTTCGGGGCAATCCTATGGCCCCGTTTTTGCAGGACACTTTGCACGTCTCTTGAGGGCGCGGAGATTAAGGACCGCTGTTGCGCACCGTAGGGTAGGGCGCAAAGGTGAGCGGGGGGCGCTGCGCGCGGCGGCCGTTGCATCGGCCAAGGCGGCACGCCACATGTTCGAGGTGCAAGTCCGGCTGAGGGCGCTTTCGCAACGATCTTGGGGTATACGTCGCCGGAAAGCGGCCAGGACAACAGGCGATCGGTGTGCAAATTTGTTGGGCAACTCGACCTTCTCGCTGCCATTTTTTTGGTTTCTCAGGGGTGCGCCGCCGGTCGGCCGGTGGCGCTTTCCAATTGAACCGGCCGGCCGAACCGGGAGGGATGACGAAAGTTTAGACGTACGATCGCGCAGGACCGGCGAAACGGTCTCGGTGTGTTCAAAGGCTGCATCGTGCGACTTGGCGCGCTTTGGCGCGTCGCAACCGGGTGGGATGGGATTGAACGATGGATCTGTGTGATCTTCTGGCCCCCGACGGCATCATTGCTTCGCTGCACGCGACGAGCAAAAAGCACGCCCTGCAGGAGCTGGCGACGATCGCCGCGGACAAGACCGGTCTCGACGCCAGGGAGATCTTCAACACGCTGTTGCAGCGCGAGCGCCTCGGCTCCACCGGGCTCGGGCGCGGCATCGCCATTCCGCACGTCAAGCTCGCAGGCCTCAAGGGCATCCTCTGTCTGTTCGCCCGTTTACAGGAGCCGATCGAGTACGAATCGCATGACGGCGAGCCGGTCGACCTCATGTTTCTCCTGCTCGCGCCCGAGCATGCCAGCGGCGATCACTTGAAGGCGCTCGCTTCCATCTCGCGCGTCGTGCGCGAGCCCTCGATCCTCGACGCCTTGCGCAGCGCGCCCGACGCCGACGCCCTGCGGCTGGCGCTCACGGTGAAAGCGCCCTCGCACGCGGCCTGAGGCCTTATAGGCCGTCTAGCCGGCGGGGCAGCCGTTCGTGGTCCCGAGCACCAGCATGGCGCCGAGCGCGAGACCGCCGACGATGATGCGCCACCACCCGAACAGCGCGAAGCCGTGGCGGCTGACGTAGCCGAGCAGATGGCGCACGACGAACACCGCGGCGATAAAGGCCGTGACGAAGCCGATCGCGATGTTGTCGATATCCTGTGGCCTGAGGATCGCCCAGTTTTTGTAGAGATCGAAAGCGAAGGCGCCGACCATGGTCGGCATGGCCAGGAAGAAGGAGAACTCGGCCGCCGAGCGCTTGTCGGTGCCCATGAGCATCGCGCCGATGATCGTCGCACCTGAGCGCGACACGCCGGGGATCATCGCCAGACACTGGAAGACGCCGATCTTGAACGATAGCGTCGGCGGATAGTCCATCACGTCATCGTAGTGCACGTCGAGCTGTATGCGGTCGACGATGATAAGAATGACGCCACCGACGATGAGCATGATGGAGATCAGCACCGGCGTCTCGAACAGCACCCGCTTGATGAAGTCGTGCGCCAGCGCCCCGATCACGGCGGCGGGCAGGAACGCCAGCAGGATCCCGATGGTAAAGCGGCGCGCGCGCACGTCGTAGGGAAGCGCCAGCGCGATGTGGGTGAGTTTGGTGGCATAGACGCTCAAGATCGCCAGGATGGCGCCGAGCTGGATCAACACCTCGAAGGTCTTGCCCGGCGTGCACACGCCGAGAAAGTGCTCTGTCAACAACAGATGCCCCGTCGAGGAGACGGGCAGAAACTCGGTCACCCCCTCGATGAGGCCGAGCAGGATGACTTCCCAAAACGGCATTGGCGGCGTCTCGATGCTGTTGGGGCGCTGTTGGCTTGGCGGGTCCGAGCAGTGCTTGGGCGCGAGGCTTAGCAGGATTTGGGCGGCGGCGATGCCACATCCGCGCCACACGAAGCAACTGTCTTGGCGAGGCTACCCGTAAGCGTACCTTGACGAAACGCGGCCCAGCGCTTCCCCGTGTGGGGGAATGCCGATTCGGGCCCCCCGGGGCAGCCCACCACCGCCGCACGGTCGATGCACAAACTGACGCACTTCAGGCTCTGTCCCTTCTCGCGCGCGATTCGCATCGCGCTGGCCGAGCTCGACATGGAGGTCGAGCTCAGCGAGGAGCGGCCCTGGGAGTGGCGGCCCGAGTTCCTGGCTCTGAACCCGGCCGGCGAGCTGCCCGTGCTGCAGCTCGAGGACGGCCCCACGCTGTGCGGCGCCTACGCCATCTCGGAGTACCTGGGCGAGACCGGCTCGGGCGAGCCGGACGAGGCCCCCATTGTGCCCCTCTTTCCCGGCGATCGCGCCGAGCGGGCGGAGGTGCGCCGCCTCGTCGACTGGTTCAACGGCAAGCTTAACCGCGAGGTAACCCAAGAGCTCCTCAACGAGAAGGTGTACGCGCGGCTGCAGCCCGGCGGGCATATGACCCCCGATACCGACGTCCTGCGCGCCATCCGCACCAACCTGCGCTACCATTTGAGCTACATTGGCCATCTGGCCGAGCGGCGGCGCTGGCTGGCGGGAGAGGACATGTCATTCGCCGATCTCGCCGCCGCCGCGCAGCTGTCGTCGGTCGACTATCTGGGCGAGGTGCCATGGGAGGAGTTTGGAGCCGCCAAGGTCTGGTACGCGCGCTTGAAGTCGCGGCGCGCGTTCCGCTCGATCCTGGCCGATCGCGTTCCCGGCGCCACCCCGCCGACGCACTACGCCAATCTCGACTTCTAGCGCGCACGCCGCGCCAGCCCACATGTTTGCAGGAGAGCGGGCGGTGACGGCCGCGCTCAAAGAGGCGCTGCGCCGCGAGGCGGAGGCGTTGGGCTTTGATGCAGTGGGCGTGACGCGGCCCGATGCGCTCGGCCGCTCGGGCGCGCGCTTGATCGCGTTCCTCGATGCCGGCCGTCACGGCGACATGGCCTGGCTTGCAACGACGGCCGAGCGCCGGCGCGACCCGTTGGCGCTGTGGCCGCAAGTGCGCTCGGTCGTCATGCTCGCCATGAGCTACGCGCCCGCCGCCGATCCGCTCGCCGCGCTGGAAGAACCGACGCGCGGCACTATCTCCGCCTATGCGCAAGGCAAGGACTACCACGACATCTTGAAGTCCAAGCTCAAGACGTTGGCCTCGAGCCTCAGCGCCAGAAGCGGTGCAGAGGTCAAGGTCTTCGTCGATACCGCCCCCCTCATGGAAAAGCCGCTTGCCGCCGCCGCCGGCATCGGCTGGCAGGGCAAGCACACCAACCTTGTCTCGCGCACGCACGGCTCCTGGCTGTTTCTGGGTGCCATCCTCACGACCGCCGAGCTCCCCCCCGATGCGCCAGAGGCCGACCACTGCGGCAACTGCCGGCGCTGCCTCGATGTGTGTCCGACGGATGCATTTCCTGCGCCCTACGCGCTCGATGCGCGCCGCTGCCTCGCCTACCTGACGATCGAGCACAAGGGGCACATCGCGCCAGAGTTTCGCCGCCCCATGGGCAACCGCGTGTTCGGCTGCGACGATTGCCTCGCGGTGTGCCCGTGGAACAAGTTCGCGGCGGTGGCGCGCGAGGCGCGCTTCTCTGCCAGCGCCGAGACCGACAATCCTCCGCTTGCCGAGCTGCTCGTCCTCGACGATCGCGCCTTCCGCGCGCGCTTTGCCGGCACGCCGATCAAGCGCACCGGCCGCGACCGCTTCCTGCGCAACGTGCTGATCGCCGCCGGCAACGCGGGCGATGAAAGCCT